>Ga0209365_1000181_pt1 | contig 11310 bp, 7 predicted proteins | sample WorMetimpBELIZE2_FD_187389 | JGI IMG/M metagenome (GOLD analysis project Ga0209365, IMG submission 187389) | Marine gutless worms symbiont microbial communities from Max Planck institute for Marine Microbiology, Germany - Olavius imperfectus... | ecosystem: Host-associated > Annelida > Digestive...
ATTTAGTAGTGATAGGGGGAATCGCGTAATCGCTCAAACCTCACCGTCATTCCGGCAGGGAGTGCCGGAATCTACCGATGCCAGGGATGGCCAAAGCTGGAAGGCTCCCAACCATTATCGGACCGTTGGGTAGTTCATAATCACTTTAAGGTTTACCACTACCCCCAAAACGATCAAGTCATCAAAGAGCTTACCGCAACCGGGGACCAGTGTGCTCCTCGTCCCATCGGCTTCGCGGGCCTGGATGAGAAACGCACGGTGATCGGTGATCCGGCTGGCGGTGGATCACTTGTTCCGAGAGGCCCCGCGCCGCGCCCCCTGGTCTCCCTGCCGACGGGCGCGCCCTTCGGGGACGTTCTGCTCGACGAGGCGCGCTGCACCCTGTGCATGGCCTGCGTCTCCCAGTGTCCGGGTGGGGCGTTGCTGGCCGGCGACGAGCGGCCGGAGCTCCGATTCGTGGAGGAGAGCTGCCCGGAAAACGCCATCGCCCCTACCCCGCGCTATCTGTACGACCGGGAGGCTAGACGCCGCCCGCAGGTCCTGAAGTCGGAGGAGCCCCTGCGCTCGCTGTACCCGTTGCGGCGTGGTTTTCGCCACCCGCGGCCTGATCACGCGGATAACCACACGCCTAGCCGGATATGCCATGTTTCGGGGAGCGGCAAGGGCGCGCCTGGAGCTGTGCGCCGAGTGCCGGGTCAAATCGATCTTCGAGGCCGAGCAAGCGCAAGTCGCAGGCAGTAAACGAACGCCGGGAGAGCGAGCATGAGTACGGCCAGCAAATCAGTGTCCGGCCCCGAGTCGCTATCCCCGGAGGGAGATGTCGCCAAAGGCGACACCTTCCGCGGTGCCAGGAGGCATCGCAATTTTCAACGGCGACCAGCTGTTGAAAATGGAGAAATCGGGAAATCGCCATGTTCCGATTCCGCGGTGCAAAAGCCCACGGATGGGCCTTTGCGGCACTCCCCGGAGGAACAGGCGCGGGCGGATGTCTATCGCCTGCTCGCGGCCCTGCTGGCCGGTCCGCCGAGAGAGGAACCGATGGGCCTGCTGCGGGGGATTGTCCCGGAGGGGCCGCTGGCCGAGGTCTGGGGGGGCGGCGGAACGGACCGACCCCGACCGACTCGCGGCCGAGTATCATGCCCTCTTCATCGGCCTCGGGCGGGGCGAGCTGGTCCCTTACAGCTCCTGGTACCAGGCCCGGTTCCTGATGGAAAGGCCGTTGGCAACCCTGCGCGCGGACCTCGCGCGGCTGGGCTTTGCGCGTCGCGATGGGACCTGCGAGCCGGAGGACCATGCGGCTGCCCTGTGCGAGGTGATGAGGATCATGCTCTCAGAACTCGATCTCCCCTTCACGGCCTCCAAGCTCTTCTTCGAGACCCACGTCGGCTCCTGGATGGGGAACTTCTTCGCGGACCTGGAACGGGCGGAAGCCGCGCGCTTCTACCGGGCGGAGGGTCGGTTGGCAGAGAGTTCATCGCCATCGAGCAAACCTATTACGCCATGCCCGCCTGAGAGGACCCTTAAAGACGGCCTTTTAGACACTCTCTAAAGTGAAACTAGGTAGTCGTGGAAAACAGTAATGGAAGGGAAACGGGAAGGGCGCGATCGCCATGGTCTCCGGGGGGCTGTTCGCGAACGCCTGATAATCTGGCTGCTGCGGGCCGTGGCCCGCCTGCCCCTGTTTCTGGTTCACCAGCTCGGGGCCTGTGTCGGCTGGCTGATGGCGAGGATTCCCAATCGGCAACGCCGCAATGCTCTGATCAATATCCGGCTCTGTTTCCCGCACCTGGACGGGGAGCAGGCGCTGGCCCTCCGCCGGCAATCACTGATCGAGTACGGGAAGACCTATAGCGAGATCGCCTACCTATGGTTCCGCCCGGCCCGAAAGGTGCTGTCGCTGGTGCGCGAGGTTTCCGGCGACGAGTTATTGCGCCGTGATGACGGGCGTGGGGTGATCGTCCTTTCCCTGCATCTGGGGGCCTGGGAGATGGGAGGTGTGTATCTTCCCACCCAGGGCCCCGCCACAGTGCTCTACAAGCCGCAGCCCGAGCTGGATTGGTTGATCCGTGAGGTCCGGGAGCGCGCCGGCGCCGAGCTGGTTTCCGCGGACCGCCGGGGGATCCGCCGTCTGGCTCAGGCCCTGAGGCGGGGGGAGTATGTCGGGATTCTCCCGGATCAGGAGCCCAGGGTAACCCCCGGATCCGTGTTCGCCCCTTTCTTCGGCGTTCCCGCCCTGACGATGCTACTGGTCAACCAGTTAGCGCGCAAGACGGGGGCTCGCGTGATTTTCGCGTTCGCGGTGCGGTTGCCCCGGGCGCAAGGCTTTCACATCCATTGTTTGCCGGCGCCCGCCGGGGTCGATTCCGAAGACGAAATCACGGCCGCGACGGCGTTGAATCGAGGCATTGAGAATGCCATCCGGGTCTGTCCGGAACAGTACTTCTGGGCTTATAAGCGATTCCGCAAACGCCCGTCGGGGATGCCGCCGCTCTACCGGGGGTCGCTGTGAGCCGCCGGTCGGGGATTCCCGCGGGTCGACCGTCCCCGGTAAAGGCGGGTTCCGGCCATCCCGGCCGGGAGGACGTGGATGCCGATATCGTCTCCCGCCGCCTGCTCACCGGCATCTTCGACCGGGCCCTAGCGGCGGTGCGGGGGCGTCCGGCGGTGCGGCGGGTCCTGACGGCACGGGGGATCGAGGGACCGGTGACCCTCGTCGCCGTGGGCAAGGCGGCCCAGTCCATGACCGAGGGTGCCTGGAACGCCCTGGGTGAGCGGATCCGCGGCGGGTTGGTGATTTCCAAGCTGGGCCACCTGGTCCCCGAGAGGCTGGCGCGCTTCGGTCTCGAGGGCCTAGTCGGCGGGCATCCGCTCCCCACCGAGGGCAGCCTAGCCGCGGGTCAGCGTCTGCTGCAAGTCGTAGCCGGACGGGGCACGGGGACTCTGTTGTTTCTGATCTCCGGCGGCGCCTCGAGTCTGGTGGAGGTGCCGGCCGGCGGGCTGGGTCTGGCGGAGCTGGCGCGTATCAACGTCTGGCTCCTGGGCAGCGGGTTGCCGATCGACGCCATGAACCTGGTCCGTAAGTCGGTCTCCCGTATCAAGGGTGGGGGGCTGCTGGGTTATCTCGAAGGACGGCATCCGCGGGTGTTGGCTATCTCGGATGTGCCTGGAGACGACCCGGCCGTGATCGGCTCCGGGCTGCTGGTTCCCGAGCCCGATCTCGCGTCGCGGCTGGCGGCGCTGGAATGGCCGGACTGGCTGCAGGACTGGACCGAGCGGGCACTGGTCGAGCGCGCCGAGATCCCGGAGCGGGGTCCCGAGCTCGAGCTGGTAGCGACCCTGGACATGGCCAGGAACGCTGCCGCAATGGCGGCCGGGGAGGCGGGGATCGTGGTTCATCCGCAGCGGGAGCCGTTGGCGGGCGATGCCGCCGCGTGCGGTCGGGCGCTGGCCCGGCGGTTGCTCGAGGGACCGCCCGGGCTGTACATCTGGGGCGGTGAGACGACCGTGCGCCTGCCCGAGCGGCCGGGACGCGGGGGGCGCAATCAGCACCTGGCCCTGGCCGCGGCGGTAACCTTGGCCGGCCGGGATGACGGCTTCTTGCTCAGCGGCGGCACCGACGGTACGGACGGCCCTACCGATGATGCCGGCGGCCTGGTGGACGGCGGTACCCTGCGCCGAGCGAAAGCGGCCGGATTCGAGGCCCAAGCCGCCTTGGCCGCGGCGGATGCGGGCTCCCTCCTGGCCGCCACCGGCGACCTGCTCCGCATCGGCCCTACCGGCACCAACGTGATGGACCTGGTGTTAGGGCTCAGGCTGTGAGCCGAGTCGGATTTCCTCGCGCCGCCAGTGGTTCCCCGAGATCACCAGGAGCTCCCCCCGATCCCCGCGCCATTCGGCGAGCACCAAGCGGGTCACGGGTTGACCGTCGAGCACAAAGGTGTGATCCGCCGGTCGGTGGGTGTGTCCGTGGATCAGCCGTTGCGCCGAGAAACGGCGCAGATAGGTCTCGACCGTCCCCTGGTTCACATCCATGATCGCCGGCGCCTTCTTTGCGATGGCCTGGCTGCTTATCCGACGGTAGTTCTCGACGACCGCGCGCCGCTTTGCCAGGGACCTGCGGAGAAAAAGCCATTTGAGGACGGGGTTGTGGGCATACCAGCGGAATCTTCGGTAGGCTACATCGTCCGTGCACAGGAGGTCCCCGTGCATGAGCAGGGTGGGTGTTCCCGCCAGCTCTACCAACGTAGGGTCCGCGAGCAGGGTGCAGCCGGTGTCTTGGGCGAAGGCGCGCCCGATCAGAAAGTCCCGGTTGCCGTGCAGCAGGTAACCGTCGGTGCCCGCGGCCGTCAGCCCGCGTAGCGCGGCGCGGACCTCGGGATAGGGGGGGCGGTTGTCGTCGTCGCCGATCCAGGCGTCAAACAGGTCGCCGAGAATGTAGAAGGCCTGGGCCCGCCGAGCACGGCGGGCCAGCAGCTCGAGGAAGAGCTCCACCATGGCCGGTCGGTCGGGGGTCAGGTGGAGATCGGAGATGAAGAGGATTTCGGACATTCGGGGCACAAAGGCAAGCTGGTGGAATCACACCGGACTGGGATAGATGGGGTTGTTCGCTTCATCGCCGCCGTTTCGGCTTATAGATCGGCGGCTCCCCCGGCGGGCGGGTTTTGAATCGGCGGTGGACCCAGAAATACTGCTCCGGCATGGTACGGATTCGAGCCTCGATGGTCCGGTTCATCCGGGCCGTGTCGGCCTCCTGGTCGTCCGTAGGAAAGGGCGCCAGCGGCGGCTCGAGGGTCAGCTCCAGGCCGCGGCCCCAGGGCAGGTAGCGGGTATAAAAGGGGATGACCCGGGCCGCGCCGAGGCGCGCGAGTCGACTCAGCGTGGGAACCGTCGCCGTGGGCCAGCCGCAAAAGGGTACGAAAATGCCGCGGCGGCCGGGGTCCTGATCGGGCAGGTAGAACAGAGGATTTCCCCGGCGGATCTCCCGCACTAGCCAGCGCAGATTGTCGCTACGCTCCACGGGGATTGCACTAAAACGGGAACGGCTGTGGCGCATCCGATCGTCGACGACGGGGTCGCGGATTCGCTGGTACATGTACAAGCCCGCGTGGATCAGGGCGCTGTAGGCGGTACCGCCGAGCTCCAGCCCGATGAAGTGGGGCGCCATGAGAATGAGGTTGGGTTGATTGCGGGGTGGGGCCTCGAGGTGTTTCAGACCCCGGAACTTCACGATCCGCGCCAGTCTCCGCCGGGAGCCCACCCACGCCAGCCCCTGGGCGAAGGCGGCGACCCCCAGATAACCGAAGTGCCGGGCTGCCAGCCGTTTGCGCGCGCCTTCCGGTAGCTCCGGAAAACAGAGATCGAGGTTGCGTAAGGCCACGCGCCGGCGGCTACCCACAAGGAAGTAGCCCAGGCGCCCGATTCCCAGGCCCATGGCCCAGAGCAACGGGAAGGGCAGAAACCCCAGCAGGCAGAGGAGGCCCACCGGGATCCAGCTCGGCCAGTGACGGGGATGCAGAAGTTGTCGGTCCAAAATCGTTAGCGTTCGAATTTGAAGAAGATGTCGCCGCCCTGGGCTTCGCCAGTTTCGGTCTGCAGCTCAATGCGGTTGCTGAGGTCGTAGTACAGCTGGATTTTATCGGACTCGTCGCCCAGGCTGTAATTATATTCCACGAAGAGTCTGGGGGCGATGTAGGTGCCCAGCGAGATGGCGTGGTCTTGCTGTTCATCGCTTTTGGGTGGAATTCCGGTCAGCAGGTATTTGGTAATGTCCGCTTGCGACATACCGGGGTCGGTGGCGGAGAAGAAGGTCAGCTTGGGGTTTTTGAGGGTACCGAAGACCCGCAGGCCAGCCGTGATGTCGCCGCTCTCACGCTGGGCCGTGAGGATCAGGAAGGGGTTGGTGATGGGTGATTTGGCGTAGCTCAGAAATCCCTGCTCGATAATCAGGGGTTCTCCGGGCAACGCGCTCAGGGCGGTCTTGCCGAGGGAGACGCGGTAGGTGCCCTCGACGATTTCCAGCTTGCCGTCCCCCAGAATTTCCTTTCCCGGTGTCTGCAAGATAGCCAGCTCGCCCCGCAGGGTACCTTCCAGACCGAAGGCCTTGACGGTTACCTCATTGCCCAGCAACAGACGCAGGTCGAGGCTTGTGCCGCGCGGGGAGGCTGAGTTCTCCCGGGCCTTGAAGGCGATGACGATGTCCGGCGAGGGGGAGACCGTACCCTCGGGGATGCGGCGGGGACGGATGCGCGCCCTAGGCACCCAGACCTTGCCCGTCACTCGAGTTCCCGTCGGCCCGATCTCGAGTTGGATATCGGGCCCGGCCCGGACGAAGTATTCCTTGGTATTCGCCAGGGTGAGCCGGTCACCCTTGGCCTGGATGCGGGTGTCGATGCCGGCGGCGCCTACCCGTGTGCGGCCTTCGATCTTCATGCGGCCTTCGCCGGCCCGAAAGCCGCCGCGGTACTCGATGCGGTCGAAATCCTCGGCCCTGGCGGTGAAGGTCAGGTCCTCGATATCGAGGCCGATGAAGGGGACCTCGAGCCCGCCGCCCATCAGCCGGACGGCACCCCGGAGCCTTGGCCGGGCGAGGGTTCCCTCGAGGGTGAAGTTCGCCTTCAGATGGCCAGTGGGACGGGTGATGTCCGGGACCAGGCGCGAGAGGAGGCCCAGGTCGTCGATCCGGGCCTGCACCTCTCCCCGCAGGGGCTGATTCGGGCGTACCGGCTCCTCGAGGCTCCAGCCGGGCAGGGTGGCCCTGGCGGATAGGCGGCCCAGGCCCGTCAGGGGGGCCACAAGCTTGGTCCGCAGGCCCTGCCGGTCCGCGGTGACGGCCAGATTCGCGGCGGTGAGGCGCACCGGCCCCGAGCGCGCCTGGTTCCCACCGCCCAGGAAGTCCAGCACACCCTGAGGTATCCGCACGTCGGCGTTGCCGATGAGGACCCCGTCCACCGCCCTGAAGTCGGCCCTAGCCCGGGCCTCGCCCGTCAGGGTCAGGTCCTCCGGGATGAGCCCCGCGAATAGCTCGAGGTCCAGGCGCTCCAGATCCAGTGTCGTGTTCCAGTTGGCGGTCTTCCGCTGGGCGAATTTCAGGCAGCCCCCCGAGCCGGCCTGCTCGCGGATGCAGAGGGGTCCGGCCTCGATCCGTGCCCCGGCCAGCCGGACTGGGGCGGTCCGCCGCAGCCGCCAGGTGCCGAATTCAGGGGTACGCAGCTCCAATCCCTCCAACCGGCCCGCGTAGGCGTGATCCCGTTGCAGGCCGCCCGTGATCCGCAGGTCCAGCGCCAGGGGCGCGCCGGTCAGCCGCGCGGACAGGCGATGGGCGTCCGTCTTCCCGCTACCCTGAAGACGCAGGCTGTCGAATTGCAGCCCACCGGCCGCCAGGTCCTGCCCGGCGAGGTCGATCTTCACCGGCCCGCCCGGCGCGAGATCAAGCTGGATGTTGCCCCCCAGGCGCCGGAGGCGCTGTTCCGCCAAGGCGATCCCGTCGGCGGTCAGCGCGAGAGCGACCGCCGGGGCGGCCGGGGTGCCGCCGAGGGTTCCGCTCGCCTGGAGCCGACCCTGGGCGTTGGGGAGCAGGGTGCCGAGATCCGGGGAATCGAGGCGCAACGCCAGGTCCAGCCGCTCGCCGACCGAGCCGCCGGCCTCCAGCTTGCTGGAACCCGAGGCCACGCGCAGCTTGTCGATCCGCAGCCTAGCGCCCTGCATCCGGAGCTCGGCCTGGGCATTTACCGGATAGCCCCGCAGGCGGCCCGTCAGGGACTCGAGCGCGGCCTCGAGCTCGGGTCCTCCTTCTGTGAGCTTCCCGGCGCTACGAAGCGCCCCACCCAGCTTGCCGCTCCATTCGGGCCATTGCCGGCCGGGGTCGATGTCCTTGAGCGTGAGCTGTGCATCCCAGGCTACGGCGGGGCTCCAGGCCAGGTCTCCCGCGGCCCGCAGGGAGCCGCCCAAGGTCTTCAGCCGCAGCTCATTGATACGGGCGGATTCCCGGCTGCCTGTTCCCGTCAGCGCCAGCTCCGCGGCGGGGAGCCGCGGGCCCCAAACCTCGGAGGAGAGCCGATAAGCGAGCGCATCGAGGGTCCCCCGGACCTGGAGCCCGCCCTGTCGGCTCTCGGCGAGGAGCTTGCCGGTGAGGGGCCAGCGCAGCCTCTCCCAGGCGGCGTCCAGGGCGACCTGGCCCGCGGGGTCCGAGAGGTCCAGCTTCCCGTCAACGGTGACCAGGGCGCCGGACTTGTCCCCCGTCAGCTCGAGGGCCGAGAGTTCGAACGTCCGGTTCCGCCAGCCAATGTCCAGCCTGGCCCGGAGCCGTTCGGGGCCGAGCCGATCCGGGGCCGAGCCGACCAGCTTGCCCTGTACCCGGGCCTCGTCGAGATCGCCGCAGGTGATCAGGGTCCCGCGTAGGTCCAGCGCCGGCAGCCCCGTATGCAGCGTCGGCAGGTCCAGGCCCCGGATGCGCAGCTCGCCCTCCCAGTGTGGGCGTTCCAGGATTCCTTGTACCAGGGCCTGGAGCTCGGCCCGCGCCGACCCCGTCAGCGTTTGCTCCACCCGCAACGTTGCGAGGTCACCACTGATGGTCCCCGTACCGGCTAGCTTCAGTGCCGGCGCCTGGGACAGATTCCAGGTCAACCCCAAGGCCAGCGGATACTTGTCGTTCAGCGCCACCCTGCCCTGGGCCGCGGCGGTCAGCGGCGGCTCCGGGAGGGCAAGGCTTAGCTCCCGCAAGGTGACTTGGGTGCCCGTCCAGCTCCCGGCCAGCGCGATCCGGTCGATCCGAAAGCGGGAATCCTCGTGCCGGGCGCCGATGCCGAGCCGCCCGACCCGTATCCGCTCCAACTTCAGCGTGAGTCCCAGGGGCAGGGAAACCCCCGGCAGCTCGACGGGACCGTCTGCCGGCGTTTTCTGGTCCGCCGCCTTCCCGGAGGGGACGATGGCGATGTCCAGCTCCCGCGCGCCGAGCTCGGAGACCCGCAGGGTCCGGGACAGGAGCTCCAGGGGATGCCAACGCAGCTCCAGGTTGCTGAACCAGAGCTCCACGCCGGGGGGGCGAACGAGCAGGCCCTCCAGGTGCAGCTTTCCCAGGAGGCGACCCTCGGCCCGCTCCACTTGGAGCAGAGCCGGCGCTAGGTCCTCCGCCAGAGAGAGGGCGAAGCGCAGCCCGCTCTGGGTGCCCAACACCCAGAGGACCACCAACAGGAGCACGAGGACTGTTCGGAACAGGAGGGTGAGCGGCAGCCGCCACCAGGATCGGCGCCCCGGCGCCGCCGCCTTGGGGGGCTGGGCCTCCTGGGCCGCCGGCGGATCGGGGGCCTGCGCGGCCCCGGCGTCCCGGGTTGTCTCGCTCCGAGTCGTCTCGCTCACAGGTCCGGCCCCACGACCAAGTGGAGGCGGATAGGGTTACCATCCTCGGTCAGCGCCACGGCGGCATCCACGCGGACTTGCCCGATGGGCGAGCGCCAACGTACCCCCAGACCGGTGCCGACCTCGACCTCGCGGGTAAAGTCTGGATCGAAGGCATTGCCGAAGTCCGTAAAGACCGCCCCGCTCCAGTTGCCCCGGATACGGCGTTCCAGCTCCAGACTCCCTACCGCCAGATAGCGCCCACCGACAGTTTCATGGGTCTTCGGGTCCCTGGGACCCAAGTCATCCAACCCCCAGCCGCGGATGCTGCCGTCGCCGCCGGCGAAATAGCGACGGCTGGCGGGCAGATCGAAGACACTGCTCGACCAGCTCGCCCCCAGGTCCGACCGGGCGATAAGGCGGTAATCCTCGAACAGACCCCGGATCCACTTGAAGCGGAGGCTCCCGCTCAGATAGGAGGCGGGGGAAATCAGCCCCTTCGCGGTACCCAGCAGGGCGTATTTGATTCTATAACCGTTGGTGGTATAGACGGGGTCGTCGGTGATCGTCTTGGACAAGGTGAAATTGGGCACCAGCTCATTGACCAGCTCCGCATCGTCCGCGGAAATCTCGTATCGCTCCCGCTGGTAATCGATGCCCAGGGTGCGCCGCCAGCCGGTCGGGGTCACCACCGAGTGGGCGAGTTGCAGCTTTTGGGTATTCCCCTTGCGGCTCGCCACGTCGTAAAAACGCAGATCGGGACGGATCGTGATGTAGTCGGTCAAGGGGTTGCGGGTAGGAATCTGATAATCGCCCTTCAGCACCTGAAAGGGCCGCGAGATATCGCTCTCCAGCTTGAACCTGTAACCCCGTCGGGTCAGATAACGGCGGCGCCACTCCAGGGTCAGGCGGGGGCCGACGTCGGTGGCATAACCGAAACCGACGCGGTACTTGTTGGGCCTGTTGAGGGTAGGGATCACCTCGATAGGGACGACCCGGTCCGCCCCCGCCGCGTCCTTGAGCGGCTTGATCTCCACCCGCCGGTAGTACTCCATCCCGATCAGCCGGCCCTGCAGGGTCAGCAGCTTCCTCGGATCATAGTGCTCCCCGGTCTTGAAACCGACGAATCGCTTCAGGTAACGGTTAGCGAACCGATTCTGGACAAAGCGCACCTCACCCAGGTAGTAACGGGGGCCAGTCTCCAGGTGGAGCTCGATGGTGGCCCGGTAAACCTCCAGGTCGATCAATACCCGGCTGCGGACCAGCTGATAATCCAGATAGCCGTGCCGCATGGCCAGGGCGCGGATCCGCTCCTTGGCCTGCTCATATCTCGCATGGAGCAGCACCTCCCCCTTCCTCATGAGAAAGGGGCCAGAAAAGGCGATATCGGTCGCGCCCGGTCCCGTGACGCGGTAATCGACGTCTCCCACCCGGACGGGCTCCCCCGGCTCCACCCGGTAGTCGGCCACCCAAGACTTGCTCTCGGGCCCCGGCCTGGTCAGGGTGCCTTCCACCCGTACCCGGTAGAGGCCGAAGGGCGCCAGGGCCCCGCAGATCTGATCGGGCGCGCGCCGGTGCAGGCTCTCGATCCGGGGTATGGACAGATTCTTATCCTTGCGTTCCCGGTAGATCCCCAGCAGCGCCAGCACGTTGTCCTCGTGCTTGCCCTCCAGTCCCCGGACCCGCACCTCGATCGCCGGCACCGCCTGGGCCATGGTAAAAACCAAAAGCGCAAGCAGAAATTCCAGGGCCGGATGGTGTGCGCGCTCCCGGTAGCCAGTACCCCATGTCACTTGATTTTGCACCCTCAGAGCCCTTCCAAATGCACCAAGGTCCCTTGCCCTCTGGCGAGGATGTCGCAGAAGTCATTTCGAACCAGTAGAGTAGAGAGCCGGTGTCCCGTGTCTGTAGATTCAGCCTATCTGTTTCCGCCCTTTTCGTCTGGCGGTGCCTCACGAGCTGAATCCTAGCCACGTT
>Ga0209365_1000182_pt1 | contig 11277 bp, 5 predicted proteins | sample WorMetimpBELIZE2_FD_187389 | JGI IMG/M metagenome (GOLD analysis project Ga0209365, IMG submission 187389) | Marine gutless worms symbiont microbial communities from Max Planck institute for Marine Microbiology, Germany - Olavius imperfectus... | ecosystem: Host-associated > Annelida > Digestive...
ACACTTACGAGGTCAAGACTCAGGTCTGGCGGTTGGGGGATGACTTAAAAAGTCGCCTCTGTGCTGACTGCCTGTACACCAGGATCAGCTCCGAAGCCAGCGTTTGGCAATGAGTATGGGAGAACTTTACCTTTTTAATATAATTATATTCGAGATCGTAGTAACAGCAGCTTTCTTATTGACTGTCAAGTATGTATATTAATTGGTTCAGCAATGGTCGATAGGTCGTGCACTGCTGGGGAAGCTATTGTGTATCTAAATATTGTCTAAATATGTTGCTAACACCATTACAAAGCCAACTGCATTATCACAAAACTATTGTCAGGTCATGAGTGATGAAAAAGAAAAGTTTTAAGCTGTCAACAAAAATGACATTGGGAAGTTTGTTTGAAAAACGTCAGTTGCCAACAGAAGACTGAGACAGTTGGCAGCAACACACACAGTCAGTACCGGCAGACAAGGCACATTAGTGACGGTGACAGGTGTCTCAAAGTATCACAGTGTACTTTCATGTGAATACACTGTAGTATCCAGAGCCAACAGAGGCTGATGAGTGCATTAATAATGTGGTGATGAGGTTCTGGAATGATCGGTCACCACATTTAACACTGACTGGAATTGACACTGTACGTAGGCTCGGAAATAAACCGTTACTATAGTTTAGCCTACAGTATACCAACCTGACCACTAGCATTGACCAGCTGATCGCTGACTGACATGTCTGAGATAATATATGCACAGAGACAAAAACTCCATGATACTGTTCATTTAACATGCGTTCACATCAGCAGGTTACAGCCAGTACAGATGACCAGGTAACAAAGAAACTTTTGACATCGCTGCAGCAGTATTTTTTACAAGCACAACAAACGTTAAGGTCTTACTCAGTAAACAAATATTATGCTTTTAATTAATGTTTATTGGATGAAACTGGTAATCCAAGCACAACTTGTATAATGGTGCGTACAGAAAGTATGGTATTTTCAAGGAAAAACTGCAATTATACCATCTCGAAACACGTCCAATTAATGACGTAATTTTAAACAAACATCTGCACATGCACAGTAATCTAATTACCGATTGCCGGATCATTTTAACTGGGCAGTTTTTTGGACTAGGCGATCAAGTCAGTGGTGAGAAAGACGGCTCGGGCAATTACCCGGGCTAAGAATAACAATGCAGTCGGGCAATGATCAACTGAGTCGGCTCAGTCGACCGTTGAAAAAGAATGCAGTCATTGATGCGATTATTGTACAGTTAAGCTGAGATGTTTCACGTTCTGTCTGTGATATCAGAGCAACTCTGAGGAAGGCGAAGTCAGCTGTGGTTGGGTTCTGCTGCCGCTTTATGATCAGAAGGGAACTCAACTGGCCAACAAGTATGTACATTGTGCATGATTTTAATCATTATTTGACACAATACTTCATATTCATAGATGATTTCATTGGACATCTACATGTTATTTAATGAAGCTGAGTCAACAGTCCATTCTCTATGCAGTTAACTAGTCAGGTTAACGTTAATAATAATAATCTAATGATAGTTTAACTAGCAACATTTGATACGCTTGAATTTACAATGTTGCACATCAGGGTATATGAAGAAATTGTTCAAGGAGGCACTCCGTTTGAGAAAGGAATTCAGGTCGACCCACGTATTGGACGAAAAGGTAGTTTTTATTCTACAGTTGACATGTCAATTATATTGATGTTGTATGACTCTTCGTCATGCAGTTTGAATTAACGTAGTTATTATACCTTTTGTCTTAAGTTGAGATAAGAGAATTGTAACGATGAACAAACAAGCAGACAGGTATCCAACCACCATATTGCATCGGAATCTGAAAGAATATAATAGGAATTGCTGTTGAGAAAATGACACAATCTGTAGTTATTTCGCACTCTCTACATTGTGATTATGTACAATGCGTTGGCAGTCAAAAATCAGTGAGAAATGCCACGTGATCGGTTAAAAAATTTATAGATAGTGTTGTATTGTGGTGTGCTGTTGTGCAAACAATATATTGGCTAACAGCTATGCCGTGTGCTGTGCTGAAAGTAAAATCTCCTTGAAGCTCTGCTGCATCTAAGGCCAGATGCTGCTGATCTACATTCATGAAATATAATGGCTGACCTTTCACAGTAATACCACCATAAACGTTGTTTGGCGGCGAAACCGCAAAGTCGTTCTTGAGCTATATGGACCCATAGATCAGCATCAATGTCTATTTCTGAGTTGCTGGAAACCTGCAACTTCTTGACAGGCTGATTGTTAATTTGTTACCCTGCAAAACCCGCGTGAAATTTGCAGAAAGTCTTTATGTTTATAATCTGTATCATTACAGAAGATTAACAGTCTATCTGAGATGCTGCAGGCATGCTGCATTAGAGAAGGTTAACAGACAGTTGACATATTTAAAATGATGTGTATGACACCAGGTGTGAGATGTAATTTGATATGTTTTCAGAGTCAGGCAAGCTGATGACTATAATATCTGTCAACAAGCAGCCTCGTATGTTGGTCCGACTGGCAGCACCAACCAAAGAGCAGAAAGAACTTCTTGAGTCTGTTACATTCCTCACGCTCTGCTCAGTGTCTTGTTAATATTGTATCCCTCTATTGTATTATTTGTTATCATATTATGGTAAGGTAAGTAAAAGTATATGTCAGTTTGTATAATGCTTAATCGTGCACACTTCTAAAGTGCTCGGGAATGACATGTAATACAAGGGATCAATTTTACCTGCCGTCAAACACGAACCGTACCTGTGATTATGCCCAGCTGCGCAGCATCACCAGTGATTGGCTGGTTCTCATTGTGCTTACCTATGGAGGGATGGCCAGGCTGAGTTGACCTCTGTGGCTGCTTATATATGAGATAAATTGTGAGCTGAACCTGTAGACGGTCACGTATCCCAGTACTAACTGGGCCCAACATAGAGCAACTTTATTGATGTGATCGATGATGCTACCACTAAGCTAACCCCAACCATATTACTAATATTATTTTGCAAATGAATACTTCAGGGTTTTAGCGAAGCATGGAGGACAGTGCAGTAGAACACAGTTATATACAATATAATGCAATGTCTTATGTTTTTAAATGTGAACTAAGAGCAGAACAGCAGTGGTTTAGTGGTTCGTTTTACGCTGAGAAGTATGAGTCACTGATGATGCCATAGTCTCACCCATCTACATTCTTCATCCGCTGTGACAAATTTCTGTGATAAATTTTTCCAAGTTTTATTATTTATCGTGTTGTTGAAACTGCAGCACTTTGCCAGAGTCGATCATCTGCAGCACGGCTTACATTCAGTATCTGTCGTTCTACCGGCAATTATTGGCCGATAAGTTGATACGAGACAATGCTGACGCACAGTCCACCGGTATTATTACGTCTTATTGTTCTGTTTTGATTGCTTAAAAGTCAACCTCACTTTTCATGAATTAATGCTAGTGTTTTTACTAGCTTGTGCTTATTGTGCTTAGCTGTTTAGTTTATAATTTTGTCGTTTTCATGCACATGTCACGAAATATATTGGTTTTTCCTAACTACCACTAAGCTATGCCTTGACTGTTTCCACAGATTGTCTTTTCCACTGTCTACATATGACAGAATTGTAATTTGCATCCACTGACCGTAGACGTGTTTTCCATTGCATAATGCACATGTAGTAGATTTTACTTAGATTTTACTGTTGTTGAAGGATACAAACAGTGTCTGTCTTCAGTGGTTGATACTTGATTTATGATATGTTGCAGAACCGTTTCACAACCCACTGCTAAGTATTCTGCCAGATGTTCTGGAACAACCAGATTTGATGGACATTCTCAGAGTATGTTTACTGTACTGGACTACTGGCATCATATTTTTATTTAAAAAACTGGTCACTGGATCATATTATAAGACTAGACTAATGTGTAGTTAGTCATAATCTTGCAACACAGCACAAGTCTACTGTCATGGTGATAACAGTTTGATATATGCTGTTCCGTTTTTCCAAAGAGTATCCAGCAATGGTAGGATCTCATTAGTGCTGTTCTATTTTTCCCAGGAATATTTAGCAATGGTAGGATCTCATTAGTGCCCCAGTGGATGAAGTGATGAGTGAATGAGGTGACTGATGGTTTGAAATGATAGAGGGAATGTGGAAAGAATGACTTGTGGTTGGTGTGAACTGGAACTGAAAACATGTCACATGAATAGGACTGCATAGATGACATAATGTGATCCATTGAATCAGCTCCACGTATGGGCATCTGTGTGAAAAGTGTTGTGTGTCGGCAACATTTTGCCAATTATGATGTCTGTCTATCATGGTAAAGATTAGTTGTATTCGTTGCAAGTCACAGATGTCTTATACTTTGCTGTAACTGTGCAATCTAACTGACAACTGAAGTACGTGATGAATTTTGACAGTGTAAATTTGTGACAACGACTTTTTGACCATCATTCATGAAAACAGAAAGATGGTAGTATTGTGCATGTTGAGAATCTAAGAATTGAATTCTGTTGCGCAGATGGCGTGGGCAGACAAACTGAAGCTATCAAAACGTAGTGACAAGGTAATATATTACTGTTGATAGCTGCTTTCATCATTATGGTCGTCACTGCTGAAGCACCTGCACTCCTGCAGTGTGGCTGGTGTTTTTAATGTTGTAAGTTTTGAGTGTTGATAATTTAATCAGAAAACTAAATGATATTGTCAGTTCAGCTTGTAGACATCTGCTGAAGCAACTTCTTGTTTTTGATAAGCTTACAGTTTTAAGTTGTACAATTTGTTCTTGTTAATCTACAAAATGCACTTAGACTGCTGCATGATGTATGCTGCAAAACTCATCTATAGAGAATGGTGGGTTACTTCGAGCCGAAATGCTCAGAACAGATTGTTGCAGCACATGTATGTATCTATGTATGTATGTATGTGGATTTATATCGCACAACCCTTATAGCCTAAGCAGTCACTGTTGCCCAATGTGGAATCGTTTCGTGACATTCACTAAACCTAAGTCAAGATTGTCAATTACACACAGGTTTATCTGACATCCTGGCTGCACTATACATATTAAGCTATGCAATTGTAGCTGCTGCGTTACTTGTTAATTATCTGTTTAGTGATGTCATGTATCGAAACTTCTGTATTAAAGAACACATTTGCTCTGTGAAGTAAACCATTATTCTAGCTAATTTTGGAACACTTCCACAAATACAGCATATTACTTATTTTGCCTTTGAAATTTTTCACACAAATTTTATAGCAGACTTTTTTTCAATAGAGGTTCGTATTTGTATAAAAACAGTAAATTTGCATTTTGAGCCATCCCTTGTGGACTTGGGGGTAATGTACATGCTTCATATTGAGTTTAGTTGAAAGCACATGGTCGACTTCTTCAATGACGTTGAAGCCTTTTTGCTAGCTGTTATAGACGAGGCACTACGAGCGAAATCTGTTGAAATCACTGCTTTTGAGGGTTATTTCACTTCTATCAAAATTTTAGGTGAAAGGGGACGTCCCCCAACAACAATTATTGGCATAAGAAAACTAGCAAGATGTACCTTTGTGTCGTATCAGAATATTGGCAGTGAGCTGTTTAACACGCATCTAACAGACAGTCAGACAGACAGTCCACAGTGATCTACGTGCATAAGCATCATGTGATAAAACTGCTGCAACAGAGTTGATCACATCTTGTAAGAACTGTTAATTTTATTTATATACTTCATCGTTATGATGCGTAAAAACAATTTATATTTTTTTCATAATCTGGTTGTAGTTATTGCCTGAATTCTCAGTAATGATGTCTCGCTGAAGGACTCACAGATGACAAAGCAGTTTGTTGATCATCAGATGTGTGATTTGTGTAACAGAAAGACATGGTGCGGTTACGGGAGATGTTTGGGCAAGTATTCATGGAAAGTGTTTACCCACTTTATTCAATTGCTGATCTCGGATCGTTTTCAGTTGCAGCACCACAGAAACTGGTACAACTGCAGAGTGTTGCCTTTTGTGTCCTTTTGCTCATCGGTTTTGTTTTAGTTTTTAGTTCTTGGCTAAGCGCGGTAGATTAAGCATACATTTGTAGGCTTTTAAGCACGCTATATAAATTTTTCTTTCATTTATTCATTCATTCATTGTGTCTTTTGCTATTCTGTTATGTGTCTTATAATCAGCAACCGATCATCTATACGTCCTTTTGTGTCCGAACTCAGTAGTAGTGATTATGAAATTATTGGTGATTTTAATAAACTTAAATCAATTTTTTTCCGTATTTCTGCCTCCTGTCATCCATTAGGCAAGACTAGAGCCATGATGATTGACTTGGGGAAGTAACGATTATCAGAACTGTCTCATGCTGTATCATGTGCCACAGCAAAAATTGTATGCAATTCTTAGTGTTTAGGTTTAGGGTTGAGGTCTTGTGCGTGTTTTTGAGTGTTTAGTTTTAACTATTGCCAGTTTATTTATTAGTTTTGCATTATTTTCTTTGCACTTGGTTGTCGTGATTGTATGTCAGTACCATTGCAGTTGATTGCCACTTTATGCCAGCTGTTTCACGGAGATGGCACGGGTGAAACTAACTGGTCGAGTAACTTGATCTAGTGTCTGTTCATAGTTCACCCCACTGAGAAGCGTGCTGATGGCTGCAGTGTGTTGTATGTTGCTGATGGACAGACTGACACACTATCTTCTGCATAGAATTGATGCTTTAGCAGCTTGAATGGCTTAATACATGCTATGATAATGCATACTGCCAAATTGCCCCATAATAAATAGTAATTTTTTGTTATTATTCAAGTAAACTTAACAGTGTATAATAGTGCAAGTTGTCATGTTTACAACACTGTGCAATCTACAGTGTTAGGAACGTAAAGCTATTCAGCATGCTCTACAATGTGATATGTCATTAGCTTGAGTCAGGACAGTGTCGTGTATGCATGTTTACAGAGTAATCGCGCGGCGCTGTTACAACGCTGTGTTCAGATGAACAGGTCATCTGCTGCTGCATCACTTCTATCTGCCGATGTCGCCCACAAGCCATTCAACATGGCCGAGCTCGCATTCAATGTTGTACAGCGTCCCCGTTCGGAAATAGCTGTGAAATAATCTTATCCGCTGTGCCAGGGAAAAACTGGATATATAAGATGGATTATATATAATACAGCAGTAGAATGTATTTCTGGTATTAAATGTACACGTGTCATGATGTCTTTGCTGTAAAAGCTAATGTTACTCGTGACTGTCAAATGTATATGTGTCAGGTTGTGTTTCATTAATAGGCAAAACGCATGTGTAATTTGCATTTATCACATCAAGTCGGTGGTATGTCACCACTATCTTCCGAGTCTGTAGTTATTTTGGTTATAATTGTTATTTTCAAACTACCTGCGTTTTACTAGAGAAGCGCTTATAGAACTGTAGACCAGTATTTGGCACAGATTTATGTCTGTTTTGAGTCATTCGTGTCTTCTGTGTAATTTTTTAATATGTACAGTTATGTATCATATCGTTATTATACACTTGCAGTTGTGTTTTTGCAAGTTCAGATTCTGTTGAAATACTTTGTGGCTAAACTATATAACTCATTGTTTCTCATACTGCTGTGCCTTAGACTGGTTCAAATCTAACCATCTTGGTCCTACCGTGTTAAATATGATGACCATCTGTCTTCTACTCATGCCTGTTTGTGATGAGGTTCTGTTCTTGGTCCTTTACTCAGTGGGCAAAGTGTAGTGGGACGCAGGGGAACGCCGTTCCACCACCTCCAGTTTTATAGCTGAGACGTCCCCGCACCTCAAATGTCCCAGGACGCATGGAACAGAAGGGGAACACTAGACAACGCTTACAACTGCATATGAGCCTACTGTGCAGAAAACTAATGGACAGCTGATACTGTTGACAAGCAGCTTGATGCATCTCATGGTTCAGTAAAGTTCTACAATGCTACAGTGGCCAATCACAACCACGAATTGGGCCCAAACTTCAATATACAGTTCCCCCACCTTTGGATTTCCACTTTGACCACTGCCTTTACTCTTCATGTATATCACACCACATAGCACCCAAATTTCAGGTTGAATGACAATTACAGAAAAAAACTTGTAAATTTAATGACTTATAATTTTAACTGTAATGTAAGCCAACATCATGAACCGACATAAGAAATATATTATCACAGCAGATTCAAGTAAACTGAACCAAGCAGCAACGTACCTGCCAATGTTAAGCTAAAAACAATTCTCAATTATTGCTTACTGCTGTGAAAATGTGTGATAGCCTAACAACGAAGACAGTTTCTGAAATAAATAAAATTTCGTATTCTGATGTATGGTGATTGCTTGGACTATCGAATGTGATCAAACTTAAACGAGGATAACTCAAACAAAAACTAATATGACAGATATTAGACAGCCATGCATACTACCAGTACACACGTCTCACCGATAGAAACTTTAGAATTCCAATAGTCATAGGCATGGATCGGGCGCATATCATGTTGTCTATGGGCGTACTATCGGAAAAATTCAGAACCGAACGTCTGAGCAAAGGCAAGCATCATCCGTCCAATTTCATCAAAATGTTGGAACTGGAATTAAGTGGATGCAGAAGAAATTAATATACTGTATACAAAATACAGATATCGAATAAAACTAAAAATAGAACTCATTAGCTCCCTTTTTGTGTCGTATATTATATAGTCCATCAGGACACGTCGCCTAGAGTTGTTAAGTTGCAAACCATTCGGTAATGAAAAGTTCCTATTATACAGAACGGGCAGCGCTGTTTGGGAACTTCTTCTAGTCGCTCATCAATGCCCGTTCTAGAATATGATACAGAAATGGTCACCAGCAGTAATCTCGAAATCGCTAAAGCACGAATGTCCGTACATTTATGACTTCTGTAGAAAGGCCCCTATTCAAGTCATGACAGACGCTCAAAAACTGGTATCTTAAACTGGTAGCTGGTACCACTACCGGTGGCAGATACTGGTACCAAATTAGAGCATGTTTTATTCGGTGCCGGAATCGGGTACCAGAAACATTCGACACCATGGCATACGGTCCAGAAACTGATATCACTCTGGTACCTGATTCTGGTACCATTTTCTTGAGCATTAGACATTTTGACTTGATCACGGGTGCCCAAGCTCTAGACACTGCTTTCTTGTTTACGTTTGTTTTCGTTTGGGACTTTGGGGTCGAAAATTAATTGTTTATATTTCATTTTTAACTGATATACGTAATTATTTGCACATAAATTACTGCTACTGATAGTAATGGAGTTACGAAGCAGGGATTTAACCAACTATGACGGAGAAGATGGGTCGACCAAAAACGTCAAGGCAACGCCTCTCACCGGGTCAGATTCTGGGACGTCATCAGGGTCGCGGAACCGAAAAACTGGGTCATCATCGTCAGATCACAAGACATCGTCCAGCAGCCGGCGAGAATCGGCCACGAAGTCAGCATCTGCTTGTTCAAACAACGAACATTGTTCGACAAACAAGCCATTGTCGCAACGTGCCAGTGCCACAATGCATGACAGCACCAACGGTCAAGTGATGGGCAGTCCTGGAAATCATCCGCCGGCGGGCTCTGCATCTTCAGCGAATAGTCAACAACGAGATGCTCTCTTGTATGACTTCTTGTCTCAATTGCACATTACACAATCTGTATACAGTGTTAATATTATACTATTCTTCGCTAACCTAACCGGATGAGGCCTCTCCAGAAATCTGACCAACCTCTGAAGTTAGTTTGGACTAACTCCCAAGGATAAACTCGTGTTTCAACCTCATTTTTTGTAGTCGACTGTTGAAGTAGTTGATTCTAATAACACAGACTGTTGTCTTGTTTATTCCACCAGTTGATAACATGTTCAGAAAAGAAATGATATCTCAGAAATGACATCGTATGCTAAGATAGTGCTGTTTTGTTAAGTACAATACTTTATCGTAATAATTTCTAGTTTTCAACAAAAGTTACCGAGTTTTTCCACATACATGGGAACAGCTGAGTTAATAGTAAAGGTCCCGGGAGTAAAGAGTTTAGTAATCTCAACCTAGAATGTTGTTTGTACAAGTTAATATGTATGCATATAGACTAGGGCTGCAGGAAGATTACAAATTTTAATCGCGATTAATCTCGCGATTAAAAATTTTAATCTTAGTTAATCTTGAAATTAATTGCAAATAACATACAATGTGTATCAATTACCAACCACAGTATGTCATTTGGCTCAAGAGAAAAACAATCATATCTCAAATGGTCTGTGCAGTTACACTCTAGTCTACAGTTATTACATGTCCAGCCAGATTTTTACACACACAAGTTTGTTAGCATTAGCTTGAGAGAGAGCAGAACTCATACGCATGGTTTTGGCAAGTGCTGACTAAGTCGCGCATGCTCATTGGCTCAACTAACTTGGTTAGTTGCGCCAGTGCGCATGTGCGACTTAGTCAGCACTTTCCAAAACCACATGTCCCTGGTCTTGTTAATGATAAGTCCATAAATAAGTAAACCAGTTACAGCTGTGACGCTGCACCTGCGATTAAAAATTTATCGTGATTAAAAAATTTAATCGCGATTAATAGATTAACACGCTAATCTCGCATTAACTGCGATTAATCTGCAGCACTAATATAGACTCATAATTGTCAGATGTGGTGAAAGCTTGGAAAGCTCTTGCGTCATAATGCTGTCTCAAATTGTCCCTATAATAGGAATAATCTGAGATATATCCTATAATGCCATTGTCTGTTACAGGAGGCTCATGCAATACTCAGGTCAAAGTAGCCAGGTTTAGTGGCATAGTGCATTACACTGCTTCATTCTGGGATGGTAGTAAACAGAGCTGAAGAACATTCGTTACTTAGTAGATATGTTAAAACAGTTAATGAGTATTGAACTATATGATATGTGTAAATTATTTTGGTTGAATGGTTTTGTGGAATTTTGCATTGTTTTCCAGGCCTCACAGTATGGCTGTGGTTTGGATTATGAAGTTCTCGGGATTCCTGCTGATGTTATTTTACTTTGCTATTCCTGCTGCCATTAAGCTGTACCCACCAATCATTGTTGAACTTACATTCCTTAATCATAGTATGTATTTGTTATATTTTGGCTCATCTGCTTTGAATTTTTGATTGTTTGTAAGTAAGTAAGTAAATATAATTTGTAAACGCGCACAATGGTCAGCCAAAGCCGAATCTGAGGCGCAAGAGAAGAGGCACTAAGTGGGTTGGAAGGCCAGCTGGAAGTAGTGGGTCTTGAGTTGA
>Ga0209365_1000183_pt1 | contig 11263 bp, 4 predicted proteins | sample WorMetimpBELIZE2_FD_187389 | JGI IMG/M metagenome (GOLD analysis project Ga0209365, IMG submission 187389) | Marine gutless worms symbiont microbial communities from Max Planck institute for Marine Microbiology, Germany - Olavius imperfectus... | ecosystem: Host-associated > Annelida > Digestive...
CAAGGTTTCTTTGTATTAAAAATTTCAGACAAGGCGCATATATTGCCCCTGATGCACCCATACGGTGGCCCAAAAATGCAATTTTGTGCATGATTTTGCGAATAACTCTGGACGTTAATAAAAAATCAAGCTTCGCGCGGTCTCTCTGCCATAGCTGAGCTATTTGTTTCTTCAGTGGTTAGCGTTAACAATCTCAGATTCTTGGCTACATAACGCCAGAATATGGAAACCTCGAATAATCGTAGAAATTAATGTAAAGTCGAGTTGAAAATGACTACGTGATAATGAATAGACTTAAAGTTACTGACAAAACCATGTGAAATGCCTGTTGCTCATGTGACTGTCTCCAGAGATTTGAGGTAATACGCAGTGTAAAGGCACGTTTATACAGGGTGTCTCCAAATTTAGCCTAACAAATTTTCAGGAGATTTCCAGGACACACTAACAAAGTTTCAGTAAATGTTGTAGATTAATTGAGCCTCCTTATCCTTGAATTTCGACAAAATTATTACGCATTTACTATTTTCAGCAAAAAACTACGTCAAACTAACGTAGGGTGTTTTGTCACACATCTCACACATAATGCCAACAACAGACAGACAGCTAAGTATAGGACTGAGTTATAAATTTTTCCAGGAGCAACAACAAAATGCAGATTTCCAGTATTTCCAGGAGGGATTTCAGAAATTCCAGATTTTCAGTATTTGTAGACACCCTGTTATAGCGACAGCTCAACTCAACGTCCAGTGGAGTTGTGTCGCTATAAACCCGCATTAAAACAGCTATACTATTGGTGTGGCGTAGTAACGTAAAGAATAAGGTAATTGTTACATTTCACCTAACGACTATTGACAAGCTGTTTACACATAATTATTGCTCCTGTAAAGTTCTGCTGTGTGGTATTGGCAGAAATACATTTTAACATTCAGCCTGTCCTGGGAGAAAAAGTCAAATCTGGTTCAAGTATACGTAGCATGTTCGACAAGTTATATTCCTGTTATCTATCTGCGCTGTAGACAAGTGTTCTCAGCCGGCAAAGCAGGAAGGTACTTGCTACGACTACGTACTACGCTACTCGTACGTGAGTTCGTCAGGTCAGTGTGAGCCGTTCTACTACGGCGGATGTGAAGGCAACGACAATAGGTTCGAGTCACCTGAAGATTGTGAGGCGCAATGTATAAGATCAGAGGCAGTAACCACTCGTAGACCGCCGCATCCTACTCAAAGACCACCAGAAAGATCAACAACTGTGCCGCCAATAGGTCGTTCTTCTTTCGCGTTACTACACACTTACTCATATTTTATATTTTTTGATAAACACAATAAATGATGCTGATGACGATGATGAGGATGAGGTTGCAGTCTTTGAATGCTGTCTGTACATCAGTTGTTATAAATATTCATCGCAGACGGCGGTGTTACGCCACGCTACGTCAGTGCAGAGTTCGACCGTCTGTACGACGCCGAGTTGGATTGTTCTGACGCGGTACAGCACGGCGACACGGTGACATGGTCCAAGGACGGACGAGACTTACACGAGAGCGATGTCTACTCGATGACAAGCGACGGCGCTGTGCTGACGGTGAACAATGTCGGGGGGCACCATGCCGGACGGTATGAATGTCGAGTCGTCGACGAGGCAACTGAAGACGTCACGGAACGTCGAATTTTCATCCTTGTCGAAACTGGTATAAACTATGCAATTAGTATTAACGTAAATTTAAAACTGATGGTCACATTTAATTGCTACTACTGGCACTGAAGTTAGCAACCCTGTGAAGGGTCGATGACGTTAATCACTAAAATGAAGTGGCTTGAGGTTGCAAAGCTGGACGATTTATGTCATGACTACGAAATTACACCATTGTATTGTTAGTTGCGTGTATTTGAAGTAGATTTGTGTTTTCTCGTTTCTGATGTTTCCTATACAGCAGGGGCGGTTCTACGTTGGGACAGGGGGCCAATAGCTTCCCAACCTCGTCCTTGCCCCCAAATGTGACATGAAACACTGTTTGACGAACTCAAAGCATTGGCATATAGGTGTAAAAAGGAGCGTTCTGTGGCCTTCAAAATACACCAAAATGCGTTTCCGGCCATGCCTCCGCCGCTAACGCTCCCCAGATCCCCTAGTCAGCTGGGGAGGGGACACCCTCCCATGTCCCACCCCACTGGGCGCCTTTGGCGCTTACCACTCGGTGCCTCGATTTGGCGGTGGGGCATTGTCCCCCAAAAATATTTTCTCTAGAACCGTACCTGCAAATGCGGCCAACTTGTTCGGCATAGGACTACGCTTGTTCTGCAGTGATGTAGTCCTAGAAATGTGGGTCACAAGGCTAAGCATAACAACACAGCATTTTAACTGTTAACGTTATATTACAGCAGTGAGGTAACGGTGCTGTGAGCCATTAGCCAGTGGTATAACGCCGTTATACCCCATTACCCCTCGACTGCATCCCTGCTGTTCTGGCAGCCTGCCATTTGTAATAATTGTGGCTAAAGAAATTCTCTTTCTTTTCTGTGACAATTTGGGCACTGTAAAGTGTAAACCATCTGAAATAGATATGTAGAGAATATATTGTTAATTTACGTCGCGTGTTTGTCGTCGAGGTCACCTACGCGTGTCACTGAGGGCGGATCGTAACAACCTGACAGTCGGTGATGACGCTCGTCTGATGTGCCGAGTCACGGACTCCCTGCTCGGCGGCGAAGGCGTCACCGTCCAGTGGCACAAGGACGGACAGATGATCGATACAGGCAACGACGAGGATCGCTATACGTTTGACGGACCGTACCTCAACATCCAGAAAGTAATTCGGCAGGACGACGGAGAGTATACTTGTACAGCAGCGCGTGGAGACGAGCAAGTGACGTCTTCAGCAGTCACGCTCAACATTCGGCGTCAGTAGCTGTGCTTATTGTCACTTTTCTTCACGACTGAGACAACTAGAATTGTTGATAATGGCGTGCTTTCATGGAAAATCAAATAACACAAATGCTGCAATAAAATAAAACAAGAAGAAGCTCCGCTAATGCTAAGAGGACAGCCCGGCGGTTGCAGAAATATTAAATGGAAACCCCAAATTTTGGGGAGCTTCCCTAGCCCAAGGCCACGCCCACGTTTCCTCTGGGTGTGATTTTATGGTGGACCTTGGCAAACCCCGGCTGCATGCCAAATTTGAAGTCGCTACCTTCAGCCATTGCAGAAATATTAAAGGGGAACCGTATTTTTGGGAGCTTTCCTAGCACAAGGCCACGCCTACTTTTTGCTCTGTGTGCGATTTTATGATGGGCCTTGGCAAACCCAACCAGAGTACCAAATTTGAAGTCGCTAGCTTCCGCCATTGTGTAAATATTGAAGGGGAACCTCCAAATTTTGGGGAGATCCGCTAGTCCTGGGGCACGCCCACTTTACTTCTGCATGTGATTTTGTGACGGCCCTTGGCAAACTCTAGCTGTGCGCCAAATTTGAAGTCGCTAGTTCAGACATTGTGTAAATTTTGGGGAGCTCCCCTAGCCAAAGGCCACGTCCACTTTTTTCTAGTGGGACTGGATCATAGGCCTTGTTAAACCCCAGCTGCATGCCAAATTTGAAGTCGCTGGCTTCATCTATTAAGGGAATTAATTTTTAAACGACAAATTCGGTTCTTCAGCCACCCTTTGGGGGAGTTAGGAGTAACGTACGCTCTTCATATATACCTCGTTGGAAAGCGCGTGGTTGACTTCCTATTCGCGATAATTGAACCTTTTCGCGAACTCTTACGGTTGAGACATTATAAGCAGATATTGGTCGAAGTTGAGGGGGTGGGTAGGTCACTTTGAGTGCAAATTTTAGGTGGAAAGGGACGTGGACCCTCAACCATTGTTGATGTCTGAAAATTAGTGTGATTTTGCTACCTCACCGTGAAGACCGTATGATCCTATCTTCATTCGTCTGGGTAGGGTACCAGCGTGTGACAGACAGACAGACGGATAGACAGACGGAATTGCCGTAGCTAATACAGCGCTGTGCGTTGCAAGCAATGCGGCCACACTGTAACAAAACATGTAGTTTTTTGCAGGATTTATTTTATTTTACTGCATATTAAACCAGACCTAAAATAAAATAAAATAAACGTTTGGTTTATTTTATTGCAGCATTTATTTTATTTTATTGCACCTGAAACCACACCATAATAACGACGACAAAGCTACAGTTACACAGCAAATTCACAGAATACAAAGTTCAAAAGACGTCCAAAATAATTTTCGTTGGAATATTAATACCAAAACTTATACCAGGTAACTCGCTCAATTATCAAATTGTATTAGGAAAATATGTCAACTTTTTGATTGTTTTGCCGAACTGTACGAGTTGATTGGTTGCTTCTACATGGAAACGGTAACATTATATCATGGACGGACTGTGTATATTGCAGTGCATAACTGAGTCCACAGCTGTACCCAGTTCTGCTGTAATAAGGTGTGATTTTATGTGCAATAAAATAAAATAAATGCTGCAATAAAATAAAGGTCAATAAGTGCCTTTTATTTTATTGCAGCATTTATTTTATTTTATTGCACATGTAACCACATCATTAAGGAAATTTACCTTTCAACACAATGGTTATTGGTTAGCTGTGACAATGCAGGTTGTAGTTTGATTTTTAGCCGAACGTTGCTATTTACATATCTGGTATAATCTGAATCGGTCATGTTATATCTGTACATACAGCTTATGACGTGCTGTTACGATGGTGTACAGTGGTATCGATGCCAAGTAAGTGCGTCGACAAGCCGTGGTACGCCAACTGCGTTCTGATCGTCGAAGGTCAATTCTGTCGTCATCCATACTTCAGCATTTTCTGCTGTCGGTCGTGCTACACTGCCGGCATGCTGCCGTGAGCCATGTACTACACTGCCAATCACTCACTGCCAGCAGGTGTCCGCCACTATTAGCGCTCCATTCTGCCTGTAGAAATACGTACACTTTGACAACTTGTAGTTGACAGTCGCCGTCCGCATTTACCGTCAGTGTAGTTACTGTGAAGAATATGTGCCTACCCCTTTTACTTTTGTAGTGGAAAACTAAGAACAACCCCAACAAATTAAGCATTTTGCGGCTATGCAAGATGACATACATCACAGTCTTGGAGTCGGCTTACCTGGTACCTGTTGTTGGCGCACAATTACTCTGATGGTATTTACTGCAGTACGATTGTCGAGTCCAACCTACAACACGACTGTATCGTGTGCCGCAGTTCATCTGTCGAGTAGATTTGCGACATAACGGTTTTGTGTATAACGTACCAAGGTCTTTTAGTTAAAATGTCAACAGCAAGCAGCAACTCGAGAATGCGTCGAAAGTAGAATTGCACGGAATGCATTGCACACTGTAGTGTAAACGTGCCGTAACTGCCATTACTGCAGTGCCACTGTAGACCTACTCACTGGTACATACATGTACAACATTTGGAACAGCGCCATCGCCGTTTGTACTGGTCGTCTGTTAGGACTTATTCTGAACGTAACGCAGGAACGTTAAGTCGCTGCACCATCTCTGTATATGACCTACTACCGCTGTCGATAGATACATCGAGTAATCGCTGTATAAATAGCCGGCAGTAAAGACTGAATTACCGTATGCATATTTCGGTTACTTTTCTACCTAGCACCAGTTCTCAACAAAAATTCTGGTAGAATATGTGCTGTTTATGACACTTTTATCAAGATTTATGTTGAGTATGTGAGACTGGGAGGATGTCAGTTATGGGCCTCGGAGACAAAGTCCATGACAGTGAACACTTGCTGCACTCATCTATGATCTGCTCAGATGTTTGCTCCACATACAACGACGCTATACGTCAACAGCAGTTTTGCTATCCGTGCAAAAATTTGCCTCCTATATTGCAATAGCAGGACCAACATGTTAATATGACAGTTTGAAACTCGCGATTAAACAAAAATGTTTTTCAAGATCGGCAATAGCCCATCACAATATACTGACTTTTCCGTTGATATCATTCAACAAAAATGCTACTTTATTAAACCTTGGAAAACATTAAAGCTCAGCTCTGTGGTAAGGGCTTCGGTGATTATAGTTTGTGGCATACAGTTCAGTTGTTTCAAAACAGACAGGTTAAATATAAACTGAAATTTTTTTTTGGTAAATTATTATAATTATTAACAAGGAAACGGTGAAATATGAATAACAAACATTGTACAAGTGTATGTTAAGCCACCGTCTGGAGTGTTGTGAGTGTTAACGACCTTTGATCACGACTAACAGTGGTTTAACACACTTATTCCCCCGTCTCGTGCGACCACAGCTGTGAGTATACTTCGCGCTTGAGTGGACCCGTGAGGTTAATACTAAGTTATACCACGCCAGACATCCATTGTAGAGATAGGCGGTACGAGTGCGACAGTGGAATAAGATGAACAAGAAGCTCCTCTAACGCTAAGAGGACAGCGCGGCCGTTGCAGAATATGATGGGCCTTGGCAAACCCCCAGCTGCGCGACAAATTTGAAGTCGCTGGCTGCATCTATTATGGAAATATAAGGGAATTTGTTTTTAAACGACAAATTCGCTTTTTGAGCCACCCTTTGGGGAGTTAGGGGTAACGTACTGACTTCATCTATAGCTCGTTGAAAAGCTCGTAGTCAACTTCCTATTCGCGATAATTGAACTTTTTTGCTAGCTCTTACGGCTGATGCACTAATACTTCGAAAACGTCTTTGTTGAAGGGGGTGGGTCACTTTTGGGCTAAATATTACGTTCAAGGGTTACATTTACCGCGAACATATATACACCGTCAGATAGGGGAATGGTTCTGCTACAACTTTCCGCTGGAAGTTTTAACATAAAGAAACTCTGTAGCAGAGTTTATTCGATTTAAGTTGACTTTTATTCACATAAATGACAAATTTACTTTTTGAGCTACCTTTTGAGGGACGTAGGGCTAACGTACGCACTTCATCTATATAGCTCGTTGGAAAGCGCGTGGTCGACTTCCTATTCGCGATAATTGAACTTTTTTCGCTAGCTCTTACGGTTGAGACGTTATAAGCAGATATTGGTCAAAGTCGGCGCTTTTCAGGTCACTTTGAGCCCAAATTTTAGGTGAAAGGGGATGTCGCCCCAACCATTGTTGGTATCAGAAAACTAGGGTGTTTTTGCTACCTCACAGTGAAGACCCCGTGATTCTATCTTCAATCGTCTGGATAGCGTACTAGCTTGTGACAAACGGACAGGCGGACGGACGAAATTGCCGTAGCTATTAGAGCGCTCTGCATTGCCAGCAATGTGGCTGCGCTGTAAAAACAATATGTTTTGCCTTTGTATGTACATGTAATATACCATGCATCAGAACTTCTACATCTCACTGCTAACACGAAAGCTTTTGGATGATACGTGAATGTTGCCATATTATCAGCTGAACTTTGCATCAGTGCCGTTATCAAGGACAACAGCACCAAGGCCAAGTCAGACATGTCAAAACCTTTACCATCAAGGCTGAAACAAAGACCAGACCACGGAAACTTCGACTTTGAAGCCCCTTGAGGACAAGATGTGTTCTCGGAAGACAAACCACTGCTTTCTGTGTATTAGTTTGAATGTATTTCACAGTATACAGAGCAAATTTCGTAAAATGTGCAGATGTATTGAAGACACATTTATAGGTTGGTTGGTTGGTTGCTTAACGTCCCACTCAACACAGTTAGTCGTCGATATCAGGCTTGAATCCCACCAGAACTACTCCACCATGTTACAATCATACAACTCTAGGCAACCGCCTCTATGCATGGCGTAAGGTTCCCAATGACAAACGCAATCTGCTGGACCTGTAAGAACTGCTCATATAAGTGTGCTGCTGACTGTGAACATTGTCACACAATCCAGCACAGAGCAGTTCTGATAATATTCCATCTTAACCTCCGGACAGTCACCATAACTCGGATGTTGTCTACCGGAGAGAGGGGGAACACAACATGAGAGGAAATCTGTAAAGTAAAGTAAAGTATACGTGGATTTGTATAGTGCATCCACGCAAACGCCTCTAACATGCTCGGATATGGATTACACAGTGTTACCTGCAAACAACACCATATCTGCCTTTACTCCCAGTCGCACAGCATCACCGTCCTTTTGCCGGTACTCACTGCGCCTACCCACAGAGGGATGGCCAGGCTGAGTTGACCTGGGTGGTTGGTTACACTGAGACAAATTTCCCACACGGAGTTGAACCCCGATATGGTCACCCATCCCAGTACTAACCGGGCCCGACATAGAGTAACATCGTTGATCTGACCAATGACGCTACCAACTGCGCCAAACCGCCACTTCAAAATGTAAAATGTGTAGATGTACTGAAGACACAATGAAAAAACAATGGATCAAGTATTTCAAGTTAGATAGGGCCTACATTAGTTAATACTGCAGAAGACCACAACATCATCAGCGTCACTGTGTAACTTGTACTCCCATAACTACCACCACCACCGATATGATATAATCTTAACTGTTATGTATTGAACACAGACTACAATTAGTAACGTCCAAGATAACGGCAAAAATTAATAAGACATAAACGTTGTTACCAAGTTCAAAAATTGCACCAACAAAAATTATCATACATGTACAACATGAAGTCATATGGAGAGTAGCACAGCCATTTATGCACTGGCATTTTTATCACACCATCAGATGAAACTAGTTTAATATACAGGGTGGCACACCGGACTATTCAACCTTTCAACTGAGTTTACAAAAATTTGCATAAAATAATGCCTTTAATACTTGTAGCTCAGAGACAAATAAGAAAACTGAAAAGAAATGTGCATGCGCATTTAAATATTCTGCGATAATTAATATTCTATGTGGTGCTTTCGTGAGCTTGAGCACCTGAAAGAAGTCCTGCAAACGTGCTGGCAGCAGATTGGTCAAGACGTTATCGATCACGCTATATGAGCACCACTTTGACTAATGTTCTTGCTGCTACACGTACAGTATCATACTTACCAGTTTCGTTGCAGAAATACAGAAACTGAACAACAAAAGTAAATAGTCCAGTTTATTCTGCGCCACCATGTAGTAAACGGTGGCAATTGGAATAATATACCTAAATCAAGTTTAAATACTACATAAATACAAACAGATCATCGACACATGTATGCTGATGCATAGAAAGTGGCCATTACAAAAACATCAGCCCTGACATGTTTATTTATGATAACGAATTAATCGTAACACAGCTGTAACACTGTGACAAACATAGAGTAACAAACACAAACTCAAAAACCATTCTGCAGGTTAATGAGGTGTATGACATTTGATGATGAACGATCGGCAACTGTGGGTTATTGTTGCTGCAGTATGTCGCGGAGGATGGCACTTGGTGCTGAAGGAGTCGATCGACCTGAGCTAGTGGCACTATTGTGATCACTGACAGCAGGAGGGGTGTCTGAAGCCGGAGCAAGGATTGGCACATGATCTGGTGATATGGGCCGCATCAGCGGGTGTAATGGGTCAACACGCAGGTCTTTTACAGTGAAGTCTGTGACTGGCAAAGTAGAGTTCAGTGATGGTGTAGGATTCAGGACGGACGTCGAGAATGGATTGAAAGTCTGAGTTGAGCGGAGTTGCTGCTGCTGCTGCTGCTTCTGTTGTTGTTCCTGAACCATGCGTTCTGCCGGCAGACGAGCTGGTGACGGCTGCGGTGTCGACTCACGCTCCAGGAACTTGACAAACAGCTCCGAGAATGACTGAACATAACAATCAAGCAGTATGTTACTTTAATATTAATGACAACATTATATTATCATTTAGTATTAGCACTGTCTGTGCTGACAAAGGAAACATACAGTGTAGGAAACTGGCAATAGCCTTTATATCAGTTGGCTGACTGCTCAGGATGATATTGTTACACAATAGCCGCAAACTACAACTGTATAATACTGTTACAATGTAAAAGAAATTCCGCATACCTGATAAGGGTTTCCAGCAACTGATGCTGCAGATTGCGAACTACTGGATTTTCTGCGGAATAAACCGCCAAGCCAACTGCCTTCGGAATGTTCATTTAATGTAGTGATCTACACAACATATGAACAGTCCACGCTAGCCTTAGCTTGGATTAATCAGTCAATTTTCACGTTCAATTCACAGTAAGCGGGGCCAGATTCTTTATATGATATCTCAAGGAACACTTGAAGAATCCAACCAACCCTTTACCATGGCTTACAACAACAACAGGCAAGCATACCTTCAGAATCATGAAAGCTTGGTCTGATAACATGTAAGCATAACGAGCTGCCTTTTCAATAAACTACATGCATTAAAATATTGCTAAAAACACTTGAGCTCATAATAACTGTTGAGAATCAGAAAAATGTATTTAAACTTCAGCAAAAAAACAATATGTGGATGAAACTGGCACCTCTTTCATTTCGTCACGGCTGTAGCTGAGCACATGGCCAATAACTTGTAATGCTTCATGGCGCTTGGATGGCGGTGTGTGAAAGTACCCCAGCAACAGGTTCTTTATAATAATTCTAAACCATAAACCAACATATACACAGCTGATCGTTATTCTGTGTGACATTATTGATCAAGAAAAAACAAAAAGACAAATATTAGGACAACTGTTACCGCAAACCCATACACACAATACTTTGCACTAAGGAATTCAGCCACTGGACATCCACTTTTATCTCGTAACATACTTTCATGCGAATAAACTTTATGCGACTACTTCATGATAGCCTTCTGAATCCTAAAACTACTGTAGTATTTTACTGAGTCACAAGTTTATAGCAGCTCATATACATGTATGGGCAATTAAATGCATAATGTGGCCTATAGAGAATATTGCAAAGCCAAGCAGCACCAACAAGTACAAACGAACACATCCCAAAATACATCACATCGATGTCAAGTCAAACTTCATAGCTTCGAAGGCAACTTTAAACAGCCACACAACATGTTATGTGCAGTATCCTGTGCTAACAGGATTTTCTTCATGTGACATTTACACAGCAACATGTATAAGACGAGTGGATTGTACAGTACAGCAGCTTTTTGTTGCTAATGGTTACCATTCAGTAGACTTTGTGGCTGTGAGGCTTAGACAGCTAGAATGATTATTCACACGGAAAGAAAAACATCAACAAACACAGATTCCGATAACATACTTGTCAATTTTTGCTTCAGTGCTTGAAGTTATTCTGTTCAGTTGTTCCTCGGCCTTCGCCAGCTCAGCCTCTCGTAGATGAACTGCAACATGT
>Ga0209365_1000184_pt1 | contig 11235 bp, 6 predicted proteins | sample WorMetimpBELIZE2_FD_187389 | JGI IMG/M metagenome (GOLD analysis project Ga0209365, IMG submission 187389) | Marine gutless worms symbiont microbial communities from Max Planck institute for Marine Microbiology, Germany - Olavius imperfectus... | ecosystem: Host-associated > Annelida > Digestive...
ATGCTTTTTGTTGTTGTTTTTTGACGTGTGAGTGATACGTTGTTATTCGTTACAGTGGTGCGACTGAACCAGCCGCATGCTGTCAAGTACGGCCTCTGTCTGAACATGGACGAGAAGTACCGAGGTCTAAAGAAGCATCTCAGTGCCCTGTGTGGTGTGCCGTCATCTCTACTTCTACTTGTCGATGTCTATGGAACTCTCGTTCGAGTAAGTCACTAGTTGATGAGCTGCTTGTCTGCCTACAGCCATTTAACTTCACATTGACCATTGACAACAGGAGTTTCTATAGCCCTGCTCACAATCCGTAAGTAAGTAATTAAGTAGATGTTTTTCTAATTTGCTACATATCAGAAGTCACTGAGCGCCGTCCGTGTCCATGGTTCCTAAAAATGGTGTCCCTTCAGTTGTCGTCGAAACAGTCCATAGGTGATGTCTGGATTGTGCAGTTGGACTGGTAGAGAGTTCCACAAACGAGATCCAGTGGCTGCGAAACTTTTGTTGCCATAGCTGCTGTATGTTAGTGGTACCATGCAAGTCTGAACGTCAGCCGACTGTAGAGAGCGCCGAGTACTGTCAGACATGAGGCAGCAATCATCTGCCAGGTAGACATGCGCCTGCCCGGACAGCGACTGGCGAACCAGCCATGCCACTTTGAACAATGCAGGATAATGGTGCTGAACAAGTAAACATAGTGTACAAATGAGAGCTGCACCGGATTTAATTATTTCAAATCCGTCTGGGGCCAAATTTGGCTGGAGTTGGATTTTCAAATTTAACCCTCGGGTTGGGACCGGATTTCAAAAACACTAACATTAATATGACTACGTGCATTCTGGTAGTCCTAGCACTGCCTATTACACTGGAGCTAAAACTCTTTTATGTCTGGTTGTATTTCATGTCTTGTGTTTCGTTGTACTGATGATGTCCTCCATGACAGCTTGTTAATGCTTCAGACAGCACTTTGTTTTTTTGTAGTGTTTTGTCAGAAACTGTAATAAATGACTTTCACGTAGCAGTTTTAATTTTGCAGTATGATTGGTACATTTGCCGGGGCTGGACTTGAAAAATGGCCAGGTTTCAGCCGGGGTCTGTTTTCGGTACAACCCTAGTAAAAATAAAACAGAAAGTAATTTCATAAAGTTAATAGTTAAAACACTTCAGTTATACACACAAAAACAATGGTCAGTTTCTAGGTTTAGTTGGGTTTGTACCTACTTTGGAGCAGATATTGGATGTCAGTTTTCATGTCAGTCATCAGTTTTGCTGTCAGAATGCTAGTCTTGGCATCTGCACTTGAAGATGTCATTGTGATTAGAAAAGTGTGACTAGGCAGTGTGTCCAGTCATGTTTCATGGACTGTCTCACCCGAATGTACATTAGCATATTCTCACAGAATGTTTTGACTTTCAACCCATTCGAGATAATTATTACTTCACTTCAGATATATTTCAGCTTTTCACAAGTTACATCCTTCTTCTATACTACAGTATAGGTGGCTCGTTGGTGTAGTTGTTAGGACATTGGATTTGCGACTTTCACGTTGCTGATTCGAGGTCCGGTCATGACATTGCTTGGTTATTTCTGAGATAGATGGCAGGTAAACTGTATTGGGATGTAACCACCACCCAGGTCAACTCAGCCTTGCATCTCTCTGGAGTCACTAAATTGAGTACCAGCTTCGGCTGGGGTAAAGGCTGGAAAGTTACCGCTGCCAGTGGCAGATAACACTGTGTGATTCCATATGGCATGTGATTTCCTATAGTGATGTGGTAATTTAGATTACTAACTGCCATATCCGTGTTTACTTTTACAGTATTTGAAAGATATCTGTTTGTATTAGAAGTTATAACTTCTAATGGCACTAAATAGCTTGTCTGTGCTGAAGCTGCCGTTAAACACCAACCAACCGAATGTACATCACACCTACTGAAAAGTGGTGTAAGTGATAAATTGGACTACCACTCCAGTGTATATTGTTTCGTAATTCATGGCGTGTATGCATACTGTGAGTCAGAAGAGAAAATAAACAGCAAATTCCTCGCTAAATCCAACTGTGAAATGATTTTTCGAAAATTGGCCTTTATTTGGTAAAATTATGAACGCATATTATCGTGGGATTTTTTTCGCAGTTTGTTTTGCCATCAATAATGCCCGTGACAGACGTGCCGGAAAATGGTACTGGTTTCTGCAGCGTATGTCATGCAATCTGGTACAGACTTTTTCTTGTACCAGTTTCTGTTACCCGTTGAGAACTCGTTCTATATTGTTACCAGTTCTGGTACCAGCACTGAGCTTTGATTGGTCATTGCTATTGCTTTTATTTTGCAGCAGTAAAACAAGCAGCAGTGATCGCGTCAACTTTGGCCGATTTTCGTCGGCCATGTTCATTTGTGGTAGCGGTAATTTTGCTGCCGGAAAACTGGTACCAGAAATTGATACCAGTTTCTGGTACCGTGTTCCTGCACGTCTGTCTGGGGCATAAATGTTGATGATGACAATGACGGTGCTGGTAGTGGTGAAATTGTGCTGTGTTGTGTCGTGATGTGGCAGAGTTTTCCAAGTGACACTGCCAAGGTAAAGACAAACATTGGCAGTAACTTGATTGTCTATGAGCTTCCTGCTACATTGCCGCTGATCGCACCGATGACAGCTGCGGAGGAGAAAGCTGGCTGTGTGTTGCCTAGCAACCACATCTCCAGTCAGCAGTCTACTCCAGTTCATCGTCATCAGCATGGTGACCACCAGCAGCAGCAGCAGCAATGGGGACTTGGGCACATACAGCGTGGTCTTACTAGTGAGCACTTCTTGTTTTATAATAGCTTCTGTAGTGACATACTATGATACAATACAATACAATATTCATTTATTAAACACAATTGACAGAGCGCAATTGGCAGACCAGAAAACGATGTAGGCTTAATATCCTATACAGAAGTCTATTTGTTAGTAAATGTTATTGTACATTAGGCGGGTGAAGAAATTACAGTCTGTCAGATGACCAGAACGGTCAGGTAATTGTCTATTGTGTATCTGGGGTCGCAGATCGTAGTTCTGTGCTGCTGATGACGGAGGTGGACGGTGATTGTATAACAGGTGCTGCCGGTTGAGGATGATTTTGCCGAAGAGCTGCTCGTCGGATGTGTTAGGCAGTTCTTTGAATGACGGAATGTCTGATGGACAGAAGCAATGGCAGAAGAATGAGTCAACTCGCTGTCGGTCGGCCGCCGTAATAAATTCCACCCAAACCTTATGATATACACGGGCCAGTTTGCTATGTACTGTTATGTAATGATACGGCTGGTTTGTGACTTTGACAGGGAGCTGTGCTGCCACTGCCAGTGATGGTACGGAGGCAGTGAATGGTATCAGTGATGCTGGTAGCTGTGCTGATAATGATGACGAGTCATGGCAGTCATCTGGTGACACTGTCACTGGTGTCAGCAGCAACGACATCACGCTGTCAGTTGACATCGCAATGTCACCTGCTGACACTAACAGTAATGGTGCATCTACACTTTCAGCGAGTGATACTAATGGTACGTCCACAACGTCGGCTGGTGACGGTCTCATTGGTGACGGGTCATTCAATGGATTCATTGTTGCCATGCACCGCAAGATGGTACACAGTCATGTTGAACTGTCAGTCTGTCATAGATCTGTGTATGTGTGTTCATTGCATTAGTAGTTGCACTCCCTATGTTTTGTGTGTGTTTAATTTTTCGTGAGATCTGCATGCACTCTGTTGGCACAGTCGTGTAGCGGTGAGGTGTTGGACTTGCAATCAATAGGTCGTGGGTTCAATTTCCACTGGGACAAAACTTAGACCAGTACTTACTAAGTTATCCTGCTCAGTGACAGAGGCACATAGGTGTGACCAACTTTCCCAAGGTTGTTGCGCAGCTTTGTCCCCGTGGGATTTGAACCCACAACTTATTGATCGCAAGTTTAACGCATTACCACTAACGCAACTGCACCACCATTTCATAGGTTGAAAGAACATAGATTAAGTTATTGACTTTCATTTATCTGCTATGTATTGTAGTTAATGCTGGCTGCTGTTAGCTATTAAGTAAGTAAGTAAGTAAGTCAGTAAATGTCTATTTGTAAAGTGCGATTACGTGAACACCTCTAATGCGCTAACTCTACGAATGTCCAGCAGACAGATACATCTTCAGGTTTTGCCTAAATTGTTCAAGAGTCGACAGCCGGATCCCATAGATGATAGGGAATGAATTCCGGATTGTCAGTCCAGCAACAGAAAATGCACGGGTCCCAAGGGTGCTACTATGAACACGTGGAAGTGACAGATGATGACATCCGGCAGATGTTGGCGACCAGGAGCTTTGAAGACTGTTATGCAGTAGCCGGCGAGGTATTAAGTCTTGTATATGTGATTGTCTGTTGAACAGATCCACATGGAGTTATATTTTCTGTCGTCACAAAAGTCCCGTCCGAGTCTGTTTGGAATGCCAATGATCATTCCGTGTGACGCGGCAACAACTCATCAGAACCTCTATGAACAAGTGTGGAATCGCGTGTCATGCCTCGTCACTCCGCTACCTCCGTCTGACGCTGCAGCTCCGAACCATGCGCAGGATTGGTCTGTCTTACTACTGACATACAATCATTATTATCACTTGAAAGTCAAAGAAACAGAATAAGTGACTGATTTGTTTTCCTTTTACATGTCTGTTTCACCCTGCCATAACAGGTCAACTCAGTCTTGCATCCCTCCAGGGTCGCTAAATCAAGTACCAGCTTCGGCTGGGGTAAAGGCGGGAAAGTCGCTGCTGCCAGGTGGCAGGTAACACTGTGTGATCCGATATGGCATGTGATTTCCCATAATGGTGAGGTGATCTTTGATTACGAGCTGCTATATCTGCTTTACTCATTTGATTACGGCATGTTGCGGAGAATGTAATTTTTTGTGTTGTGGTGTTTGTATTCAGTACTGTAAGTTACTGTTAGCTGTCAGTAATGTAATGTGAGACACACATTCATATATTATGTCACTGTCATGCCGTGTGGTGCATCAATTGGTGCAGTCGGTAGTGACGTTCGTCAGATCATCAAAGTTACTCTGCGCCTGGTCCAGTTAGTACTGGGATGGGTGACCGTATTGGGGTTCAACTGCTGGTGCGGGAAATTTATCTCAGTCTAACCAACCACCCAGGTCAACTCAGCCTGGCCATCCCTCTGTGGGTAGGCGCAATGAGTACCGGCCAAAGGGCGGTGATGCTCTGCGGCTGAGAGTAAAGGCAGATATGGTGTTGTTTGCAGGTAACATTGTGTGATCTATATCTGAGCATGTTAGAGGCATTTGTGCACAGACACGCTATACAAATCCAAGTATACTTTTCTTACTTTACTACATAAAGCTGTGTCGGAGCTTATTACAGTACGTAGATGGTGTTTAACTGTTTCAGTGATGACAGTCTTGGCTATGAATATCCGTTCACTCTAAAAGCCGTACAGAAGGATGGATGTACATGCACTTGGTGTCCTTGGTACAGGTAATAGCATACCTGTTTTTGCCAGATAACACACAAAGTCATTCAGTGTTCATTTTCTCCACTTCCTGTTAGTCTGTTTGAAGAAAATATTTTATATTATCACCGATGCCGTATCAACATTTTATTTTCAAAACTCTGCACACTTAATTTTAAGAAATAGCCTTGCTTAGCCTAAAACATTTATGATTGAAAACTTGCAGTCTTTCTTGTAAAACAGGTAATTTTGGTGGAGGTACCCTATTTATTGTGAAAGGTGAGATTTTGTCTTTATTACCCTGAAATACACCTGCAGTATGATCTTATACAATGCATTTTTTTTGTTAAAGTATATACACTGTTATAAATGCAGTGCATCATTATTGCATTAATGCGTGCCTGATTGAAAGCTTGGTTTGAACAAATTGCCTGTCAACGTCAGTGTAATCTGTCTAATGTTAGTCTGGAGGAAAAGAGGAAGGATTAGCCTAACTGTTCCATATACATTGAATACGGCAGTTGTACTCAAAATGGCTTGATGGTGTAGTGGTTAGGACATTGGACTTGCTACTTTTGAGTCGCTGTTTCGAGTCCCGATCATGACACTGCTTGATTATTTCTGAGACAGGTGACCGTCTTTGGCAGGTAGACTATCTTGGGATGGAACCACCACCTAGATCAACTCAGCCTTTCATCCATCTGGGGTGGCTAAATCGAGTACTAGCTTCGGCTGTCTAATTTACCTGATGACATGTTCCAGGTTCTGCAACGGATGTAAGTTGGAATGTAATCCGCAACTGTTTAACTGCTCGACGTGCTACATTGCCGTTGACTGGGAACCAACTGCATTACATCTCCGATATCATGCTTCACAGGAGAAGGTATGTGTAGTCAACAAGCTGACAATGTACAGTAAAAGTAGTAGTAGTAGTAGTCGTAGTCATAGTAGCGTCAGTAGTAGTAGCAGCAAGCAGCGGTGCAGTGCAGTTTAGTTACAGCATTGTAAGCAGGGGTTCGGAGTTGGAGTTAGTCTTTTTAGGGAGACTTTGACTCCATGTACGTACTCCTTGATTGTACATTGAGCTTAGTACTACATGGTTTTGATCAGTGTACAGTTCTTGCCCACTGGTCACTGGTCGTGCTACCTCAGGCATGTGCTGTCATCGTGCACCTTTTGTTAGAAGAATTCAGAATTTCTCTAAAGTCATCCTTAAATACACAATCAGTATGACACACATTACGTCCTGGAGTCGGAGTCAGAGTCTGATCTTGGACCCAGAGTCATAGTCCAGGTTTTATAGCGCCATAGTAAGGGTTCTGGAGTCCTAAATTTTCTAATCTTAGAGTTGGAGTCGGATTTCCACAAAAAATAAGGATTACGCATCCGTGATTGTAAGGACTGTAAATAAGCTACTTCTAGGATGCTACACATGGTCATTTTCAGAGAATTGTCACCGATACCATTCAGTCTGTGAACTTAGACCAACCAAACTGTCATTTGTAGCCGTAACAGATCTCTGATTGTCGTTTGCTAAGGACCTGACATTGAGCAGTAAAGTAAAGTAAAGTAAAGTGTACGTGGATTTGTATAGCATGTCTACGCAAATGCCTCTAATACGCTCAGATATGGATCACACAGTGTAAACTGCAAACAACACCATATATGCCTTTACTCCCAGTCGCAGAGCATCACCACCCACCACTACTCATTGCACCTATCCACGGAGGGATGGCCAGGCTGAGTTGACCTGGGTGGTTGGCTAGACCAATGAGCATCATGAAACTGATGTGTGTGACTTTGTGTTGGTAGTTATTTGTCGACCATGAGAGTGTTGAGGCGAGCCGGCGACAACAGACCGAACCGATCGGTCTTGATACGTGTCTGAAAGCTTTCACGAAAGAAGAAGAGTTGGGTGAAGATGAACTGTACTACTGCAGCAAATGCAAGAAACATCGACTTGCAGCCAAGAAACTGGAGATCTGGCGGCTGCCGGCCATCCTTGTAAGATCACTCTCTTTATTGTCTGCCTGTTTTTAGTTCAGTAATTAGTAGCTTAGTAGCAACTGTGCTGCTGTAGCTGCCGGTCATGCATTTTTTGAACATTATTGTTTGAACATGTCTGATTGTAATTACTATTACACTGTCAGTCACAAACAGTGTGTCTCGAAAAAAACATGCCAGATTTGGGAAGCTATAGTATGGTCCAGTGTTAATAATATTTGACACACACAGCACACTTCGGAAAATGGTACCCAAACCATGATGTCCTTGTACATTCATTTTTTACTTATTTAATTTGGCCCAAAATGCAGAAACACAACACGAATGATGCAATTAATAATTAATAACAATAAATAATAATATTAATAATTAATACATAAAATTAAATAATTAAAATGATTAATAATTTATTACTAATAATTAAATAAATAATCAAAAGTAGACAGTATGGCAATTTCTACGTACTCACTCGTAGGCGTACACTGAAAGCTTATGTACATCGATTGATGTTTGTTGTGCAGATGTAAAGATGTTGTGACTTTTGAAATGAAAATGAATTATGTGGTTTAACTTTCTGTTATCAGAGTATGTAAATGACATAAAACTGTTACTTACTTGTGATGCAGATAGTTCATCTAAAGCGGTTTCAGTTTCACAACGGCCGATGGGTCAAGTCCCATAAAATCGTTAAATTTCCATTCCGCGACTTCGACCCTACAAACTACCTGGTACCGGGTTCGTCACTTGGCAACCATCGCCATGACAACCACAACAACAATACGGAGACAGACAACAGATACAATAGTGATTATTGTGATGATGATGACGATGATGCGGTTGCTACGACGACAACATCCGAAGTATGTCACAATGCTAACGGTCACATACCAACCGGTGAGTGTCCTCTGTCCACAATTACACACAGTTGATATTGCTTTCTAGTAATCACTCTTTTATTTTCTAGGAATCATATTTACTTAATATCGGACAGTTGGAAATCTGCATACTTGTCTGTATAAGTATATATGTCAAGAACCACATAAAAGGCTTGCTCATTGTGCTCTGTGGCTAAAGTGACCTGATCTTCAGATCACACTAGGTCGACAAGCCATTTAGCACCTGGGAGGGCTGCTCACTCGAAAAGGTGAAGGTCAGTACATTTGTATAGTGCCTTATAGCAGGCGACCTAGTTCTAAAGCGCTCAGGTATGGTGACATGTTGTCAAGGGATCTCACAGTTTTACCTGCACACCCATGCATCTATCCGTGGACGGAATGAACCATACCTGTATTTGCCTTCCCAGCCAAAGCTGGAACTCATTTACTGACCCAGAAGGCACGGAAGGCTGAGTTGGCCTGGGCAGCCAGAACGGTGAGTAAATAGTCGGCCCAGGACTACTACGCTATGTTTATCGCGGCTGCTAACTGGTCAAAGCATCACGCCTCACTGGGCAATTAGGTGTACACAGCCTGCCCAGAGCTGCTGCCCGGAGTGGTAGAGGCCAGAGTCGAACCACGATTTTTTGAGTCTTAAGTCCGACACGCTAACCACTACACCACGAAGTCAAATGACAGTGACTTGTTGTCATTGATTTCTTGCTAGGCTAACTGTCTTATTTGATCAGCTGTGGTTTATTTTGACTACCGGTATTGTCTAATATTTCTGTTATTGTTGACAAATGATGAAATGTGACTGTGTGGTCAGGTTATATACCAGACACTGATGATAGATGTTTACAAGACAGAATGAGTTGCACTACTGACTGCTACTGTAACTCAGCATCGTCAGAGTCACAGTCACCAGTCAGATACAGCTTGTATGCAGTGTCGGTGAGTATATGTACTAGCGATGGCCAAATCTCAATTACCATTTGATTTTAATCGCGATTAAACAGCTCCTAGGATTTGATTTGACCACACAAAGATTTCATTTGAACGCATGTGATTTACGATTTGATTCAATTGCATTTTTTCCTTGTAAACACGGTATGTTTTCGTACTTAAAGGTGCATTTGTATCATGGATTTGTTAGTTATACGTTAACGATGATGATGATGATGATGATGTTGCTATGACGATACCCATCTCACAGTATGAAATCTTCTTATGTTGACATTTCTCAACAGTCATTTTTGCGTGACTGGACCAATCAAGCTCCAGCTTCCCATCACAATCCGATATAGGCAGTGTCGTTCTTTTTGATGTTTTTGTTTTGTCGGGATAATTCCAACTTTTACCAATTACTTTCCCGGGGCAGTTAAAGAGAACGCGGCCATTGACTACGTGTGATTTGTGTATTTGTCGCTGCCAGTGTGTCTTCATGTCTGTCTAGATGTGTCTATATGTCTGTGTGTCTAACAGTGTCACACTGGTATCTTGGGAGGAGGTCACTATGTGACGTATGCTAAAAACCCAAACAACAAGTGGTACTGCTACAATGACTCCAGCTGCAAGGTTAGACGGTCTCAACCTATATCTTCACGTCGTACCAGTCTGTCATTCTGTATTACATTGTCAGTGTAACAAATAGCACTTGTTGGTTTAATGCAACAGCTCATGCTGTCTGTAGCTGTCCAGTTGTCACTGACTGACTGACATCTCACACGTCTATAAAGTCAAGTGTTGTCTTGGACATTGTCATCAAATTAAAATCATTATCTGTGTCATCATATATTATATATGTGGGATTAATGTGACGCAGTTAGCTCAGCTGCAGAGGCACGTTACATAGTCCTGTGGGAAAGAAAACTGACTTTGTCATATGTCCCTGTATGCCAGAAGACTGGTCAGACAGTTATGTCTCAAGTAGCTCTTTGAAAGATGTCATCAACGATGCGTATCACGTAAATTCAGAAAACTGTATGGATACAATACTAAAGGAAGAATAACGGAAGAATCTTGCAAAAAAACTGCTGATAGTATTTGATTGTCAATGAACTATGTTACAGCCGTACTTTCAGTAATTTTTGCAATGTTTTAAACTCCTTTTGTGTACACATTTGTTAATGACTAGTCAATGCTGCCCCAGACAGGCTGGGCCATGGGAGTGAAGGAGCGTCACGTATAATAACCAATGCCCTATGACGTCTTTGCACCTTCTTTGCAGTCTTAGCCGCTGCGCCATCTGATGAGAATGACATCTGTTGCTGGTGTCGTGTTGCCTCATGTAGGCTAGGTCATAATAGAATGCTGCCTTCTCCGTCCTGCATCCCAGTGAAGTGGACTAAGTACAGTTTAGTGGTAATCTGCCTTAGTTAAAAGCAATGAGTTAATCAGTATTGTGAACGTTGAATCTGCAGCTGACATGGTGCATAAATCGTGTAAAATTATTTTGTATATCGCACATTCTTGTATATGCTGCAGGGCCTCTTTGACGTGCAAAAAAGTGTATAACCTGCAAAAATACCGTTGTTGTATTTCTTCTTGAATTGGAGCAAAAACCGGCGAAGGGATGAAGGAAAAGGTACGATAGGATGTGGGTCGGGATCGGGTTGTTGTGGGAGTGTCAGGGGAAGGGGATGGGGAGACACAAAGAACGCTTTTCGGCACAGGGTGGTATACGTTAATTAATTTAAGGACATTCGCCAGGGGGCGCTACAGTCTGATTGTGTAATGCTTTGAGCTTGGTGTTGGGGTCGATGAGGGTGATGAGGTTCTGGTGGGGGTTGGGGCATTTGTTAGGAGGAGGGGCGTTTATAGGCAGGTGCTGCTAGTTGCTGTAAGACTCTCTGTTAGCATGTCAATG
>Ga0209365_1000185_pt1 | contig 11106 bp, 7 predicted proteins | sample WorMetimpBELIZE2_FD_187389 | JGI IMG/M metagenome (GOLD analysis project Ga0209365, IMG submission 187389) | Marine gutless worms symbiont microbial communities from Max Planck institute for Marine Microbiology, Germany - Olavius imperfectus... | ecosystem: Host-associated > Annelida > Digestive...
GTCGTTGTCAGAAAAAATTACAAATAGTTTGGTTCCCTAATTGGGGACCGCCATTTCCACGTTTGCCCTGATTACAGTAATTTTTCCCTGTAACAAATAACAATAACATTAATTTATACTTACGTGAAAAAAGTTTTCTTAATTCCCACGTCGGTGTATGCCTTCAACTCTTTTGCTGCACCTTGGTTCCTCCATTGATAACCATCGGCTTTCCAATCATCCCTATGGCTCTCGTCTGCCCACAAAAACTTATACAGGGTACCACCGACAGGTAAATGGCGTGGTGCATTTTCGGGCAGTAGACTGTCGTACAAGTCAACTATATCTTCTGATATTTTACTTAATTTAACATTTTCACATGCACGCTCATGTGCCTATAATCAAACTTAAACACAACGTTATTGTTAATAACTAAACCTGCCTGTCTTTTAAAAAAACTACAGCATGAAATAGCTAAACTCGAGACCTGAACTATAACGGCTGAATAGGGTTTATACTAAACATTTGAACGAACCATAATGCTGAATGCGGAAAATCCACGACAGGTATTTTGCGGAATGATTTCTCATCACCATTCCGTAAAATACCCGTCTCAGATTCTCCGCATTCCGCATTTTACCATCGTCCACAACATGATACAAGTAGCTCAGATATGGCATGGAGACCGCACGAAGCTTGCTACTTTTTTAACGTCCAGCGTTATTCACAAAATTATACACAAAACTGCATTTTTGGGCCACCCTATGGGGGCATCTGGGACAACATAAGCACTTTACTGAAAGTTCTAACTAAAAAAAACTTCGTAGCAGAGTTTTATCGACAGAAAGCCAGTTTTACTCGTAAAACAGCAAATTAGCATTTCTGAGCCACCCTTTGGGGATGGTGGGATCTTAGGGGTAACATATGCGATACATCTTTAGCTGGTTGGAAAGATCGTAGTCGACTTCCTATAGGTTATAATTGCACATATGCTGAGGCACTAATACGTCGAAGTAGGCCTTTGTTGATGAGTATCGGTCACTTTGGGGCTAAATATTAGGTTGAAGGGTTACATTTATCGCCAACATCTATACACTGTTAGATAGGGGAATGGTCCTGATACAACTTTGCTGCTGGAAGTTTTCACCAAAGAAACTTTGTAGCAGACTTTATTCAATTGAACTTGAATTTTATTCTCAAGAATGACAAATTTGCTTTTTGAGCCACCCTTGGGGAGTTCGGGGTAACGTACGCACTTCATCTATAGCTCGTTGGAAAGCGCATGATCGACTTCCTATTCGCGATAATGGAACATTTTCCGCTAGCTCTTATGGTTCAGACGTTATAAGCAGATATTGGTCGAAGTTGGCACTTTTCAGAGGGTGGTGGGTCAGTTTAAGCGCAAATTTCAAATAGAATGGGACATCGCCCACCACCCTCCATTGGTATAAGAAAACTATAATGATTACCCTTTCATGTGGTATCAAAATATCGGCAGTATGTTCTATAGTTTCATTACAAAGCACGCATGTGAAGGACAGACAGACAGACATAATTACGATCCCGAAGACTGCTAGCTGCTTCGTGCGGTAAAAACGCACACGGTACTGTAGAAACACACCAATTAAGTCTAGGCTACGCTATTCGTGCTGATTGTAGGGCGTGTCTCAGAAAATGTAAACAAACCTCGCTGTGCAGTCTGTATAATACAAATACATGGGCGCAGGCTTTTTATGTTATAGACGTATATGCTTATTTTTGCAGTGTACCCCTAAGACCATGAACGTGGTAGGATTTTATCTGCTGTTGTCATCACTGTTTCTACATTAACTTCCGTAGTCACGTTCGGGTAAAAACTGCAACAAAACCGATAAGCAAGAGGTCCAGCCTAGAGCCGCCATAAGCTGCCAAGTCACAAGCCACCACAAAATTACTAAACCAAGGCTGCAAAAATGTAAGCCATGAAACCCATAAGTCGATGCAGCTTAAAGCTTTCTCTTTACAGAATTATCAATATAATGATTAATGGACTATATATTGCGATACTACTTAACGCCAAGTATAGTTTGACTCATAATTGGATTTTGTATGGAAAAATAACGATGACTATGATGTGGTGTGCTGACTGCTGACTGCTGACTTCTACTGCTGACCATGTAACAGACTGTCGAAAGTGATTCAGTAATCCAAAATTTGTGGATTATATGGACACTATGCCTGACTTTAACCTGTAAGTAGCCCACGTCCGGCGCAGTGACCAACGATTTTTGAAACTTACTATTTAATTAACTAAACTATGTCCTGAAAAAAGTTCCCATCTCTATACTCTCTGTAACTTTGTCAAATCTTTTCCGATTTTGAAAAAAATGCACTGCTACAAAGCCTGTGAAATTTGCTACAAAACCATACGATCGCACCCAACACCCACCCCACTATAGGCATGTTGCTACCTTTTTGAAAATTGGTTAAGACTTGACAAAGTTAAAGAGAGTTTAAAGGTGGGAACTTTTTTGGGACACAGTGTATACTTTTCTAATGCAAATTCACGAACAGCGTCATTACTATTTTCGGTGTTGGATTTGACATATGAGATAACTAGTTGTGACTGTGTTAATTTGCTGCGATTAATTGTCTTGTTTGTACTCCTAAGCCGTGGCTAGCCGCCGTCAGCCGCTATAAGCCATCAGTTGTCTTAAGCCATCGCTTAAGCCGGCTAGCCAGCCATAAGGATTGTAAGCCAGCCGCCTGAGACTTTAAGCTATGGTTTTGGGGTCTAGTTTAGCCGGGAGTCCGTGAGATCAGTCCAGTGAGTATCTGTGAAGAAGTCTGTGGTGGAAAAGACTCGAGGAATAGGTGTGTTTTAAGTCTAGAGTGAAAAAGAGAAGGAGCGAAATGGTGGTGATGACAGTGTGGAGTGTGGACTGTGGATCTGCTGTGTGTACTGTGTAGGGTAGTGAGAAGGTGAAAGACCCAAGATGTTGATGAGGTTCACGGAAAGAATGAGGGAGTTTATTCCAAAGGTGTGGTGCTGTATGTTGAAAAAGACGGTTTGTATTTTTGAGAGATAAGGAAGTACATGGTCTGAGTATGGTGACAACAGACTAGGATCAAGTACTGGGAGGCGACTGAACAGAGACCAATTTAAAAAGATACGTAGACTGAAAGGTATTAAGAACTTTATAAGCGTTATAAGGTAGTGTCATTTTATTCGGACTAGGGTTCCCATATACCATATTTGCTCAAGCCAAAAAGAGGACAGTGAATGTCTTGAATCTACTGTTGGTTTCAACGTGAAGAGTACACGTGCACGGTCCACTAATGTTGCTGATCAGTCATAACAGTTGTACGGTAGTCTAAAAACCCAGACAACAAACAGATTTTCGAAAATTTTGCTAAATTTGCCCACACACCTAGACAGAAGCCCAAAAAAGAGGATGCATAGTAACACATCCAACAGACAGTTTGAATTCGAATGCGAATTTCTTCACATCTTTACTTGGGTTGATGGAGAATGTATTGATGCTGTTGTTATTGAATAATTTGGAGTATTTTTTAATACTGCGCTGTTTGCAGATTACTTTCACTTCGTGGAGAACGTGACCTTACTCTTGGTTCATTGACATTGAACAGTAAGAAGAAGAATTTTTGCCCAGTTTTGCCATCACAGGCGAAGCCCAAAGTTAAACAAGAGTGAGTGAAGTGCTATGATTTGTCATCGTATTAATACGGGTGGGCAAGTTAGTGATTTATCTTGGCAATTGATTGTAAAGAATAATTTTACCAAAATACTTAATTTTAAAAATTTAATTAATGACAAATAACTGATGATGATCATTAGCTGAGGGTTTGATTAATTACAGATATTGCTTAATATAGACAGTTGTTATTCTTCATCTAGGATGTTATTTTGGCATACGAATACTGAAAGGGTTTCGTGAAAACCTTTATAGCACTGTTATAATTTGTTCACAGCGTGATAATAGCCCAACAAAAAAAGCTTTTTAATGTATCATGGGACTTGTACTTCTGAAATTCTGGAAAATTTTTCCAGAAGCCTTTACATAACCAGAATGGATAATGATTTTATACACTCATTTAAAAATATGTTTCTGTGTTTGTTAGAATTGTTTCGGAGTTTGCACCACCACCGGAGGTGAAGCTGAAGCCTGGTGTTCTTCAGCGCAATGACAGAACTAAGCTGAATGTCATGGATTCTGGCCACGGCCGAGGGAAATGCAGCACTGAACCTAATGCAGATGAATCGCAGTTTGTTCAGATGAAATCTGTCTTTTCTGAGGGGCCGATGGCATCACAGGCTCATGTTAATAACTCCCGTATTCATTCTGGTAAAGTTTGGATCATTTGTTTATAATCTTTGGAGTTTTGTATTTTTGAAGTTTTATATGTCGTGTGTTAGATCTACAAAAATGTGTGAGACAGCCAATTGAAAAGTGTCTTAATAATTGCACATTTCTTTGAGAACTGTTTGTAATTCGTAGTCTCATTTATTTTAGAGCTGCGCAAATTAATGAATACCAAATGTGTGCAAATTCAATTCAAATTCAAGTTGTGAAACTGAAGTTTGAAAATTCAAACTTAGTTTAACGTCCATAATTGCAATACTGTTAAAATAGGTGTACTGTAATTCAATACAATTTCATATTTGTAGTTACTGTTGTTATTACTGTTTTAAATATTAATTGAGGGCACGAGTTTACAATGGCAATGATCGCAAGGGTCAGTTGAAGTTTTAGAAAGTTTGCTGAGTTTTCAGTCACTGATGTTCAATGAAATTGTTAGCGATGAAGCCAAAGTGAAAAGTATGTGCCACCTGTGTAAGGAACTGTGTTTTGTATTGCCGTTATTCTGGGTCGGTGAAAGCTGGGAAAAGATGAAGATGAAGCAGAAGAGTATAACGAGAAGGGCAGCTATGCTATTATTGAAAGAAAGGAAGAAAAGCATGGAACAGTTCAGAAGCAGTTATCTGTCTTGATGGGTTGATTGGACTGGTTTGAACTATTGCAGATAAACTGACGGCGTGGTGCTGATAGTGTGTCACAGTGGATTGAGTCATGATGGATGTAGGTAGGCAACATGACCGCATTGACCAGCTTGAAATGACGTGATATAAATATCAGTAGTATTAATGTCATAGGACTTAATAATACTATTAATGGTGATTTTGTTATTGCAGGCAGCACTCGGGTTGGTCAGAAAACTGCAAAAGACGAGACAAAAGAAAGCAGCAGTTTGGCAGTGAAGAGCCGAAACAAGCAGGAAGAAGTGATGGATTGGGAAGCTGATACAAAGGACATCCTCGATCAGCTGCTGCGTGATGATGTAATTATTTACGTGAATTAAAACTGTTCATAATATTTGTTTTATTCTTAGTTTTTAACATAAGTAGATGCCGTTGTTGATTATGGTTGAGGCTGCATGAGTCGAAAGTTATCATTTATAAGGGATAGCTTAAGTTTGGCCAAAGTTATAGGCATAAGGGGTCGTTGTGCACCAATTGTTGTTGAAGTCGTAAAACTAAAGGGGTTGACCTTTTATGTGGTTGTAGAACTTGGGTAGAAGGTTCTTTCGTCTTGTCACCGTGCACATATCTAACATACAGGGAGAGACATGGAAGAATAGTAATATATCCTTACACCATATTGTATAATAATACATGTATTATTTTTTTGTTTATTGTTTAATTTGTAGAGTTTGTCAGTGACTGTATTAACGTCTATCATCATTTATTTGTTTAAACAAAGTGCCCAAAAACATGAAAAAATGACAAAGTAAACAGGACCTACAACTACAAGGCTCTACGAGCTCTTACAGTGGCCTTAAAAACACAATGTGCAATACAATGATATACATCAATGTAAAATAAAATACGAAATACAGTCATAAAATAAGGTGCAGTGGAAATGATTAAAATCAGGGCTGCAGATCTCAGTTAACGCGAGATTAGCGCGTTAATCTATTAATCGCGATTAAATTTTTCAATCGCGATTAATTTTTAATCGCAGGTGCAGCATCACAGCTGTAACTCTCTGGACTTATCGTTAACAAGACCCTTGCTGCTCTCTCTCCGGCTAATGTTAACAAACGTGTGCCTAAACACAACTGGCTGGACCTGTAATAACTGTAGACTAGAGCGTAACTGCACAGACCGTTTGAGATATGATTGTTTTTTTCTGGAGTGACGTGACATGTGCTGTGGTTGGTAATTGATATACATTGTCTGTTTTTGCGATTAATTTCAAGATTAACTAAGATTAAAATTTTTAATCCTGAGATTAATCGCGATTAAAATTTTTAATCGTCCTGCAGCCCTAATTAAAACCAAATATAATGCACTGAACATAGCACTTATTATTACAGCAGATTTTTTTCTTTGGCTTGGACCTTACTGAGTTTACCTGAACAATGGCAAGATAGGCTCGTATGGTGTCACATTGCAGGGCTTTGTTTGTGGTTACAGTTCATCAGTGACAAAACTTTATCATCCAGCAGTGAACAAGACATGGCACCTGTATCTCTGCCCATGTCATTAAGCTGTCGGCTGGATGTGAAGGCAAAGCCAAAGGTCAAATGCAAAGCACCAAGGCATATCAGGAGAAGTATGATGTCGATATAGTCTACTTAACATTAGTTATCATTTCTACACTGTGTCTCAAAAAAAGCTTCCACCTTTAAACTCTCTGTAACTTTGTCAAATCTTGAAGGATTTTCGGAATTTTTGCACTACTGGAAAGCATATGAAATTTGTTACAAAACCCATACGACAATACCCACCTCACCTTAGGCATTTTACTACACTACCTTGGAAAATTAAAAAAAGTCAAATTTTAGTGGATATTCAGCAGACATGGATGAAAATGCAATTAAGTTCACCGCTTTTAATTCCTCTATGCGTGTAACTGTGTATGCTGAGTGTATTTATGTGTTAGCAGAATATTGTAAATATTAAGCATTCAAAGGCATAGTTATTTTCTGTGGTAAAATGTGGGTGGTGCTGAAAAGAGCCGGTTGTTGTGTGGTTGTGTCAGGTGGCTATGTCAACTGTACCTGTGTTCTGCAACTTTTCAACAGTTTATTAACACCGTGCTTTGTAAAAGTGTTGACTAAGTCGCACATGCACAGTGTGCACATGTGCGACTTAGTCAACACTTTTAAAACCACACGCGCCTGGTCGTATTGATCACAGGTGCGTTTTGGTGCAGACATTATTTATGTTGCATTGTTTGTAGTTAGAGATGATGAAGAAGATGAACCAAATGTCCAGCAGACATCAGTTCAGCCAGACACATCCACATTGCAATCTTCTGCCAGCGTGCAACCGGCGGAAATCTTTGCTGCTGATTCCAGTACAGTTTCTCTGTGACATTTTCTTCGTGATGTTAGAGTCCTTGTTATGAACAAGTTATCCGTAGCTTTTTGCTGCCATTTATCGCTGGTTTTTAGTTTTAGACTGACTGAGAGATGTCTATTGTACAGATCGTTAATTGAATCTTCTACTAAGTACTAAATGCTAGTCAGTAACTGAACGTCTCAACAATGTGTTTGTTTTTTGCTGTCACAGATTTCCTACATAGTAAATGTATTATCGTTTATTCTTGTTCTAAGTTTATAACTGATGTCTTTTAACCAGCATTTTTTGTATTTTAGTTCTCTATCGTTCTTGAATGATACTGCTACACACAGTAAAAGAATCTTTATTATAATTCATTTCTACAGTTTATGACTAGAAGCAGGCACATATTGTTGCGTTACTGCAGGCATAACTAATGTGTTAATTATTACTTTTTTTACTACTTTCTAGTACTTTAAAATATATATGTTATTATTATGTGGTTTCACCGTTTAGGCATCGCATCAATCTTTCCATCTGTTTTTTCTAACCTGCTCCTGCTGCTAACTCAGAAACGAAATGCTTAAGAAAGGTTACATTTATCAGAAGGCTGCTTGTGTAATAAATAGCTGATACTAACGATCTGGGGTCAAAAGGTCAAATTCAGTGTCATAAGATTAATATGTTTCTCTTTATTTATGTGTTTCATTGGGTTTCAACATGGCTTGTACATAGAAAGTCGAAATTTGTTAGCAGGTGACTGTCTAAAGCAAGTTAACATTTTAGGTCAAAGGTGAAACTTAGTAGGCTTTGTAAAGCCCAGGTACAAACTGTGCGATAACTGGTGCTGAAAAGCTAGTCATACTGTCTCTTAGTACTTGTGTAGAATTCACATCATGTTACATACCGAGAACTTGCACAGTGAAAAGATGAAGGTCATTTGGTCGTCATCATAACGTGACGAGTGCACTGAAGTTCTTAACTGGTACATGAATGTGATGTGTAGTGAGTGTGTAAATCTCCTGCAATATTGGTGGGCTTAGCAGTCACTTGCTCAAATGTCAACGTCAAGAGTTAGCAACAGATGTTGAAATGGGGTGGTGCGTCACATCAGCTATTTAACACCACAGATCACTTTATTGTCATTATTATTGTTTGTCTTTTTTACTTTATTTTACTTAGAAATAAATCTCATCCAGATGCTTAAGTGAATTGATGTTATGAATATCTTAAGCACAGCATCATTGTGGTTCTGTTGAACTGTTGCAGCTTTACGGAATGAACTACTGCTCTTTCAGCTTCCAGATGTCTTGCCCGGTGTTCCGTTTTCCAAGGACTCTGGTCAGAAAACCACAAGTCCTGTTTCACATGACACTTTGGTAAGATATCTTGCAAAGTGTCTAGTATTCTAATGTCATATTTCTGTATGAATAATTTTTGGTAGCTGTTTGTGATAATTACAAGTTGGTGAAAGTGGAGTTTTCTAGTAATAAGATAGAAAGAAATACAGATATTGCACATCAGTTATAATGTGCATATTATTTTTTCAGTTACTCTGTTGTACAGATTTTAGCTGCATTAACATTTGGACATTGTTTGGCACCAGGAAGTGTATATTGCTTGTCAAAAATAGTCGTATATGTCTAAAACGTTTACTTGTAGAAATGTTCGTTATCGGATTTTGAAGAAAATACAGTGGGTAGACTAGTAATACGGCGGTCTGGACGGACACAGCTGGTTCTCGGCAATGTAGCATTTGACATTTCTGTCGGTTCCTCATCTAGCTGCCTTCAGGTAACTCCATGCCGGCTGCTTAGATCAATCACATTTTTACTTTTAAATTTAAAAATATGTTATTGCTAGAATAGGCTGCCAGTACAGAGTTCTGATACTCAGTATCATTGATGATGTTAGTCTACACTGGAGTTATATTTAATATCAACTTGCATCTGCCCATAGCCAAGTACTGTCTATATTTGCAGTATTCTGCCCCCGGCTGTAAAATGTGAATCCGTTAAATACACATCAGCAAATACTGCTGACATATGATACTGAAACATTTTTTATATTTTCAGCACTGAAATGTGAAATGTCATAGCAAAACTTGTTGTTGGGAGTTGATTTGTTACTGTTCAACCATATTTCGAGTTGTGTTAACCAATTAGTTTTTGTTCCAGTATATGTTCTTGCTGACATGTTTGGTTGCACAGTGCAAACTGGTGTTAGAGCTCTGATTTTTGGCAGAGGCAGCAATGAACTGGTTTACATGATTCAGTGAAAAGTTTCATCACGTTGGAAACAAAATATTAAAAAATTACTATTACACAACTAAAAAATGTACTGTTTATCAGCATTTCGACCTCTCAGCTGAGGTGCAACTAACTTGGTAAGTTGCACTCATCTGCTTAGTCAGCTGCTGATGCTGACCAAATCCATGCGGACCAGGACTAAGGATGTTAAACGAAGTTTAAATTTTTGAACTTTGGTTTTAAAATTTGAATTTTATTTGCATGCATTTGGTATTTGAATATCGGATTGAAATTTGTCCACTATTTTTATTTAGTAAAGATCGGCAATGCATACAATAAATAATACATTGATGTTGTTGTTGTTTTTGTTGCAGTGCTCTATAAGGTTCTTGGTAGTAATTTTTATATGATAATGGTTTACATGATATTTTCAAATACCTACTGCAAATCTATTTGCATAGAACATTATAAAACATGCAATCAATAAAGGTGAAATGCGACCTGGCCGCAAAATTGAGCACCATCACATGAAAGCTATGTTGTATAAAATAATGTAGTCATACAGTCATGTCAGTCAAAGTCAAAACAAACTCAATCTACCATAGGCCTAAATGAAGTTTGAATAAAATTCGAATTTTACAAACAAAGTTCGAGTTTGGGAAAAACGAATTTAACATCCCTAATCAGGACTGACTTTGGTTTCTGATGTCAGTAAGTAAGTTGAAGACCTCAGCTGAGAGGTCGAAACGTCAATAAACAGTACATTTCTTGGTTGTGTGATAGTAATTTTTATATTATAATGGTTCACATGATATTTTCAAAAACCTGCTGCTAATGATTGTATATCTATGAGTTGAAACCCATGCAGATTGGCATGTGTATGCCAATGCCATTTACGTCTGTCCCCATTTCTTGCATCTCTCTGTCTAGTGGTCAACCAAACTGTCATAAGCCACTGTCATAACTCTCTTCTCTATCTCCCTCTCTCTCCTTTAGGTGTACATCTATGACTTGAGATGCAATTCAGGCGACAACTCAAAACAGTACTGTTTAGTCGATAGAGACCATGGCGCATTGTGACTTTTTGTGTTATTGTGCACCTTATAAATACTCTTACTTACTTACTTACATCATTCGACAAACCTTCATTGTCACATGTGGTCTCTGTGCTAATAGTTTTTGGACCCACATCTTGCAAACCTACTTAGATAGAGCCTTGCTGTATCAGTTATCTGTTAATGCAGCCACCAGCTGAACATGTAGTCAACATGTGTGAAGGTGATCTGTATTGAGGCAGAAACAACTGGCTGGAAACTACAGCATTAGACGAGTGAATCAACTGACGTAAACTGAACTTAGAGATCGTTGATGTGTGTTGATTATGTAGGATCTGGCAAGTCTGCGTGTTGATGACGGCAGTATCGGTTCACTAACTGTACTTGGACATATCCATCATAAACTTCTATGCATTCCCGACCTGACCACATTGCTCTGCTCCACCAACAATGGTTCCTGATAGCAGTTTGACAA
>Ga0209365_1000186_pt1 | contig 11101 bp, 8 predicted proteins | sample WorMetimpBELIZE2_FD_187389 | JGI IMG/M metagenome (GOLD analysis project Ga0209365, IMG submission 187389) | Marine gutless worms symbiont microbial communities from Max Planck institute for Marine Microbiology, Germany - Olavius imperfectus... | ecosystem: Host-associated > Annelida > Digestive...
CCCTTTTCCCTCGCCCTCCTTCCCTCCCCTATCTATTTACTCCCTACCTTCCCTTAGAAGTAGCCCCCCTGAAATCCAGCTAGGGGGTCTGGGGAAGCGCCGTAAGCTCCCCCAGAGCCCCAGCCGAAATCGAATTTGGTGCATTTCAGCCTTAAAATCTGATATCTGGTAGCCAAAATTTTAATAATTTTCTTGAGAATCAACTGACCGAATTTCGTGCATTTTTATGATCACAATACAAGTGAATTGCAAATAAGTAAGCAAGCCTCTACCTCATACGGTGTTTGTGAAGTATGGAAACAGGAACTTTCTACCGTGATGGCTATCATATCCCGGTCTGTCTCCTCTTAGTTTTCTGCAAACTGCACAATTGATCAGCCTGGTCGTTTTTTATTTGGCAAATACCAAGAGGAGGCAATTGCCTCCTCTTGCTTGTTACTGGCTACGCCCATGCTTATATTGCCTTAATGCCCCCAGGCTGGCACAAAAATGCAACTTTGTTGCATGATTTTGCGAATAACGCTGGACGTTAATCGAAGATGTATTACGTTTCGCGCGGTCTCTCTGCCATAGCTGAGCTACTTGTTAGTGTTCTGTTATAAATAAATGGAAAATGAAAACTGAAAACTTCATTTTTTTCCAATTTCCACTACCAGTCTAATTGTTGCTATGGCGTACGCTTTGCGTGGGATCAGTTGATTTTGTTCACCATAGCAGTTTGCTAACGTTCTCATCGTTCTCATCGTGCTGTAGGACGAGTTAATCGCGCGACTAACGCGTTTAAAATAAATGATTGAATTAATAATAATTCCTAGTAATTTCGTACCATACCGTCAGCATGTCTGTGTATTGCGTACCATCTGCGCATCATTTTTAGCCGACCGTTGCAATGCAACGTTCGGCTATTGTCATAATATGTCGTCTGTCGTCGTCTGTATGTCTGTGACGCGAGTGTATTGTGACAAAACGTTATGATCATGCAATTTTCACAAAAATGTAGCCCAATGCCTTAACTTTTTGCAACTCTAGCAATAGGTTACTTTAACAGATCGAACATCTGCCACCTTATGATTCTCCGCTGCCGATGCTACATGTAAATGACGCACAGCAGCGTGCTGGTATCGGTAAAATAATTAGGGGCGTCCATCCCGCAACAGCTACGACACAACCCTCCCCTTTCTCACCCCCTACGCTTTTCTCTCCTTATTTCCTTCCTTTTTCTCCTCCCTACTTTCCCTCCACTTTTCTTTCTTTTTCCTCCCTCTTCTAGAAAGAAGTTTCTTAAATCGTGCTAGGGGTCTGGTAGATTCAGACTGTAATAGCTCCTTCACGGGGTCTGAGGCTGAGCCCCAGCCGAAATCGAATCTGGTGCATTTTAGCTTTAAAATCTGACATCTGGTGGTATTGAACTAAGTCAGACTCAAATCACTAAACCAATGTCATTCGGACTCAGAGTCAGAATCAGCAACAGCCAACAGCCCATTCCTCCCATTCAACGGTTTCGACATAGTTCACACTCACAGCGTGTTTAGTTGGATCACAACATAGAATAAATAACACGTAAACAGTGTATGTAAACAAATATATTACAAAATGTGAAGAATATTACAATTGCATTATTATCTGACATTTTTTATTTCCACCATCGCATGACATGCATGTCATTATTAGAAAGCGTACAACCACAAACCAAGATTTGGTAAAACTCAGTTGAAATCGAATTCAGTATCGAAAGTTTAAGTCCACCTTGGTCGTGCTTCACTCTTCATTACTCATTAGATTGGTTCGTTGTATTGGAGAATGTAATTTATTTGCAAGTCATGGTTGACACAGCACACAGTGACAAGATTTCCGCGATTGATGCTTTAGTTATGTCTGTTGACGAACTTGAATGTGTGTCATACCGGAAGTCCAGTGTTGAATCTGTGAATGAATTGGAGATGGTTTGTATGTCTGACAATGAACATGCAGAAGAGCATGTTACATTTACTAGTAACTGTTCGTCACATGAAACGGCAAGTTTTACTTGTGAACAAAGTGAAAAATACAACGCTGGCTTTATGTTGGAAACTGGATCATGTTGTAAAGTCGGCACTGAACAAGCTACTGGTAATAAAGTCGGTGAATTTGAACTTGAACACTGCATAATTGGACAAGATGTGCGAGATGTCTTTGATCTTCATGTTGTTAGAAATCAACACACATCGGCTAAAAATGGAATCATTTTAACGAACATAAATGATGATGACAAGAATGTGAAAGCGACATTAATAGATCACTGTAGGACCTGCGATGTTTGCGACAAAAAGTTTAACAGGCAGTCAGAACTGAAATATCATATGAAAACACATGACGTAGTTAAGAAGTATGTCTGCTGTAACTGCAGCAAAACTTTTCAGTATCGGTCACATCTGCTCTTACATATGAAAAGGTATAGAGACAAAGCTTTTACCGATGCAGAGTTGACTTGTGATGTCTGTAAGCACAAATTCCGATCATCATCGGGTCTTCGGAAACATCGCAGAATTCATGATGATGTCCAGCAACACAGATGTTCGGTCTGCTCTAAAGCGTTTGCATTTGCGTCAGTGCTGGCTGAACATGAACGCATTCATTCTCCAGCTCGTCCATTTCTCTGCGACTTCTGTGGTCTTGGATTTAAGCACACTTCGAACATGTTGAAACACAGACGTCTGATGCATAAACTTCCCGACAGAGTCTCTTGTCAGCATTGCGGCTCACAAAGTGAGTGTGATTGTCCTAAAAAGGAAACAAGTTTCAGTCGGTTCCAGTGCCCAGTTTGTTTGAAATGTTTCACAAACAAATCTTATAACGAAATGCATCTCAGAGTACATACTGGTGAACGTCCATATAAATGCCAGGTAGACATTTGTGATCAGCTTTGTTAGTAGTAGTAGTTAACTGCAGTGACATAGTAACTAACTACACTAACTGGCATTTTTCTAGAAAAGAAGTAGTTAGTTTGTGCTGTTTAATTTTTCTCCTCTGGCATCAAGAGTGTCATTTGACTGTTACTGATCTATTTGTAATGTTTAATCATTATTTATGTTAAATGTAATTTGATTGATTGATCTGTTGCACTTGTAGATTTGTCAGTCCAGTTTCAAGCAACAGTCAAATTTGTCGAAGCATATGTTGACAGCTCACACAACAGAGCGACCACACTCTTGTCGATTCTGTGGCAAAGCATTTGCTTTAAAGTCCAACCTCAGTGATCATGAAAAGATCCATACCAATGATCGCCAGTTCCCTTGCTCACTTTGCTCGAAACGTTTCATTACAGCCGCTGCCCTCAGGGCACATGTTATCCGCCATGACATCTCTAAGACATCTGCAAGTAATGTGGTCTTAGTTTGAAAGTATTATCAAGTGATTCTGACATTATATTTCTGATTGCACGTGTATCACATGTGACAAAGAATTCCTGTCAACTGCTGCACTTTGTCAACAACCTGCTGATAACAGTTCTGTCAGATCGTTTGTGTGCAACTGCAAAATGTGGCAAATGCTTATCAATTTGTTTATTTTCTGTAATTGATGAACCTAATGTTTCACACCATGCTTGATGTAGTGTGTATTGTATGAGTGCCAGTCTCGACTGTTGTTGTCCTCGAGGCTTGGCTTCAAGGACCCTCGAGGACACCATTTGGAGGGCTTGGCTTTGGCATTGGCTTTGGTAATACAGGCCTTGGCTTTGGCCTTGAAGAAAAGGTCTTGGCCTTGGCCTTGGATCGATAGGTGAGAAAAAGATGAGAAAAGTCCTGAACATTTTCAGATGAATGATGCTGATTTTGCGTCATGCTGCTATAGAACAATATGTGTTCAGCAACAGTTGAGTGCTAAGTAGTTCTGTAATCCTCAATATTTGCTGTTTCGTCCGACTATTTGGTCAGTAGTTGCAATGCAGATTTTGGCATGTCGTTGAAGTTGGCCTTGAAATAATTTTGTGTACTTGGCCTTGGCCTAGGACATAAAGTCCTTGATAACAAGATTGAGGAGTGCATTATATAAGTATGAAATGGGATATTGTATCTTTACAAGGTAGCGTAAGTACAGCGGTGGAGACTTTTGTCTCGCCCAAAACATGAGTTAAAATTGCACATCTGGGATACTGTTGTTTCAGATACAATGTGTCGTGGTTATTAATGTGTTACTGCTCACGATTCATGGATTTTAATTAGGTTTTTATAGATTGTGTTCATGTTTAGGGAATAGGGACTACTGTTAGGTTTTTTTTACGAGGATGATGCTTTTGTTTCATTGTTTTTTATCTACTATGTATGATTGTATTTCAGTTTGTGCTACTTCAGTGGCGTAATACAGAATAATAATAACGAAAAAAACTAAAAATAAAGCTACTGAGCAGCTAGTTCGTGGTGATTCGTAGAGGACTTCCGGTGATGTACTGTGGTAGGAAGTCTGAGGTTGAAAAGACTTCTGGAGAAGATGAGTTTTTAGCCTTGAGTGGGAAAGATAAGGGATCATGGTCTGATGGATAGTAGTGTAGATGAGAAAGGTGACCTCAGATACCAGGACTGCAGGGTGGTCAGAAGACGAAGAAAAGTTGAAGAGAAGACTCGCAGAAGGATTTAGGAAGCTGATTCCAGAAGTGTGGTGCTGCATAAGGAAAGAACGATTTGTACTTTTGAGAGGAAAGTGTTGGTGGTCGACTGATGGCATGACAGACTAGGCGCGATTGCTGCGAGGGGAGGGGTGAAGTGTGAAGATTGATCAGGTTGTGAAGATATGCAGGTTAAGAAGTAGTAAGAACTTTGTAAGTAAAGGAGCGGATCATATGTTCAATGTGTTCATTTATTTTGAGCCAGTGCAAAGCAAATATTTGAAAACAGGAGTGATGAGAACCTGAAGGATTTAAAGTCAGTATAAAATGCAAGAAAGTTTAGGATATGCTGAGCTAAAGACGCTTTATCTAAGAAGTAGGTAGACTGTAATAAAGTGAGTTACAGTAGTTAAGTTTGAAGTGAGCAACTAAAGTTTACAAATTTACGTGCAATGTCGATTTCAATGATGTAGGCCTATTGCCAACCAGGTACTCGAGGGTTCTCTAATCTTGTCACAGTGACAGTTGACGAACTTGACGGCTAGTTAGATTTGTTCTAATGCAGTGATTGCTCATGGTAGTCAAGTCACGTTCACTCTGAGTGAAACTTGATATTTTTATCATCATCATCAACATCATATATTCGTTTATTAAATCAGTTGTCAAGCGCAACTAACACAGAATAAAATGATAAAAAGAAAATAAAGATAAAATGCGAGAATTCCAGTACTGGCTAATAGATGTCTTTATATAACATGCGCATTATAAAGATTGCTTGACGATGTCCATGAAAAGTCGCATGAACGGAGAGAATGGATTTTGTTTGAGCGTGGTACTCTTTACTTATTTAAAAGCTAATGAACAGAATTAATTCAGACGATGCGCGCATGCGCAGAGCTTGCCACTATAATGGAGTATGTTTTTATTTTCGCCAGACAATAATTGTGGAGAAATAAGAATAGGCGTTCTGTAGAACGCTAATATTCGGGCAGATCTGTACCGTGTGCTTAACGGATAACAGGAAGATGAATCCGCGAAATCCGTATTTGAGTAATTCGCTGGCTATTCGACAGGAGATACAGCGATTTGAAAGCGTACACCCTAGCATCTATGCTCTGTACGACTTGATCGAAGCCATTCCAGATATGCTGATACAGCAGCAGATACGAGAACACGTCGTCTGCATTGAAGGTTAGATATACCTTTTCTGAGTTCATACTAATGCCAGGTTATCATCGTCGTCTTTCGAGGCTAAAGGGTGTCAAGACACTTCGGGCCTAGGACAGTACGGATCCAAGAAACGTCGGACCTTCCTGACTTCGGGCCTAACACATTTCCGCACCTTCCGAACAGTCCCGACACTTCGGCAGTGTTTATATGAGGGGATGGGTAATCTGCGTACAAAATCTGCGTACACTAGTCTGCGTACAGATGGGTATTTTACTTGTACTTGTAGAGTAGAAGGCTGTGAAGACAAAGTCTTTAAGTGCCCACATCTGACCAGTGACTATCCAGCCGATTCTTGAATGAGTTAACAGATGTGGCGTTGATAACTTCACTTGGCAGACTGTTCCAGACATCCACCGACCGCTGGCTGAACGAGTACTTTCTGCAGTCCAGTCTGCTCCGCTCTTTGTACAACTTAAGACTATGTCCTCGCGTGCTATGTTGAGTTGATGCGAGTGTGAAGAACTGTTCGTAACTGATCCCTTCCCTTCCAGTTAACATCTTGAACATCTCGATGAGATCTCCACGCAGTCGTCTGCGCTCAAGTGTGTATAGTCCCAGTATACACAGCCGATCAGCATAAGTTCGTTTGCTTAGTCCCCATACCATTTTTGTAGCCCTTCTCTGAATCTTCTCCAAGCAATCGATGTCTTTCCGGAGGTGGGGGTTCCAGACTTGGACACAGTACTCCATATGAGGGCGGACATAAGTGTGGTACAGTATTCTAAAGTCTTCACAATCAATCCGGGTAAAATTTCGTTTTATCATCCGAAGCACGGTCATGGCTTTATTGGCAGCTGTTGCACACTGTAAACTAGGTTTAAGGTCCTTGGATATGTAAACGCCTAGATCTTTCTCACTGTCAGTTTCCTGCAGCAGATGCGAGTTTCCCTGATCGTTGATCCAGTATGTAGTGTCTAAGGTGTGGCCAATGTGCATGACTTTGCATTTCTCTGGGTTGAATTGTAATAACCATTCTTGAGACCATCGTATAAGTTGGTTGAGATCATTCTGTAACAACTCCTGGTCTTCTTCCATGCTTATCTTGGTCCAGATTTTGGTGTCATCAGCAAACATCTTTATACTGCACTGCACCCAGTCTGGGAGGTCATTAACGAACAATAGGAACAGTAACGGACCCAGTACGGATCCCTGAGGGACACCACTGAGGACCTCTAGCCATGTCGAGAAGTTCCCACCGACGTTTACTCGCATTTTTCTCTCCGTCAGGAAGTCTTCTATCCATTTTGTGACCTTATCGCCCAATCCTAAAGCACGTATCTTGTTCTAAAGTCTTTTGTGGGGCACAGAATCGAAGGCTTTTCTATAGTCCAGAAACACGACGTCGATTCCGAAGCCTTCATCCAGTAGCCTTGTCCAAGCCTCGAGGGTCTCCAGCAGGTTGGTGAGACAAGATCGCCCATGAGTGAAGCCGTGTTGGTTATGGCTAATCCAGTCTCTGTCAGTTAAAACATCAGTTATTTCTTCCTTGATAATGGATTCCATGACTTTACTGACGACAGAGGTTAGTGATATGGGTCTGTAGTTTCCAGGCTCACTTTTACTTCCCTTTTTGAATATTGGAGATATATCGGCTAGTTTCCAATCGTTTGGGATCTTGCCCTCTGCATATGACTTCTGGAATATCATAGAGAGAGGAGTGGCAAGTACGTCGGCACAACGTTTCAACACTATCGGATGAACGCCGTCTGGACCCATGGATTTACTCTCCTGAAGATGTACAAGCTTACTGTGTACAGAGTCATAGCTGAACTGAATCTCAGGCTCATTCTGGCTATCCTGCTGCATATCAGCTGGGTGATCTGGCATGACGTTCTCCTTCACAAATACACTACCAAAGTAGTTGCACAGTACCTGAGCAGTTTCACTGTCATCAGAGGTCAAGGAACCATCAGCTCTCTTGAGTCTCGCAACTTTGCACTTCACCGTTTGAACTGATCTCATGAAGCCATAGAATTTTTTAGGATTCCCTTTGAATGACTTCAAGATATTCTTACGATGCATATCACGGTCTGCTTTGACTAGTGCATTGACTGTGTTCCTTATTTTCTTATAGCTGGCATATTTCTGGTTGGTCGGGCATCTCCTGTACGACTGCCAAGCATGACTTCGTTTTTTTATTTGCTTTAGAGTGGTCTTGGTTAGCCAAGGGTTCTTCTTCTTTCTCATACCATGAATCCGTTGTTTTGGCACATGTGTAGTTACCGCATCGAGCAGTTTAGTTTTGAAGAGTAGCCACATTTCGTTGACGTCTTGCTCGTTGGACAATAACTCTGACCAGTCTAGGCTGCTCAAGTCTTGGGATATTGCACCATAATCTCCTTTCCAGTAATTTAGCTTCTCCTTGTTATCAACACTGGCTGCCTTTGTAACTGTCATGGACCAAGTCAAGCAAACATGGTCACTCTTACCTATTGGATCATCATAGACTAAGTCGTCTATCAGGTTCTCTTCATCCGTGAAGACGTAATCTAATACTGAGGAGCTCTGACCTTCTCTGCACCTGGTAAATTCATGCACATTTTGAACAAGGAACAGATCTTGTGTCTTATCAAAGAAGTCTTGTGGTGCAGATCCTCCTTCTGATGCAACAACATAATTACTGTAATCGATACTTCTGTAGTTAAAGTCACCGAAAATTAGGAGATGAGTAGCATTCTTGCAATTATTAGCAACTTCCATTACTTCTAATAATCTGTTATTATTAACATCTGAACTAGTTGGTTTTCTATAGCACAGGCCAACAAGTAACTTGGAGGACCCTGTGTCGATCGTACACCAGATTGACTCTTCAAAGTTTACTTCAGTGCAGTTCGTTTCAATTGTGCATTGTAACCGGTCACTAACGTATAGCAACAGTCCACCTCCACGGGCACCAACTCTATCTTTTCGAAACATGTTAAAGCCTTCTACTGCTAACTCTGCATCACTAATATCATGGTTTGCCCACGATTCAACTATACCTACCACATCATAGTTCATATCAGTAATTCTGTGTCTGAACTCATCAATCTTATTTACTATACTATCAGCATTTGTGTAGAAGAATCGTAGCTGGCCGGTCTCTTGGTCGGGTCTCAATACCTCTTGGTAATAACCTTGTTGTTGACTATAATGAGATTTCTCTCGCCCCTTGCCATCCGGTCCTTTAGTTCTGCCACTGCAACTTTTCTTAGTTCTCTCTGCTTTGGCGTCAAGTCTTGATGCATGAAAACTTTGTCCCAGCCTCCTTCCTTCTTTTCTTTCAAGTTTTTTGCCTCTTTTAACAGTTTCGTTTTCTGGTCTTCATTCTGCAGGACTAGCTTCAGTGGACGTGGTTTGCTGTTTGTGTCCTCTGGCTTCCTCCCTAAGCGCACCAGCTTATCCACATTGACATTGTCACATTTCAATTCATTCAGCAGGGTAGCTACTTGGCATGAATCGTCTTCAAGCCTTTCGCTGGGTTCTTCTGCACTTGACTCTTCCAACCCATGAACTATGATGCTCGTTTTACGCCTTGACTGTTCCTCCATTTCCTCTTTGTCTTCGCGTATCTTGTCACTCAGGACAGTGGTTATCTGCTCCTGGACTTCAGTCGGGGTTGTGTTGTTCAATCGGTCGGCGATTGAGTCTACCTTTTCTTCCAGACGTCTGTGCGCCTCTTCCAGTCTCTGTACGGTACTACCAATGCGTTTGAATAGAATGCTGCACTTCTTACAGAACCAATGAAGGCTCTCTTCATCTTCGTGTTGGCTAAAGAAAACATAGACCTCCTCACTAACTTTTTCACAGGACGTGTGATGCCAAAGCCAACAATGGTCACATTTTATCGCCCTGTGATTGGGCTGCACCTTCTTATGACAATCCCCACATGAATCGTGTGTGTCAGGTCCGGCAGCTGCCTCCTTTTCCTGTGCGGCCTCTGGTATAGACTGCTTACAGGGGGATGGTTGCTTGTCTGACTTTTTGATTTTCTTCTTTTTGTCCTCAAGATCACCAAGGACATCGATGTGGGTCTCTCGTGCCTGTCCCCTGGTTCTCCTGCTGTGGCCGGCCGTCTCCATTAATGTCGCTCCTTTTTGTTGTTGTTGTTAAGATGTAAAATCTGATACCTTCTCGCCAAGGTAACGGCGTGGCGCCACCGGTTGACGTTGAAACGAAGTTACTGGTGATACCCAAGGAACGAGAAGTACAAACTCTGGCTGACGATATGGTTTCGACTGGAGTGGAAAAAAATTTCTGCCGCTGTAAATCGTATCGGGCAGTGTTTACAATTCATCAAAATGGCGGTGCCTTGCTCGTCGTGCAATTCGGCGGTCAAACTTCCGAAGTATGAGGACGTTCAAAGCTCAAAAACGCTTAATATGACTCAGAAACACTATTACTCAACGCCTCGCTAAAATCTTGTAAATAGTTTAAAAACTGACTAAAAACAATACGTTTATACCGTAAAATCAATTAAAAGCTGCCATATTCGCATAACTTGGCATACTACGGTTTACATACCTATGTAAACAATAAACAATAAACGAACCTGCACCATGGAGCATGTTTGAAACGCAGTAAACACAAACAAAAACGTAACGCCAAGAAGTACAACGTTGAACAGTTTCCAATCCCTCCTTGCATTCAATAGAAGACTGTGCCTTTGTTGCACATGCGTCGCTTCATTGTCACTGTTAATATCCTCATCACTACTGCGTTCTGTCATCATGCAAACACTTTCAACGCTATAACTTGTAATTTAATAATTATAAATACTATACCATTACACACCCACCGAATTCCAATTGTTTATATTTACACAGATACATTCAGATTTCAGAGATCATGGGACACCATAGAGAAAAATACACCATATTACCCGAACGTCGCAATCTTGAACGTCCTTGCTCGCCATGACATCAAAGATAGTATATAGGTGGCGCCTATACTATCTTTGTCGCAATTCCGTCTGTCTGTCTTCTGTAATGTTCGTTCACCCTACTCAGCCGGTTGAAATTTTCGGCAATTTTTACGCCATTTTTAAGCCTAGACATCCCTTGACCACCATGCAAAATTTTATAGAGATCGTCCCAGGGAAACCCCTCCGTCCGGGGTAAAACGTCAGAGGGGTAGCGACGTTGAACATGTCGAAGTATACATCTCGGAAACGGTGCAAGACACGGCCTCAGGAAATCATATCGCTTCCCTTCGAGTGCCGCCAAACATTGGAACAGCTTACCACTGCTACTCCGCGATTCGATCGACACTGCATGACACTTAGACAATTCAACAGCGCTGGTTGAAAAC
>Ga0209365_1000187_pt1 | contig 11090 bp, 6 predicted proteins | sample WorMetimpBELIZE2_FD_187389 | JGI IMG/M metagenome (GOLD analysis project Ga0209365, IMG submission 187389) | Marine gutless worms symbiont microbial communities from Max Planck institute for Marine Microbiology, Germany - Olavius imperfectus... | ecosystem: Host-associated > Annelida > Digestive...
TCAGGTGTGTGTTCATACATGCATGCAATTCGTTTAATGGTAACTGAACAGACAAGCTGAATGGTGATCAAAATTCCTCTTATGTAATAGTTAAATGAATGGACCACTTATAAGCACTTGTGGGCTACTTTTCAGCAGAATGTTGCAATTGCATTGCTATGTCATAAGTTGCATTGTCATAAGATGTCGTCTGTCTGTCTGTCTGTAATGTGAGTGTATTGTGTCAAAACAACTGGATATAGGATCGCACGGTGTTTACTGCAAAGTAGCTAAGGGTCTCAACTGTTAGCATGGCAAGTCTGAAGACGAATTAAGGAATCCTCTCTACCAGGGGCTGAAGCTAGGTTGGGGAGACTTATGACTTTGCAGAACTGTAGATATTGCATGTTACATACTTTCGTATCATGTCACTGGTTGAGATGGCTGGGTGGTCTAATGGTTGGGACGTTGTTCTTGCGACGTTCGGTTGTCGGTTCAATTTCCAGCCATGACACTGCTCAGTTATTTCTGAGATAGATGATCGTATTTTGCAGGTAAACTATCTTGGGATATAACCACCACCCAGGTCATCTCAGCCTTGCATTTCTTCAGGGTCGCTAAATCAATTGTGGTGAATTTTTTGTCGAAGTCTGCATTTTTGACGCACGAGAAGTGGCATTTTGGCTGCAAAATCCTTCGGAGTCTAACCATGGATTAATTAGTTGAGTGCAACGTTTCAATGTCGTCAGATTTGCTGACTTCTTGTTTGGGTTGTACCAGATGTTGGATGATACCATACAATACCGTGCATTTTCGACAGTTATCGGCATTTTGGCATTTTGTTCCACCATATGGCAGCATGGTGTACACAGTAGTTGGGCAACACAGACAGTGCTTGCTTGCTTGCTTCTACGTACATGATCAGATCATAAACATTGAGTGAAAGAGTTTGATATTTGTAGTTAAAGATCCAAAGGCCAAGCAAGGATGAGTTGAGGCTATCAGGAAATGAGGCTTATATACTTGGTGGTGCTAAAAAGCCCAGTATTGTGATACGTGAGAAAAAGAAGTTATGTGCAATAGTCCTTGATCCAGCCATATGGGGAAAACTGTTAAACTTGAATTTGTGGTATTGAATCGTAAGACATATTGCAATCTTTTTTTTGTAAATGTTCTGATGTGGTTGCTGCTGACAGGCCTGCCAGTGCACAGAGATGGATAACCTCATTCCACTGCAGTATGGTACTACAAAACTTGTCCTTGTTGGAGATCCAGAACAGCTTCCACCCACTGTTTTATCCAAGGTACTAGTTGCCCATTTTTTCAGCATGTTGATACCTGGATTAATTTTGATATTTGTCACTGTATGAATGCAAGAGTCTTGTAGTAAGAATATATAAGTTGATAGTGCTGTCATCATGGTTAACTTACATAATGAAAGTACACGGACCCACACAGAATATGCTGTAAGGCTGCCTGTCTAGTGCAGACATCCAACGTCATCTCATTTCTACTTTTCTTCTGATAGGTCACCTTCGTTGTCAATTTGTGTAATGATATGCAGAGTCTTTACTCACATACACCATTAACTTGGATGTCGATGATTGATGTTTCAGATGGCCGCTGAAAAGAACTATGGACAGTCATTGTTTGAGCGCTTTTACAGCCAATTTCGTGTAATGAAACATAGTCCGATCATGATGCTCACAACACAGTATCGGATGCATCAGAGTATCGCAGTGTTCCCTAACAAACACGTATATCGTGGTCTTCTCTCTACGGACCGGTGAGTATAGGAATTAAAACATAGAACTGTAGTAATTAAATCCTATATAAAATGTATGTAAACAGGGATTTTATAATGTTATGTGCAGCTTCTTGTGTTACCTGTCTCATAGTAATAATTATTGAAACAATAGAAATGTCTAAATACAGGTACCAATATTATAAGAAAATTATTTTGCTGTGGCAATAAAGTAAGTGTTTGTTGTTGGTAATAGTGACATTGCTGAGAAAAGAAAGTCTTTCCCATTTCAGCCGTACACAGTTTTTGATCTGCGAGATTCGCGTGAGGAGCAAGATCAGGCTCAGTAAGGACTTCTGGCAATTTGTCATGTTTGCTGTAATCACTTGTCTGGCGGTTGTTTGCTTGAATGTTGATTCGAACACAAATTAGAACATGAGTTTCTGTCACACAAGTTACTGTGATGTGTGTATGTTGATTAATTTTTTGAATGGTGAAGTGAAATGAAGCGTGCATTTATAATGTGCCTTAGTACTGGCGTCTACTGGAGCATTCAGATATAGCATACATTTTTAGTACTGATATTGTGAGTAGACAGTTGCTACCTTGTGCAGATGACATAAAAATGAACTAAGTTTAAGTTACAGTTTTACTAGAAGCATTTTGCAGTGCTACCTGTAGTTATTAAAGTTTATTAAATTACATGCTTTGCTCAAATGACATGTGGTATAATAATCTAGTGAAATGAAATTCAGACCAATGATTTCTGCATTATCACCAGCATTGCCTTTCTGATGTTAGTGCTGGTGATTTGATATGTGTGCATTTGATCTTCATATCTGACTAATGTTGTGTGTCCAGAACTTCAGTGTACAACCGTGCTGAGGCAGACTTCATTGTAATGCTGTGCTGTCATCTGGCAGTGTATTTTGGCCCAAAGAAGATGCTAAATAACATCGGCATCATAACGCCATACCAGCGGCAGCGGAGGATGCTCATGGACCAGCTCTCACAGAGGTTCAGTTATTCACAGTGATGTAGCACCACTTCACAGGCAGCCTCTCTGTAATCAGTGCTAGCAAACACTAGCTTTTATATTGACATGTTATGAAGCAGCTGCAGCCAACGATGTTAACTTTTTTCACTGATGCATTTTCACTTAGTATGCAGTTTAAATAAGAAACACTGCTGATCGTGATATGTAATGAAATTTGGTTTAGTTACACGTGATAATGCTTGTTAGAAGATTGTTTTGGTAATAGACAACAAAGTTAGCAGGTAAATAGATTTTCAGTTGTTTTATTCAACACCAACAATAATGCCGACTTCAGTTACACTACTCAGACACAGCTTTTATAGTACTAGGGTTTGAACGTTGACTGGGGCTCTGTGCAGCCAATTGGAAGCTAGTAAACACACAAGTGACATAGTCAGATGTAACGTAACAATCAGGTTGAAGCCATTCTATGTTTCATGTGTTGCTTGTCAGTGATTAAGACATGTTACAGAGTTATCAGCTGACATTAAGTCTACTTTGCCATGTGCGTCGAGCCTGCTGGTGCAGGTGGTTCAAATGCACCACCAGTATTAAGACCGGAGGTGCACGCAACACAAAAGGCACCACAAATAATTTTTGTACAAAAATAATTATACAATACTGTATCATATATATGCTTCAAAATTATGCAAAATTATTGGAAATTCTGCTTTCTGTAGGAAATTTGGTTATTTCATTCTCAGAAAATTATTAAATTTGTTGCTACCAGATGTCGCCTGCAGTGCTTCGGCCAAACTGAGTCATGACGCCTTCGGCATCGAAAAAAGATGCACCACCAATATTTATACTATATTGGCGCCACTGTACTTTGCACCTGTGTTTTTTGCTGTATCCATTCAAACTAATAAATAATATACTGTGCAGTTTTTTCAATGCACAATAACTTCTAAAAAGAACCAGCTTGACAGTATTTTATACATAACTGTCAAATTCAGTTCATTGTATTTTTAGGCATGCAGATTCTTGAAACTGATTAAATAACAACTATTTACCGTAGGTACTACACTGGGCGAGTCAAAAAAAGTAATAGCCTCCTAGGATTTTTCGTCGATTTCTCTGAAGTGGCTGGGAATTTTCACATAAAATTTGATACATTTATTTAGAGTTATCATATGCATTTCTGTGCCAAAAGAAATTTGATTGACTTCCAACAGTAGTGACGTTGTAGAGTTTTCAGTATGAACTCTTGGTGATTTTCGCACATTCACACTTAAATCACACTGTTATGTCAAAACTAGAAATACGTTCTGTGGAACAATAGCCGAGACCACAATGACTGAACTGTTCATATAATAAGGGTTTTAATATTTTTCATTGCGCATGTGCAAAATGGCCATATTTCTACTTCGGTCTTAAATCTGACGTTGCTATCAACTTCCTTGGCCCAGATTTCCTGTATAATAAGAGAATTTCGGTGATTCGTCCACAAATAAGGGTTATAATGCATTTTTTTCAGTGCGCATGCGCAAAATGGCCATATTTCTACACCCAGTCTAAAATCTGACGTCACCATCGCGTTAGTTGATCTTTCTGCCTCACAACTCCCTACAGGCCGCATACACCCTGTGATTTAATTCCTGCTTCGTCTTCACAAATAGAGAAGCACCCTGTTCAGCTAAAAACATGTAAATTGAAAATGTTTTTTTTTTCAAAAAATGGCACCGTAGCCAAAAGGGCATTCATTTTCCTTTCTTCGAAGGATTAAAACTTGCCTGAAAAACAACATGGGATAAACTCGGCTCTCCGCCTTATCACTAATGGGCATTCATTATGCCAGAACTGTTGATATCAACGAAGTTGCCGAGGAGTTCATAAGAGTACATCCCCGCAGACTGTTTGACCACAGCCTTTTTGACTGAGTTGACCTGCTGATGGACTTTGGTTCTGGTTAATAGGTGACGTGTTAAGTAGATCATGTCAGCTATTTTGATAATAGTAATTTTAATGGCAGTGCTGCTTATCTGCTGTCTTAGCTTCATTATTGAAAATATACTGTGGCCCATTTTGGCGCAACGTCCATTTTCCTGTCCCTTTGAACTGTAGAAGTAGTTTCGCCAGCAAAATCGACGCTACTCATGCCAAAAAGCACACTCAATCATACAGTTTGTAATGCCCTGAAATGCCGGGAAAATGCATCTGAGAGTGTCTAAATTTTGAAATTTTCCGGCGTGCAAGTTGGGGCTTTGCCCCTCCGGTGCCCCTTTCAGATGGATTGGACACCCGCCCTTGTAAAATCCTAGATCTGCCCATGCATCTGTGGTTGAAATAATTGTTAGCTTATTGCTGGCTAGTATCGAAAATATGTACGAAGGTGAAGCATGCAAATTATACTTAAAATTGGTTTTGTGGGACAGTAGTAAAGAGTACGTGGTATTTTCAATCGTTGTGTCTGTTTAACTATATATCAACAATGTTATTGATTGTAGAAATCTTGATGACATTGAGGTTGGCACAGTTGATGGCTTCCAAGGAAGAGAAAAGGATGTGATCATTCTTTCTTGTGTCCGAGCTAATCGCAACGGTAGCATTGGGTGAGCTGCTGCACTGTTGTCTCATCCTTTTTTATTCACAGTTTTGACTGCGGGATAGTTCTGTGACGTAATGTTTCTGATTGGTGACTTCTCGCTGAAAATTGGTGGTGTGCATAAGTGCAGTGATCATGGTTATTGGCTGTAAATATTAATGTAACACTGTTCCTAGGCAGACATGACTTTTGTCATCCCAGCCTATACAACTCGGTCTTTCTCCGTGTTGTTGTGGTATTTGTTACTTCTTAGCTGTTGCATCTTTATAACAACTGTTTATATTAGTATGCTTTTGCTGATGATTATATTTGCTGTGAGTCTTCCTTGTATTATTCCAAACTGTCCCTGATGTACTGACATAGATGCATTTCAGTCAGTTTTTTGTTAAATCTTTGTTCAGATTTAATTGTAAGCTATTGATATGTACTTCATATGAGCAGTGTATTTGTAGTTTTTTGGAAGATAGAAGGCGTCTGAATGTCTCGCTGACACGTGCCCGCTACGCTTTGTATGTTGTTGGTCACATGCAAACACTGCAACAGGTTTGTCTATGGTCTAGCATTCTTTTTATTAATTACTGATAAAATAAACCCATTTGTTTACTGTTGTATGCATTGCATATACATCATGTCCCTAAAATATAGTGACCAATTGTAATTTTTGGCCAAGAATTGATAAACCCAAGAAACTGTCAATATACTGAAAATCATGCAATAGAAGGTACAGACATAATTGATGATTATTTCTAGCTATTTCTTGTTGAAAACAAAATAAGCAAATTAGGCATTGATAGTCATATACAGTGTGAGCTAAAAAAACTTGCCACTCTACACTTGTGCATAATTGCCAAACTTCTTTCACTGTTGGATTCAGCAAGAAATTTGCAATAAAACGTTTGAATGTTCCCACCACACCTTACATATGTTGCTACGGTATATTGTAAAACTTGAAATGCAACTTTGATCATTTTCTCACTCTACGTCGAAATTCGTTTATTTTTTTAATCGACGTAATTCATATCGTCTGACACATATTACCATAATATGCTTCTGACTCAACAGCAACTGTCTATCATCAGCTAGATCTATTGTGAGTTCTTTATCTTCCAGCAAGACAATAGTGTGTCAGTTAACTTGGGCGCAGAGCCTCCACGTCATTGTCTCACATTTTAGCCTTCTGAAATGGTAGACACCCACGTTCAGACTAGTGGCCCCAACGCCCAGATCTGAATACAGTGAGCTACAATTCGTGCAGAAATGCAGCAGCTGCTTTAGCTCAGTAAAGTTGATAACATGCACCGACTGACACTATTGTTATTGTTCATTACACCAATGGCAGCCAATATAAAACATACATACAATCAATATAACATAAAAATCAAAACGCAAAAATACACATACACATAATACACCACATAATAATACAAATAAAGGATTACAGTTCAGGTAGTACTAAAAATTGCTGTGTCCACAAATGTGTTGCCATAAGCACAAATTCTGGAGTATGTTGACGACATTGGCTAGACTTTAGAGTAGTAAAATAAACAGGACACGCTTTCACGCCAACAGCATTGAAATATACATCTGAAAGCATTGTTCCACACAAGACTCATTTTGTGATAGTCAAATGAATTAGCCTGAGTTCCTCAGAGCCTTGATAACATCATCAACATACAGTGCATGCGAACAAATATGGAGACAATACTCCACCTTGTCTAACACTGCACTGAATACAAAAGCTTTTTCCCAGCACTGACTTTCATAGAACAGCACATTGTAGATGACTATTCCAGTAAATTAACACCTTAATAAACACAGATTATATACCTTTAGACGGCATTTTGTAAAACAAACCAAATTGCAGGATCTTGTCAAATGGTTTGCTGGCGACTGATGAAGCACAATGAACTCTACTACCGTGTCGCTGCACTGACTCGTTAAATACAAATACAGCATGACAGCAACTGTTGTTCTTTCTAAATCCAAATTGTAAATTGTTGTTGTTCATAAGGCCAGAAATACAGATTCAAATAACTGATGCAGCACATGATAGTGTTCTCTATACATGTCAAGCCTTGAAGCATCAGCGTGCTTTTCTTTCAGTAATGGCATTATCATACCAAAACAAAAATCTGATGGTACAAAGGAATGACAAAGCATAGCATTGAACGGAAGACATAAGTGAACTAATAAATATGTGCCAGCATATTTAAAATGTTCACTGCAGATGCATGGCTCCCATGGCTTTGAGCTATGCATTATCAATAACACAACAGATGAATGATGAACGTCTCAACAGTGTGCAGTGTGTGTTCTTGTGAAACGATGATTTTCTGAGTATTTAATTTGACAGCAGATTATACAAATATTCTAATGTGTTAGTTTGGCAAGAATTACAAGTAAGCTGGTGTTGCAGTGTTAAATATATCAGCATTTCACTATTTGTAATTTTTTATATTTTACAAGGTAGTGTAGCAACATATGTAAGGTGTGGTGGGAAAGATAGCAAGGGTTTTATTGCAAATATCTTTGAATCTAGCAGTGAAATAATTTTTGCAATCGGTCAACATTTGCCAAAATTATGCCTAAGACTAGAGTGGCATGTTTTTTGACTCACACTGTAGTGCAGATGCTTTTTTGACATAATAGTGTTATTTGGACAAATGTGACAGTCCCAAGAGAATCAAATTTCTTGTATTTCTAATAGATGTGACTCTGATAAAAACATTGCAGCAAGAGCAGCTTATACATTGTTTCGGACTTGGTAATAAGTTATGCTGTTTATGGTGATTGTGTTGTATGATTTTACGGTAGTTTGAATGCTAATGTAGTTAATAACTGGTGTGCTGCTAATGTAGGCCAACGCAGATTGGTCTGCACTGGCTACAGATGCTGCTGGACGAAAGCGAACTATTACAGTGACGTCAATGAGAGATGCAAAGCGATTGGTGGAGGAAGGCTGCAGTAAGAGACAATGACAGTCGTTGTCATGAGTTATTGTACATGTGTTGTCATCGTGACATCAAGTTGGTCCTGTCGAGAATCAATCATGCAACTTTTCTGTTCGTTATGTTGTAAAACACTAGTTTTTGCTGTATCTTAATTTCGCGATTTTCTTAGCTGGAAAATGCATTTTAATTGCGTGGATTTTTCAGTTGATTTCATGAAGCAATTTGTTTCCCGTTTCTGTCAGTATGGTGCATTGTCACAGCGGTTTTTTCGATACCGTACTCTGTGCAGGTTGAACTGCGTTATTTACAGCAGCAGCAACTGACTTCATTTCCATACTCTTCTTCTTGTCACGGTCTGGCAGGCCTTTGGCATTTTCTTTCTTCAGCCACCGAAGAATAGACATTGATGCCATTGTTGAAAGGAATTAGATGTTTTTAATACAGTATTTACATTTCTTTGCCGTTATTGTTTACATAGTACGAAGAATATTACATATCACATCACGGAAGTTAAACGTATGGTAATGGGCAATTTCAAAAATTTGCAGCTATTTAATTTCGCGAATCAACTCTAATCACGAAAATCGCGAAAATTAGATGCTCACGAAATATACTTGTTTTACAGTGGTTACTTACTGCTGACATGCATCTTTTATGTTTGTAGTTGGACAGTACGATGGCCTTAATCTTCAGTCCCAGTTTTATTATCAGTTATGCTTTATGTTTGCCTGTGTGTATGCCCATACATATTGCCCATTATGAAGCTGCTGGCAGCTAGTCAATGCATGTAACTGCATATTGTCAACTGATTTGCTGTGCTAGTGACTTAATTGTTGGTGCTATAATTTCAGTACTTTCAATGCTAATATACGCAGTGACTGCACGTGTTGTACAAATAATGGTGCCGTTCTTTTGTTTTGCACAAATGATAACCAATTTCATACGTTCAGTTTTGATAACTATGTGCACTGTAATAAGATCCAGGGCCAGCAGTTTTGCTGAGATCTCCACATTCTGTGCTGAACTGCTGGCAGGCTGTGACTGCTGTTGAACTTGCTTGTCTAAATGGAAGTGCTACAATTGAATGTTGTCTTGCTATTAACAAAGGGTTAACAGCAAGGCAGCCTTAGCTGTTAACGGACATTGTTACTGTACATTGTATTTGATGTCATTCGCAATGCAGGAATAAACATAAATTACACTGGTATTACACCAAATACCATTAAATACTCTAAATTACTATCAGCAGTCTGTGTTTCAGTGACATTTTTGCTTTGTGAAATGAGCAACACTGACTTGGATGGCAGCTATATTTCTAATGGTAGTGACTACAGATGGTTTCTCCCTGTTATACTATAGGTACTGGACCGTTTTGGATTTTTCTAGTTTTTGTCTGCTAAATTGGCTAGATTTCTTAGTGAGGACTGTTTTGACTGGACATCTTGACTGTTTTGCTAGTCTTTCTCTCCTGTCCTCCGCTAGACAACATCCGAGTTATGGTGATTGTCTAGAGGTAATTATCAGAACTGATCTGTGCTGGATTGTGTGATACACTGTTCACAGTCAGCAGCACACTTATTTGAGCAGTTCTTACAGGTCCATCAGATTGGGTTTGTCAGATTAGGACCCTTATGTGTAGAGCCGGTTGCCTAGAGTTGTATTGCTGTAACATGGTGGAGTGATTCTGGCGAGATTTAAGCCTGATCTCGACGACCAACTGGTTTCCTTCAGTGCTTTGACACTGTTAGTTTGGTCATCTGGCCTGTAAAAATCGTCTTCAAAATGACCTATAATGTGCAGAGTGGGACGTTAAGCCTCTACACTACTACTACTGCTGTTAGTCATAAAGTGCACTTATCAACTGTGGTTTAGCCACAGTCTTGCTAGTTCATACAGTAAAAATGGATTGAAACTGCAACAAAGTGGCACTAATATCCTGTGACATGATCTGAGATGTGATTTTGTAACGGCCAATATGTGCCAATGGCTTCCAACTGTAGCTCGGACAAGTGACTGGAAGAGTAAGAGAGTTTATGCTTTCCTGGGAAGTGGTCACCCTATATTGTGCCAAACATTAGTGTGTTACTGTCCCAGTTGTAAGGACTGTGTTGAACTTATTGTCAGGTATGGCGGACGGAAGTTTATGTAGTTTGAGTTTGTTTGTTGCATTACATTGTGCATGATGATTTATGTGTGTGGAGAAAGGTATTGCTGTGTTCGACTGCATGGGGCATTATAATAACAATTATAACAGAATTTATATAGCCAAACTGGCAGTTTCTGCTTCAGCAGGATTCAGCAGAGAAGGCATTTGCCTAACACATTGTACAGTAGCCAGTGTATTCGAAAAACATGCTGCTTGCAGTCACAAACTGTAACTGGCATTCAGAAAATAGTTCTTTTTGTGAATGCTTAACAGAACATATTTCATACATATCAATTGAGGCAGCATGAGATCTATTCGTAACCATTCCATCAGAGCTAATGCTCTGGATTATTTCCTGCCAAGTTTGTCATTCGTCTTTACTTCACGTTGTGAAGTTAAGCTCTAACTGGACTGGTGGAGCTGTGAGTGTTTTGCTGTTATTGTGACTGACACGATGCTCTGTGCATTTGTCTCTGCTCAGCTTTTCATCATCATAAATATCGTCTCGAGCTTCTGTTACATGAACAGGCTCAGTGTCGTCATCATAATTGTCATCGTTATCAAATAATTTGCTCATTCTTTGCGTCATTGTCTTGCATTGCTACTATCGACCAGAACAGCAGCGGCAAAATTTCCCGCTTCCGCTCACACCTGTTTCTGTGACTCCCGCTCCCCGCTCTGTTCCACGC
>Ga0209365_1000188_pt1 | contig 11090 bp, 6 predicted proteins | sample WorMetimpBELIZE2_FD_187389 | JGI IMG/M metagenome (GOLD analysis project Ga0209365, IMG submission 187389) | Marine gutless worms symbiont microbial communities from Max Planck institute for Marine Microbiology, Germany - Olavius imperfectus... | ecosystem: Host-associated > Annelida > Digestive...
GTTTGTCGTCGCCATGACAACTGTTTTTAATCAGGTGTTCTCTACGGTCACGGTCACCACGCTGTGTCGTCAGTGTACTACTTGTGTAACAGCCACCGCTGCCGTGCCGCTCCGGCAGTTGGTATTAGGCTGTATTGTCGCTGTTTGTCGTCGCCATGACAACTGTTTTTAATCAGGTGTTCTCTACGGTCACGGTCACCACGCTGTGTCGTCAGTGTACTACTTGTGTAACAGCCACCGCTGCCGTGCCGCTCCGGCAGTTGGTATTAAGCTGTATTGTCGCTGTTTGTCGTCGCCATGACAACTGTTTTTAATCAGGTGTTCTCTACGGTCACGGTCACCACGCTGTGTCGTCAGTGTTAGTATTAGTCGGTATTAGGGTGTATTCTCGTTATTTGTCGTCGCTATGACAACATGATCTCAGCTAGTCTCCTTGACAGTGTGAAGATAGCGCAAGCTACTGATGAGTCTGTTAAGTAACTAAACGTTTGTGCACAAGTCTGGGAGAGACAAAAACAGTCGTAGTAAATGCAGAATATGATGCTTTCTTGATATCATTTCATACAAACTGAGATTGTAATTTTTAAATAACTAGAAATACGTTCTGTGGAACATGATATCTGCCCCATAGCCGAGTTCACAAGTCCATTGCTGAGCTGTGCAGCAATTTTGGCGATTCGGCCATAACTAAGGGCCAGATTGCATATTTTTATTGCGCATGCGCAAAACGGCCTTATTTCTACTTCCTGTCAAAAATCTGACGTCACCATCGTGTTCCCCGATTTCCTATAACACGCGGGAATTTTGGCGATGCGTGAACGTTTAAGGCACATATTGCGTTTTTCATATTTGCATTGATTTTCAGGACCTCTGGACCAAAAATGGCAATTTTTAGGGTTAAAATAGGGGAAGGGGTGGGGCGATATTGACCACCAACGAACTCGTTCTTACTTTTGGGGGTTTACACCTATGTGTCAAATTTGGTGAAAATCGACAAAGAAATGCGACCGTGAGAGTGACGACACACGGACAGACAGACAGACAGACGCAAACCGATTTATTATCTGTCCCATGCTATATGCTATAGCTATGGGACAGATAAAAATCTGAATGAATGCGGACAATTTCGTGAAGAAATACCAAGCCGCTATTGTTACTCGTTATTACCGGCAGAAAGGCCGGTATTAAAATTACTTTTGTTAACCGATTATCGTCAAAATTTGGCAGGGAGGAGGAAGCCGCCAACACCTTACTCACTGCCAAAGTTGAAAATTTTCGGGGGTCGTTTGGGGAATTCCGGCCCAAAAAACCTGACAAAAGGGTAAATAACCTAGAAAATGCCATAAAAAATTTTTATATCCGCCCCCTATGGACGAATCCACTGGTTAAAAATTATGAACTTACAATGTTAATACTACTTGATGGTCTACATCCGTATTTTAATTTTGGTAAGATTCGGTTCATAAATGACGGATTTATCACAAAAAAAAAGAATTTTGGCACTAAAAAAACCTAAAAAACTGTTTTTGGCCCCAAGCGCAAAAACTAGGGATCGGATCCAAAAATAATTGACGGTGCCAAAGATTGTACTGACGTCCTCTATCTGCATGCAAAGTTTGGTGGTGATCGATAAACGTACGGAGACAGGAGAACGAAAAAAAACAGGAGTTTTTTTTGTTTGTTTGTTTGTTCGTTTGTTTGTCACGCTAACGGCAGTCGGCGCCGCTCGGCGTCGAACGGCGTTTGGTGATGTAAGCGTATCTTCAGTATATATTAAGCGATTTTCATGCAGTTTTCTGCGTTTTTTAGAGCATGAAATCGCCTTTTTAACTGCCTGCATCAACTTAGCACTACGAGTAAAATTTAAAATTTCATATTAACATTCCTACCCACTTCTGAGAAATCGGCAAAAAGCGCTAGTCTATTTTTTTGACTTATATCTATCAAAAGGTAAAAAATGTAAACTTCGAATTTTTGACTAAGGTATAATTCGTGGAACACTATGGATAAAATGCAAAATTAAGTCATAGGGCATAACCTAATTAACGTTAGCCATTGTCAAAATTCGGGGAAATTATTTATATATCTGGAACGACTACAGGTATAAACGCCAAATTTGGCATCCACATTTAGTGGCTTCGGCTACTGGACTAAGACTATCAAAAGTGCAAAAGTAGACGATGTGAGCAAGCATGACGGCCGCTGCAATGGTGATCGAAGCAGTAATCATGTTCTTTAAAAAGACTAGGCTCAAGTTCATGTTTCGAAGCTATCTATATCCGTAATAAAACAGCGAATGTCAACGCACAAAAACATATACTTACCCGTACAAGCGTAGGTAATTTGTAATTTTTGGTGCGAGTGGGAACATGAAAACATTTTATTGTAAATTGCTTCCCAACTCCACAAATAAAATAATTGTGAAAATCGGCCAAAATAAAGAAATTATAAACAAATAATATAGTTGGTCTGTGTATGAGTTACACACAATATGTACGTGTAAACATGACGGCCAGATATAGTGGCATGCTGTAATGTAGTGAAATGACGGTTTTTAATGTTTAGGCATATAGTTTTATGTTTGTATGTAACGGTCATGTTCTCTGCAATTCATGATTTATATACTGGTCGTCTGTGTGTTTGCTGCTTATGGAGTCGTTTGGAGTACTTCTTTTTCGAGGCAACCTTCTTCCAGATTTATCCCGTGATGAATGACGGGTTTTGCTGGTTTTTTTACGGGCTACCTTGTTATCTGATATGCATTTAATTGAATATTTTATATGTGTAAAGTGTATAAGATTGACTTTTAGCTGATTAGTACTCTACAATTACGAGTTTCTGAGATGTTTTACAGACTAGTTATATGTATATACACGTGTGAACACGACGGCCATGACTGTATAGTGGCATGTTATAATCTAGTGAAATGCCAGTTTTTTATGTTTGTGTTCTCAGCAATTCATGATTTATATACTGGTCGTGTTTATGTTTGCTGCTTAGGGAGTCGTTTGAAAAATTTACAAGACATCTTCAGTTAGCTTGGCGGCTGATTTGGCGCCCATTATACACCGTGTTTCAGAAAAAAACACCCACTTATATTATTGGCTATAAGTTGAGCAAAACTTGTCTAATTTTAATAATTTTGACGAAAAAATTTCTCACATAATTTGACATCGCGTGACAGGTTATTTGTCGAGGTAACCTTTTTCCAGCTTTTTCCCGTAATGAATCACGGGTTTTGCTGGTTTTTTACGGGCTACCTTGTTATCTGATATGCATCTAGTTGAATATTTTATATGTGTAAAGTGTATAAAATTGACTTTTAGCTGATTAGTACTCTACAATTACGAGTTTCTGAGATGTTTTACAGACTAGTTATATGTATATACACGTGTAAACACGACAACCATGACTGTATAGTGGCTTTTTATAATCTAGTGAAATGCCAGTTTTTTATGTTTGTGTTCTCAGCAATTCATGATTTACATACTGGTCGTTTTTATGTTTGCTGCTTATGAGTGAGCAACATTGATTATGAACTGCAATAAATTTGTATATATGTAAGAATGGTCTTATCGGTTACTGCACTATTACGAAAAACCTGAGTTAGTATTTAGCCAACTCCCATGTAAACAAATAACACCATTAACAGGAATAAAAAAACAGTATAGGCCTATTATGCATAACACAAACCGTAGCACAGCTGCTTAAAAATGCTTTTAGTTCAGGAAATTGTGCCAACATTGCACAAATGTCTTTCGATACAAGTTTTATTTCGCTAAATAACAATTTATTATTTTTAACACAATTTGGCTAGTAATCATTAAATTTAATTTAATGGTCCACTAGATGATTACTTTTAATTTAGTTTTTCAGTGTAATATTTGGATGTAAACAATAACAAATAACACCAGTAACTGGAATAAAAAATTAATATACGTCTAGTTTGTTTATTAATGAGTTACATAATACATAAGCCTTGGAAACACTGAGGAACCTGTAGGTCTGACTTCATTTTAATATTAAACTAACTGAGTGAACAGTATACACCTATTATGCATAACACAAACTGTTGCACAGCTGACTCGACTAAATAAAAATATAGACTTATTGCATATAACAGTTTAAAATAACAATAAAATATTGACACAATTGTTGAAAAAAATTACCGAACTTGTTCTGTTTGAACTTGTCGTGTGTGCAGTTTTAAAGTCGCTTAACACTAAACAGTACTCCAGCTAAAATACATCAAATAGTCCGTGTACAAGCTATTGAAATTTCCTACTTATTGGCGTAAAACTGGCTATATGAAGTCGTTTAAAAAATTTACAAGACATCTCCACTTCGCGAGGCGGCCGGTTTGGCGCCCATTATAGAGAGAAAATAAAGCAAACAAAACGCAAATAAATAACTAATGCACTTACAGTCAAACTTAATGGTGCGTTTTAGTTGGCCCAGATTTCCAATTCAAAGAAAGTATATATAAGCAGAAACGGCTTTGAACTTTAGTATGAAATTAATTATTCAATTTATTTATTTAAAACGGACACAGGGTACACAAAGTAAATGATATAAAAGAATGATAAATAAAAACAATGCTGATTAAATTTACAAGAATTAACCTATATTAATCGCAGTCAACATGCACTCGATCGATCTGCACTAGACTCCACTCACAGGAATGTGCAAAATGCCAGCTCTCAGCATAATCGGTTACAACGCAAAACTAACAATAATCAGTTACCGACATTTGCACTATTGCGGCACGATAACCTAAAATCAGACTTGAGTTCATCCATAACACATTTCTCTTATAACAATGCATAATTACGACCAATAGGCGATTGTGCACGCACACAGAACACAGCATGCTTAATGACAAAGCGAATAAGGTGGGAATTACTAGAATGTCATGTATGAGTAAAATTTAAAAACAACGCCAGCAGAAGACATCATATATCGGATTAGTACATGAAATGGTGGACAGATAATCGCTGCGAAATGTGTTAGTGTATAAATGTATACGCACGTATTTTACTGTAAGATGTCAGTTTTTGGAAAATTACAGACGAACAGTCATGTTTATTACAAATTAACTTGTGCTTTGGACATTTCTTTACATAAAAATGCTGTTAATTCATGAAATTGTGCCAACATTGCACGAATGTCTTTCGATACAAGTTCCATTACGATAAATAACAACTTATTATTTTTAACACTATTATTTTTTACCCTCGAGCAGTGGAAGATGGACCGGATAATGATACGAAATTACTTACAGAAAAAGTCAGCTTCTGAGTCTGCTTGAAGATTTGCAGCGACAGCAAGACAGCATTCGGCATAGGAGTCCAACTGTGATCGAGGCAAAAGATATCAACCAACCAACCAACCAACCAACACAATTTGGTTGTAATTATTAAATTTAATTTAATTTTCCACTAGATGACTACTTTTAATATAGTTTCTCAGTTGAATATTTGCATGCATGCAACTTTTAAATGGACAGCCATATTTACAAATGGAAAAATTACTCTGAATTTTTTTAAACAAACGGTTCTGTCAATTTAGAAAAATTGCGTCTTGTGGCAAAAATTACACTGTTTCACAAATTAGTCAAAACTGCGCAAAAATATACTGTGTAACTTCGCAAATTTCTGATGGGACTAAGAAACAAAGTAAGTCATGCACTATAAACAGCTATAAATTTGTCGTGCAATATAAATAGAACAACTCACCAGAGTGACGACACAGCGTTGATATATCCGTATAGATCCCTGAGTATAATCCAAGAGTATAAGCCAAGATCCACGGTAATCCGTTTAGTGACGTATAAATCCAAAGAAGTGTATAGCCCACGATGATCGCTGCAGACGTATATCTAAACTAACTGGTTTTGATCAGAAACGCGACGACATTAATATAACTCTCTACTATTTCATATAAACGCATAGGCATACATCGATCGAAATATGCATACCACGTTAGTAGTCCGACTTTTAACATACAAGTTGCGACTATAGAGTATAGTGAGTATCAACATGAAAGACCGCAAACAGAGAGAGATAGACAAGAAATATTCGCTAGCTGCTAGGACCGGCAGCGATAATGGTTTTACGACAGTCATTTAAGTGCGCTTAGAACGGCGCGAACGTGCTAGTCGACTTCCTGAATCGATTTACAGCCAGTATTATAAACTTCACAGTAACAGAGTTGCTGGTCGATTCGCTGCATCTGGTCCCATCTTGATTTCATCGTTAACTAGAAACTTGATTATTGCAAAGCACTGTACTACAGCTTACCACGCTCACAGTTAAACCGGCTTATGCAATCAATAATAAATTGGCAAATAAACTGCCACGATGCCACTGTGACACATCACAAGTCACGGCAGTTTAACTATGTTTACGTGTGCACACAAAAAAACAAGCTCAGAATTCCGTGAGAATTTCTTCCTGTCCTGGCGGAAAGCTTAAAGCCAATTCGAGCTTGACATCTACATTGCATGGAATCCGAGAAGAGAGCACAACGTATTGAGCAGATTGTACTACTATTGGTCGGATGATTTCGCAACAAAATGTACTAAAGATGTCGCAAAACATTTTCTAGATACACCAAATTAAACATTTTAGCACCTATATTAAGAATTTGCGTTTTATTGTGTGATATAATATTGCAGTAGTTCTAAGTGGCATAAACATAAGAACTAAGAACTACGAATAAATAAGTAAGTAAGTAATAAGTACATTTATAAAGCGCTGTCATCGTTGTGAACCGCCTGTGTCTATGATTTTGTGGCGCCGCCTGTCGAATCGTCGCAAAGCAGTAACAGATCCGGCCCCCTGGCGACTAATGCTAAAACTGGTGGTCGTGTTGACAATAATGTCTTATAACTGCTATAGGTTATTCTGTTTACGGGTGAATTAGTTTTTGAAGGCAAATTGTTCTTCGGAAAGATATTTTACAACATCTGCTGTCAACCGCTCGAGACCTAGCCGTACCATCCCGTCTCAGTAGCCTAAGCGTACTGCATGCCCAAATCCAACCGTCCGAACTAAAAGATATTGCTATCTTTTATTATGTAGGCCTATGTTGTAACTGCTTGTTTACACAGTGTCTGACAGTAACCTGTAACTTGTAATCTAGCTATACTGTAGCTTTGGAAATAATAAAATTTCTTAATTACTTACTTACAGATGCAACTAATTATTTACGCAAACGTATCTGTACTGCTATGTATGGACTCCGTGTAAGCCAAATCGTTTGTGATTTTTGCTGGGTGATATATTTGGGGCTATAGCGACGAACCCAAGCAAAACTCGTGGAGTTTAAGACGTTCTAATTATATCACTCTGGGAATTAAGGTTAAATTCACTGCTGTGGAGAGGTACATTTTATTTTATTGTATTTGTGTGATCACCAGGATTACTAGCCTGTCGTGATGTCTGAATGAAAACGCTGCAATTAAATTAGTGTACAAATTGTCCATCACTTACTGCCGCTGCGCTTGTGGCGCCGCCTGTCGAATCGTCGCAAAGCAGCAACAGATCCGGCCCCCTGGCGAGTAATGCTAAAACTGGTTGTCGCGAAGGCGATGACGACTATGACGTTTTAGAACTGCTACGGCTTTGGCAAACTCAGAGCTTTACAATAGTGCAAAAACTAATAAAACGAAGTATGTTATTGGACTAACTAGTGTTAAAAATTACACTTAAGAAACAGTTATTATACACGAGTTAAAAGGCTGAATGTACTTTACTAAATATAAAAAAACGTTTACGCTAAGTTTTACGCATTTTACCCACTTTACGCGTAAAATTTACGCTGAATTTTTTTACGCTTTTTACCCGTTACTGCTTTACGTTTTACGCTTTACGCTTTACGCTTTTTCCCAATAGCCCGCTTTACTGGCTATTCTGGTGGAAATTCTGAGGGAAATTGGAGCTTGACATCTACAAAAAACAAAATAAAATGTACCTTTACTCCCGGTATCATAGTATTACGTTTTAAAGTATTGTTTTAAAAATAATTAACTTACTTACTTATTTACACCGTGTCCTGGGAAAGGTGCCAATTTATTTTCGGCTATAATTCTCGCGTTTCTTGGTCGATTTTTATAATTTTTCCCATCGACTGAAACAAAAACAAATACTCCATAATAACACACGGCGCATAGGTGGTCCCTATGCACGGACCGAGTTTCAAGCGGATCGGTGAAAAAATTAAATTCTTTATGGCGAAAAACCGAGTTCAAGCTGGGCCCCAATGGAAACCGATATATATGCTTATCCTTGAGAAAAGACAACGAACTGAGTCGGGAGTTCACTCCTCTACATGTAATTTGTTTACTAGAGAGCTTGATGACGTCGATACATCACAAGTCACGGCAGTTTAACTATGTTTACGTGTTTCTTCCTGTCCTGGCGGAAAGTTTAAAGCAAATTCGAGCTTGACATCTACATTGCATGGAATCCGAGACGAGAGCACAACGTAGAATAAAAAAAGTATAGAGCAGATTGTACTACTATTGGTCGGATGATTTCGCTACAAAATGTACTACAAGATGTCGCAAAACCTTTCCTCGATACACCAAATTAAACATTTTAAGTAAGTAAGTAAGTAAGTAAATCAACTTATACCCGGCGAATTAAAATCAAATGTCACTAATGCGCCGCGGACACAAAACAGAAATGCCTTCAAAAATCGTTTAAATATTCCGTATTCAATGTCAGGTTGTCGCAGTGAGGCGGGTAGACTGTTCCAAATTCTCGGACCCGCAACCGAGAAACTCCTGTCGCCCAGTCGAGTGTTTGTTCTTGGAACAGTGAGAACGTTTGTGTGAGCGGAGCAAAGCTGGGGACGTCCGGAGTCCGCGATTAGCTGGCAGTCGTCGACCAGGTACGATGGAGCTTGACCGCGCAACGACTTGTAGACGAGAGTGGCCAGCTTGTAGTCGACACGCTGCTTCACTGGAAGCCACTGCAGGCACCTATATTAACAATTTGCGTTTTATTGTGTGATACAATATAGCAGTCGTTGTAAGTGGCATAAACATAAGAACTAAGAACTACGAATAAATAAGTAAGTAAGCAATAAGTACATTTATAAAGCGCGGTCATCGTTGAGAACCGCCTGTGTCTATGATTTTGTGGCGCCGCCTGTCGAATCGTCGCAAAGCAGTAACAGATTTGGCCCCCTGGCGACTAATGCTGAAACTGGTGGTCGCGAAGGCGATAACGAGTATGACGTTTTAGAACTGCTACGGCTTATCCTGTCTAATAATGATATCGGCGGCTCGCACAACATGAAATAAGTTGACATAAAACCCTGCAACAAATTGGTTTTAGAGTTGTTTCAGGGTTTTTAACACGTAGAAAAATGAAGCGGCGCGCACATGTGAAAATAAAACTGAAATAAAACGTTTCGCGTGAAATAACTCCATAACAACCTGTAATTTGTTTACTAAATGGCTTGATGACGTCATAACTGTGACACATCACATTTTACAACAGTTTAACTATAGTTTACATGTGTACGAAAAACCAAGCTCAGAATTCCTTGAGAATTTCTGCCCATCCTGGCGGAAATTTCGAGGGAAATTTGAGCTTGACATCTACAATGCATGTTATTATTGATTGCATGCTCCGAAAGTGGTAAAAACATGGGACGGTATTACAGTGGATAAGGTCAATCTATGGTGTAACTTTTGAGCCAATCTAACAAGGTCAAAAAATTAGGTCAACTTGGACTTAAGGCTATAGCCTTGCGTCCAAAATTCTTCCAAAAATTAATATTTTCAAACCTAGGCCATATATATATCAAATAAACCGGATTGACGAGTACTACAAGGCAGTGCACTTTGTTTGACCGTACTATTGAGTATCTGAACATAATAAAGCAAAATATACCCATACTCTGTCTGGGCCTTGCGTCCAAAATTCTTCCAAAAATTAATATTTTCAAACCTAGGCCATATATATATCAAATAAACCGGATTGACGAGTACTACAAGGCAGTGCACTTTGTTTGACGATATTAATGACTATATAAATGTAGTACAGCAAAATTTTAAGAAAAAATGTTGACAAAAATTGTTTTTAAACTGGGACAATATATATATATATCAAATAAACCAGCTTGACGAGTACTACAAAGTGGTGCACTTTCTTTAACAATATTTCTGAGTCTATAAATGTCGTAAAGCAAGAAATTTTTACTTTAGCTGTGCGTTAGTTTATTTGCCACGTTATTATTGATTGCATGCTCGAAAGAGGATTAAGCATCGGGACGATATTACAGTCGACAAGGACAATCATCGTGCCCTACTAAAGGGGCGATGCCAAAGGGGCAATGTAAAAGGGGTGGCGCAAAGGGCGATGCCAAAAAGGTCGGGATAAAGGGGCAGTGCAAAAGGGGTCGGGATGAAGGGGCAGTGCCAGTAGGGCGGTACCAAAACGGCGGTGGCGTAATAGCGGTACCGAAGGTTTGGCTCAAAAGGGGCGCTGACAGAGAAAAGCGGCGTGAAAATAGCGGCGCATAAAGGGAGGTGGCAAAGGGGAGGGTCTGAAGGCGTGAGGATAAACGGGGAAAGCAAAGGGACGGTTCAAATGGGCGGAGCTATAAAATTGATGCTAAAGGGGAGGGGCGGCGCAAACATGGCGGTGCCAAAGGGGCGGTGCCAAATAAAGGTGGCGTAAAAGGGGCGGTGCCAAAGGGGCGGTGCCAAAAGTCCGATGCCAAAGGAGCAGTGCCAAAGGGATCGCAATGAAGGGGCAGTGCCAATCGTGCGGGAAAAAAGGTAGCAAAGGGGCGGTGCAAAAAGGGCGGTAACAAAAAAACGGCGTAAAATGAGAGGTGGTGTGGGGATAAACGAGCAGAGCAAAAGGGCCGGTTTCAGAAAGGCGGTGCCATGAATTTGATGCCAAGGGGAGGGGCCGCACAAAAGGGGCGTAGCCAAAAATGGGCGGTGTCAATAATGTGGGATAAAGGGGTAGGGTTAAACGGTCAGAACAAAAGCGGCGGTACCGAAGGGGCGGTGACAAATGGACGGTGCAAAAGGGGGGGTGCAAAACAAGCGCTGCCAATGAGGCGGC
>Ga0209365_1000189_pt1 | contig 11084 bp, 5 predicted proteins | sample WorMetimpBELIZE2_FD_187389 | JGI IMG/M metagenome (GOLD analysis project Ga0209365, IMG submission 187389) | Marine gutless worms symbiont microbial communities from Max Planck institute for Marine Microbiology, Germany - Olavius imperfectus... | ecosystem: Host-associated > Annelida > Digestive...
GAATAATTATCCGTTTGTAGCTGAAACTAAGTAAATTGCACTATGTACTTAATCTGAACATTACAGGCGTAGTTATGTATCACATCACGAGTGTGACGGTCATTAGTTATTTTAAGCGACTCACATTCGCAGTCACACACACATACAACAGTGGAACTGTGACTGCTGCATTCAGTGACCAATAACAACGTTTTCAGCATACAAACATTTCATACAAAATGTGCAGTATTGAACAAGCAAGACAACAAACAATTTAACAGTCCAGTCAAAGTCAACACAGCAATACGGAGAACTGTGTAACTGATCAACCAAACCTAAACCAATTGAAAATGTCCATGCAAGAACATACCGTAAATCCCCCGGCTTACAAGTTTGGTAAAGACCGTAGACGATATGACGTTTTGCTCCTGATAAGCCAATGCAGTACAATTACCAGTAAATTAATAGAAATGGCTCCCAGCAATAGAAACTAGGGGCCCGATTTTCACAAAATCTTAAGACAATCTTAGAACTTTCGTACAATATACGCTAATCTTAAGACAAATTTACGACATTATGACAATCGTACGAACATTCTTAACATTGTAAACATAACAAAATACATTAATGTAAACATTAAAACGTCAATATTTACATCATCTCGCGAAATCATCGGCAATTATGTAATGCGCTGTAACGGATAACGATATCATCCAAACTAAACGTTTTTAACTTTCTGACTTAGGACATATTTATGACGAACTTAAGAAGATCTTAGGAAATTCTTAAGATAATCTTAAGACGTTTTGAAAATCCGGCCCCCAGATCTCAACCATAGTGACAAGTGCTATGACACGTGTTAGATGCACAAAATTTTTGCAGCAGCCACAGATATTCCAAAAAAAACATAATTAAATACAGTAAATTTCCCAACATAGCTGATAACACACCACATTGCACTAGATGATGTATGACAGTTATACTAAATAATCAACAGAAGATCAACATTCAAACTGTAATTTTAAAAACTGCACCTAACGACGTCTTCAGCAATATGAACAATAACCAATAATCTAATACAGTTGGTTAGTACAGAAAACTGTAAATTCAGAAATGTTACCCACTCTGTGTGCAAGCTGGTCATTGCAATAGTGCATGTACTTTTCTTGGACGACTTTTTCTCACAACTGCTAAGACCAGAGCTGCTAGATGATGCCGACCTCTTCCTACCAGTCACAGTTGGTGGTGACTTTTGACAGTCATTCGCCTGAGTACTAGTCTCTTTTTGTTTTATTCGATCAGATATTCTTCGACTTGTACCCGGAGAACCGTTTGTATGTCTTTCCCATGCTATTGGCAGCCTCTGCTGGTTGACAGGTTCAACACTTTGCCGTATACGTTTGACAGGTCGTCTAACTTTGGACAAGTTGACATCTGAACCTGCATCCTTTCCACTGAAAGGGGAATTACAGCTGTTAGTAGGCGACTTGGCTGATGGATGCACACTCTCAGCACTCTTCTGCGGTGACAGATGCACATTAGTTATCTGCATACTGACATTCTCTTTATTTGTTGGCTCAGCATTACTCAATGAAGCGCAAAATGTAACAGCTTTTGTTCTGTCAACTGCATGAAGTCTGGCACTTTTTGGAACTCGGAGCCGCTTGCTTTGTCGACGTCGAACTTTTGTCACTGGGGCTGACTCAGTCTCTTGACTGTGTGAAACTTTATTATCTGCTGCTGTTGTGAAAGTTTTATCCACATCTTGATCTGTCTTCGCAGCATCGGAGGAGATACCTGTCGATACGACTTGGGACAACAGAATCAGCTTCACGCCACTAGCTGTGTTTGACTGAAAATGGGTTAAAGCTGCCGGATCGGGTTTCAGTCTGTGTCGAGAAAACTCCCCATCTTCATCAAGACCAGGAGATCCACATCTGTAAACCGATGGCCTAGTTACAGTGGGTTCCACAGAACTCATACCATCATCATTGTGAACACTGAGACCCGGAAGCTGCAGTGACTGTTTGCCAGCAGATTCAGTACTGCTCTTGACGGAACTGTAATCAGAAGCAGTTTTAACTCGTTTCACAACTGGAAGAACATCAATCTCTGGCGAAGAACCCTGAAGATCATCATCGATGCTTCTGTAAATGCCGAAAGAACTCTGCTGAACCTGATCAACTTCATTTCTCATCGGCAACATCTTCTCTGGAGTGCAAGCATTGTTCAGCCGTTGAACAACTGGTTGGCAAACTTCTTCATGACAAGGATGAGTTCTGACGTGAGCCAATGATGTGTCTAATGTTACTGCAGCACCATCTACTGTCAACTCAGTTGCACTTTCCATAGGTGCCTCATCAGATACAGAGGTCCGAACTGTGCCCATGTTGCTCTGCTGCAAAGATGACAGTCCAACAGATGATGAGGCCAACACGGCACTTCGTACATCACCTACAGCTGACGTCTCTGATGACAAATTTGACATACGTGGAACATCACAGGATCCATATGACTTGGACGTAAGTTCATCATGATCATGCGGACTGTCAGCAATGGCTATATAACCATACGCAAACATGCCACAGCATCAGGCATAACCCAACAGTATGCTAAAAAGAAATACACCATTGTAACACACTAACAACAGCCGACATTATGAGTTATATAAACAAGGGATTGACAGGACATTTGGCCAGTAAGCTGCAGGGCAACAAAACAGTCATTTAGAAAAGAAAGTAAGAATTTAGCCCTACTGGCTGAATGACTGGCTAAACAGTTTTTTCTTGAGCAACTTTTTCAAAAATGCCACCTATGATGCACTAATGACAGCTAGTGAGTTCTGTTGATAAAAAACTGTTGTCAGCATTGCACAAGAACACATCACAGAAAATCAAATACACAGATAAAACAACTGATTTACTCTTTTCTGCATAAATTAATTACATAGATCACTATTTAAATTTTTCCGCACAGCGAAGCTGTTCTTTATACAATGACTAGAAGTAATCAAAACAGGCAAATAGCAACAAATGATTAGTTACAGAAACGTTTCTGCTGCAACACACTGCCAGGTGTATCAGCCACCACTTCTGAATCACTGCCTGGTAGCTTTGACAGTAAACGGCGCCGGAGGCTTGGAGGTGTGTCTGGAACAGTGAGACTGGAAGAAGACTCGTTGCTATCGGTGTCACTGTCCAATGCCAGCTGTTAACACCAATCACCCAAACACTCAGCTCACATATCTGCAGTTCCATATCTCTTCGGGAAACCCACCTCCCCAAACAGACACCTTCTAGAAGTCCAATTATGACAATAATGACAACAAACTGTCAGATATCTTAGGGTATAAATACACGAATAATGCAAAACTTGACCAGGTCTCTAAAGTATGTTTGAGCACTGTTTTTGTCACTCGTATATAACTGTGCATTGAGACCAAAATAATCACATAAGTAGCAGAATATCATAGTCTGCAAGTGGCTTGTGGTGTAGTGGTTGGGACGTTGGACTTGCGACTTTCAGTCGCAGTTCAATTCCCAGCCATGACACTGCCTGATTATTTCTGAGATAAGTGACCATATTTCGCAGGTAAACTATCTTGGGATATAACCACCACCCAAGTGAACTCAGCCTTGTATCCCACCGGGTCGCAAAATCAAGTACCAGCTTTGGCTGGGGTAAAGCCAAGAAAGTCACTGCTGCCGAGTAGAGAGTAACACTGTGTGATCCCACGTGGCATGTGATTTCCTGTAGTGCTGTGGTCATTTCGATTACGAACTGCTATAACCAATCTACTGTACTTTACTATAAAGAGGATGCCATAAAGAAATTTAAGACACACTGTACAAGAGACAAATTTAGTAATTTTTACCATTATTTCATTGCATAAAGAAGGAGGTTTATATACAAAGCTTTTAGTTTAATGCACTAAAACAAATTATCTTTCGTAAACTCAAATTGTACAAAAGTTGAACAAGAGAAAATGGCATTATATCATATTACTAAAATAAGCTAAACGTAAAACTATCATATTGTCTGTTACTGTCTGTATAAGCTACCAACTGCAAATGACAGCTTAACAGTTGTCTCACACAGCAATGCTGAACATCACAAGTAATTTCTAACCAAGTCAAGACGTGGTCGTGTGTTGCTGACAAAATACTTTGACAAGTAGTGCGGCTGTTGCTGTGGCGATGGTGTCTGCAGTTGTTTCTGCTTATCAGCACGTGCCCGTCGCCTCTGTATCTTTTTGGCACTATCTGCTTCCTCTTCCTGTAAGCTCTTTGGCTGCATCGACCTATATCTCTGCAATGCCATCGAATCATTTATACTGTATTACCTCCTGAACTACCGCCGCCAACACTCAAATTTGAATAGTGGCTGTGACAAAATCCCAGAAATTAAATTGAGTTTTATATGTTACACTAAAGGACCAAGTAAATCATAAGTCTTAAAGAACACTTACAAACTATACGTGGAGCAGTCACCAGGTTTATTGTGGATCACGTTTTTTATATTCATTCCCTTATTTGTTCAAGATCAACAACACAATATAAACACAAGTAAAAACAGTAAGCAAGGCTAATAATACGGTAAAACTAATAGTGATGGGTGGTACAGTTATTTAACAGAGAAATTTGGGCTCAGACATTTGGGCAGCTGTGATCACTACTGCATGCTAAACATATGTAGGTCATATTTTGTACACTCTGCACAGCTCTAATTTTAACAGTTGAAAACGTTATAGACGGAACTTTACATAACTATCCGCGTAGCAAAAACATACCGGTATGACGTCACTTCCGGAAAGTACCATAGAATAACTAAGTATCCTAAAATCGATTAAAGTTAATTTTCAGCATTTTGCAATGTAATGTATCAAAATCTATTACGCTCACGCGTTTATATTACAGTTAGCAACTAGAAACTGCTTTTCATAAATTTTGTGATATACCTTTGCATATCATCTTTAAGAGACATCCACAGAATTCTTCATTCATCTAATATTAACTATGCATCGGCTCCAAAGGATTCTGCCATTAAAAAAATGCCATTTTGCGTTAGTAAAAAAAAAATCAAATTTCTTCAAAAAATTCCTAGATTTTGCCACCATATGAGAAGGTGATTGCAACATTTTCATCTAATTTCCATGTTATACATGTATGGTTCTGGGTTTGTTGCCAAAAGTGCGGAATCTTTGTAACTAACATCTTTGTCAGAAATAAACAAAGTATAACTTGCATAAGGTGTTCTCGATTACAAGAGTAACCAATTATGACGCCAAAAGTGATGTCATCAATACAGTCAAGCTTAAAATACCAGTGCTGTCAAAGTTTGAAATGTTGTTACTTATTTACTGTTTGATATAAACTATGGTAGCTATTGAATATTCTTTGCATGTGTGATGAAAGTTCATGCTGATTGAGCCTGATTCACGGTAAAATAATACAGAAGCGACTATTTTGCAGTTTAAAACAGGCAATTTTGTTAAATTTCGTCAAAAATTAGTATTTTTACCTCAACGGTGGTTTTAGTCATTTCATCAGTTTTTTTGTCGAAAACAAAATCCTTTGGAGCCTAACTAATATGTGTTGGTGAAAATGTGTTAATGCATCACACAAATATTATATTTTTAGCAGAAATAAACATTTTCACTTAGGCATACATACAGTAGATGTGTGTTATAGTCTTAGTATCTCTAAGTCAAATGCACGTTTGAGCATTTTACTAATCTGAAAATGTGACTTTCTGTGAATACAAGTTTTGAGTTTTTGTTGCATTGATACCTGGCAATGTAATTCATTATGACAGATTTTGAGTTCGCCACCGACATTTGAAACTACAGCATGGTTAATTTTGGTTATATTGTATCCATTTCATTTCTGTTTCTTAGCTGTGGTATGTCAAATGGTTTATGATTAAAGCATTTGATGATGACGACGATGATAACAGTGCACTTCACCACAGCCTTAAACTCAAAACTAATATAGCTATAGGAACAAAGTACTAATATTCTGAAAACTCATTAAGTACATGCAAGTACACTACCTTGTGTCGTCCATATGGTAATGGAGTGTGTGATGGTGGTGCTACTGGGTAGTCTTCCTCACGGACTTGAGTAGACAGTTCCTCACACCTTATTAACACACATCATGCCAGCATCAATGCACATTTATTCCACCACAGCAACACATAAAAAGCCACATCCAACAAAATGCGATATATGTTTAACACTTTGGCAGCATAACTCAACGGCATACACAATTCGATATTATACTGGAGTACATTGAACTCAGGCACTGTACAGCTGCCATAGTATGCTGGATTGACCATTGACTCTGTTGTGTGGGGAATATCTATAGCCATCCCTCGGACATAAAGCATCGCTTTGAGATGTCCGTCATGGTAAACTGAACGTGTTAAAGAAACTGAAACTTTATATAAACGACATAGGAAAGAAAAAATGCATTTCCATAATAATGCTGCTGGTTTGGGATAGGGATGAGACCGAGACTAGGTTCTCCCGGGTCCTGAAATCCACTCCTGAACCCGGGATTACTCATTCCGGAAACGTGTCGCAGAATTTTGCTAGTTGATTCATCTTTCTGAAAACAACTTTTCCTCAATGTAAACCAAAGTATGTAACAGAATATCGTATTACAGTGCCTTGTTATTTTACATGATATTTATTAAATAAACATTACCGCCATTATGCGTATGTGACAGACAGCCTGACTGAGAAAGACACGCATCAAAGTGACAAGACTGGGTTTAATTAGTAGGCCAAATGTGATCATTCTGACATCATAGATCTACTAATGGGAAGGCGATCAAATGTATGCGTGTTCATGTTAATGACTGCACTAGCTTACCCTGTAGGCCTATATCATTTTGACATTATTTTTCCCGACATTCCATTCTCTCTCGACTGCATGAACTTCACAAACGTTTGCAGTGCAGCAGCATTACTACAATAGGCTAATTGGTCTTATAGATGGATACTGGTTTACTTACTTAGCTTTAATATTGCAAAGTGTAAACAAACATGGCTCGTTGCCTTCATTGAGTGAAAATTTTGCGTTTACATAATAATCAACTAACAAATGAGTTGGAATTTTATTTATTTGCAAAAAAAAAACAAAACATAGTTGTTCCGCACGTGCTAAAACGCACTTTATTGTTGGCAAAAAATGTGCGCACTTTAACGCACTTTATTCTGTGAACGCACTTTACATTTTTCCAGGGTAACAACAACAGGCGACTTACCTGACAACCCACAATACTGATACAAAATGAAGTCGTCTTCTCAATGCGACATCACGCGTCCTTTTTTTGCCATCCTTAAATACGACATGTGTCACATCTTTAGACAGCTTTGACGCCACGTCTGCTCCCAGCTGTCGGAGAACGCTTTCTACAGCACGGCTTCGGTTGTCGCATTCCGTCCGAACATCAACGAATGCAACGACACCTTAACACAAAAGAAATCCTGCAATGACCACTTCTGCTATAATGCTAGCAAAAAAACGAGCTCTTTTCAACTTCATGTAACTCAATCACACCATGATCTGAACCATATAACAACAAATAATCAACATAGCACCATCCATTCGATGACCAATCAACATACAAACTTGATAACTTCTAACTTTCTAAGTTCATAGTGAGTTCAGCTTACATAATAAAATTGACCAGCAGATTACATGACGCGTAGAAAATAGAATAAAAATAAAACGAAACGGATAAAACTACACAAATTCAGTGATAGGCCTGTTGAAAAAGAAAGGTCTTTAGTTTGCGTTTGAAAGTTTTGGTGACGGTAAGTTCTTGCAGTGAAGATGGGAAACTGTTCCAGGCTCTTGGTCTAGCACACGAGAATGAACGTTCACCGAACTTCAGATGCGCGGCCATTAATATCGCTGACTGCTGGTGGATCGCAGAAGTGACGTCGACTGATGCACTGACGCCCTCTCGGAGATAAGATGGCGCCAGACCTATGTGGACTAGGTGCATCAGCACACACAGCACACATAGCTCGAACACTATTCGCTGCTCGATGGGTAACCAGTGCCTAAAAACAACTGAATGACAGTTACAGTCGACAATGACCATGTCATTTTTATCATATCACGTAATCAAATTTTTACAGACATTTTTCAGTGGAATACTGCCCAAAATGTGACTTGGAATAGTTTATGCACATCAAATTAACTGTTGATTAACCCAAAGCTAAATGCAACTCTTGCAACATGGTGCTATAATTATTCTGCTGAAAGGCCTAACTGCTGCTTTATAACCTATATCATACTCATAATCTCATTCCATGTTTTTCTTGCTATAATGAAATCACTATATGTACAAAGTACTAGTTACCTTTCAATACAGATGACGATGACAGCTGAGAATGCTCGTTCTTTTTAGATGTGGTATGGATCACATTGGCCAGTGATGGTCTAGAATCTGTCAGAGACTGACCATGCACAGAGGCAGGTGTCGCCAGTAAAGGAATGAGGCGACAATTTGATGCAGACTTTGAACCCGATGGTGGACTTGATGTATGCGAGCTGTCACTCAAGTGCAGCATCAGAGCTTCCATAACCATTACAATCGTCAGACTTTAATGACATGACAGGCAAACTCCAGCACCTGCAACAATTATTTGAAACAAGGTAGCGAATTATTTATTGTCACAAATATGAAGATAAATACTGCATTACATCACACCATTTCCACAGATGATGGAGCAGAGAAATTGATAATTTTGTACAATGGACAAAGAAATGGTAAGTCTCAATAAATATAAAGAAATGTAAAATTATGGCAGTAGGCATCATTGTAGAAGATACTCTAACACAGCAGGCCTCTATATCCAAGTAACTACTTCTCGGATATAGAGGCCTGCTTCTGTTTTCTCCATGTGACGATGTGATGTGATGTGATGTGGAGAATTCACTGCACTATATCCGTGTAATGGTGGCTACTGGAACTTCTAACAGCTGCTAACAGCTAATCAGCCTTTGCAACGGCAAAGCACATAGTCGCTGGCAATATGTCACCGATGACAGTGTGATTCAGACTGTTCACTCATTCTTGATGCTTCATTTCACTTCATTGAAATCTGAAATCATGGAACATGCACACGCTGGAGGCAGACATTTTGAGCATGTAGTGTAATGTAACTTACTACACGTTTGACGATTTCTGAGACAATGACTGCCAGTCGTGGTTGTGGCTATTCAATGATTCATTAAAATGTACACTTAAGTACTGCATTGATGGCGCAATCTGTCACTTCAAATTTCCTAAGGTAGTGCTAGTACATAACTTAGGTGAAGTGGGCACTTTATGTACAGTTTTGTTAAACGTTTATTCCAAAACATGTGTACCAATTTTTATTGAAATCGGTTTATAGTTGACAGGCACAGAGCAACAAATAAGTTGGCACCTTTTTCTGGAGACATAGTTTAGTTGTCTTTAGTCGTCTTTCGTCGACTTTAGCCATCTTCAGCATAATTACACAGACCATTATGTGGCAACTGGCCAAATATCCATTGCTGGCACATTCGCTATATAACCAGCAACCAGTTAAATTGCCAGGACAATGTTTCGCTGGTGACTGGTTAAATATCCTCTGCCTATACAAACTACCTGCGCCGGCCAGAAATTAAAAATTTAAAATGTCTTCATCTATTGCTTGATGCCATTTTTGCAAAGTTTGTTGTAACTAATTTTGGCATGATTGCAGGGCCAGACTCACAAAAGTCTGCAGCAAAAGTCTCAAAACCAAGATGTCAAGACCGATACCACGACCTTGGCATTGGGAGTTGTAGTTGTGACAAAAAAGCTAGTTTTTATGGTTGACTTGATTAGAAAATAGTAAACGCTATAGTTGCCGCCGATAGCATAGTATAGTAAAAGGCGCCAAAGGTGCCGCCTTTTACTATACTATGCCGATGGGTCAATTAGCTGTTAGCTGCTCTCAAATACACTAGCCACCATTACAGCGATGCAAAGCCGCCAATTCAGTGGATTGGCTGAGTCAATCTAGTCACTAATTTCGTCTTCATAGTCAACACAAATTGTCTGTATCTCTGAAGATTCAGTTTTATTGATGGTGTACCATCCATAACACCATTATCATAGCAGTAATGGGTAAACTGTGCAACATCAGCAGATTGCAGTTACAGATTTTTGAGTTGTTGACACAGAGACATAAAATTTTAACACAATATACATTATTATGATTCACAGACTTTTAGACAATAAGCCATTTTTCTTAGTTTGGTTGGTATCTAAGTGGTTGGTATCACGAGTGGATATTATTTTTGCAGGGTTACTAATTAAAATACTGAATGTACGGAATGTCGCAAACAAACATATACAGGCTACAGCGAGTGCAGAACATTTTGACGTGGGTTGTGGCAAGAGCACCCTGGACTGTCAGTTCGGTTGCTCATTAGCTATCATGTTACCTTTAAACTCTGCTTAATCACCTGAAAAACACTTCACATTGCCCATCCCCTTATCTGTCCGAACTAATCACCCTCTCCTCTACCTTCCATCTAGAGCCTTACGTTCTTCCAACACAAATCTCCTGGCTAGACCTTCAGGCATTACTAGTAACTTTACCTTTCGGGCATTTTCTGTTTCTGCACGATCCACCTGTAACTCACTGCCCGCACACATCCACTCTCTTGATAATTTTATCAACCTTCAAACGTCAATTAAAGTCTCACATCTTACAATCGCTTTTGCTGCCTAGTCACCCTGTGCCAGCGCCTGTGATTTGTTTCACGATTTTCGCACTTTTCATGTATGTCTGTATGTATGAATGGCATATATGATATTAATAATAATAATAATAATACGAAAATTTATAACGCGCACATAGTCACACATTAAGCATTAAGGCCGATATTATATACACAATGCATCAACCCTGCTGTGTTTTTCACCCATCTGCTGAGATGCTAAATTACAGTGCAACAGATATCTAATAAGATATCTGTTGCACTGTACACAACGCTGTGTAGGCCAGGGGTATATGAGAAATTCGAAAAAACTGCGACGGGTATATTGCGGAATTGTGATGCGGAACTAAC
>Ga0209365_1000191_pt1 | contig 11069 bp, 4 predicted proteins | sample WorMetimpBELIZE2_FD_187389 | JGI IMG/M metagenome (GOLD analysis project Ga0209365, IMG submission 187389) | Marine gutless worms symbiont microbial communities from Max Planck institute for Marine Microbiology, Germany - Olavius imperfectus... | ecosystem: Host-associated > Annelida > Digestive...
TATTTCTGCAATGGCTGAAGCTAGCGACTACAAATTTGGTAAACTGCTGGGGTTTGCCAAGAAACATCATAAAATCACACGCAGAAGAAAAAGGGGGCGTGGCCGTGGACTAGGGGAGCTCCCCGAAATTTGGAGGTTCGCCTTCAGTATTTACACAATGGCTGAAGCTAGCGACTTCAATTTTGGTACACAGCTTGGGTTTACCAAGGCCCATCATAAAATCACACCCATAGGAAAAAGTGGGTGTGGCCTTGGGTAGGGGATCTCCCCAACATTTTGTGGTTCCCCTATAATATTTCTGCAACGACTGATGCTAGCAACTTCAAAATCGGCACCCGGCTGGGGTTTGCCAAGGCCCACCATAAAACAACACCCAGAAGAAAAGTGGGCATGGCCTTGGGGTAGGGAAGCTCCCATATATTAGGGGTTCGCCTTTAATATTTCTGCAACGACCACACTGTCCTCTTAGCGTTAGCGGAGCTTTTTGTTTCTATTGGTGTTCTTTTGTCAACATCTTCCTTCTTTGTCTGTTAGGTGTCCATTGCTGAATGTGTTTGGCAATGTGTTACTTTCGTCTCGTTTAATGTATTGATGTCTATAAACTCCATGTCTGAAGGCCACAGTTTGTACTTTTTAGAGTGCCGCTGGCGACATTACCGAGCGAAAGAAGCTACGCGAGCGATTGAAGTGCAACTCATTTGAATGGTATCTCAAGAACATCTATCCTGAACTGTTTATACCTGGTGAAGCCTTGACATCTGGACAGGTCTGCAGTCAACTGTAGCATATTAGTAACTGCATTTATCTGTGTTTTTATTAATATTTTTCACGTTTTACCGATTTATGTCTAAGTAGATATTTTTTGAGTTAAACTGTAGCTTTATAGCAGGATGGTAAATATTTATCGTTTTTTGTTCTCAACTTAGTTTTAGTTACAGTTCCATTTTCACGTTTAAAAATCATTCATGTTTTAGCTTATATTTTTGTTAACGGAAATAGAGTTCACTTGGTAACGAGTACGTTTATGATTTTGGAAATTTACTGAAATTTTGGTAATCTTTCCGGAAATTTCCGGAAATTTTTAACCACTGTACGTTTTTCAAATAACAGTGCAATTAATTACATTTGTCTCGCATTTTAAAGGCTTAGAATTGTATTTTTATCCAGACTTAACAGTGTTTGACTTTAGTCATCTGAGGTAGATGTCTAGGAGTTTTTTGATGATCCTGATTGATCATACAGGAACATGCAAGCAAAGCTCAAGGCTATTTTGCAGATGGTGGTTTCTAGGCTGTAACCAATATTTGTGTAAATTTCTGGCAGTAGTAATTTTCTGGAAAATTTACAGCCCTAGTAACTGTGTTTTTGTTAGTAGAAATAGCAATAATATTCACAGGATCAGATCACTGCTGGGGACAATGCACGTCGTGCATATCCATCATGCGGGCTAAATTGTGGACATTATAGAAGACGTCTTCAGATATCTTCTACCATAGCCTCGCTTAAGGATTTTTGACTGGGCTTCACAGTAAAAGATTTAGTTTATTTAGCTGGTCACTGACAAGTGCCACCTAGTTAACACGTTAACCATTGCATCGGTTTTGGCTAATCTGTCCATGGTTTTGTACTGTATTAGTTTGATTTGTCTCTGTGTACTGCATTGACTATTGTAATGCGCAGGTGGCCATTTCATTGTAATTAGCGCACTATGAGTTCTTTTTTTGATATGATATGACGTGGTACGGCCATGAATGGATTATGTCTTGTTTGACTGTAGATTCGAAGCAAGTTGACAAACAGTCAGAACAAGCAGATCTGTGTCACTGGTGACGTTGATAAAGCCTCCAGTAATCCCGCAGTTAATGCCAATATTTGTTATCCTAACGCTAACCAACAGGTCTGTTTGTTAATAGACAGGCGGCTAAAAGGAGGAACATATCAGTCTATTTTTAGCAGTCGCTAGATGGCGCTAAACCTAATACAAAACCTAAAACTAACCTTAGAACTAACCCTAAGCATAATACTAACCCTAACCCTAAAAACTAACCCTAATACTAACCATATTTCTTAACCCTAGCTGTAAACTTATACCGAAGTACTTTGCAGACACCTGTAAGATGGCGGCGAATGATAAATAACTAAAAGTTGATTTCACAGGGACAGGGCAGGGTACATGCAATCCTATAGCGTGAAGTGCTTTTTAGAAGCACTTTTTAGATTTCCAGCTCTGCTAAAAATAGACTTATATGCTCCTATGTTTAGCCGTCTCTGTTAATAGTGCTGTAGATACTAGCACGTCTTGCTGTGACCACATAATCTGTTCTACTGCTGCAGTGTGACTCAAAACAGACATCAGACTATTTATTATTGAATAGCTCCGTCAAAAATCTCTCACCATTTTAATAATTTTTGATATACAAAATCCTGAGTAAGTGATTCATATAGGATCTGCAAATTTTCCTCCTTAAACGAAAGATGTCATTACACTACCTTGTAAAATTTAAACAACCAGTTAGCAGCACATTGACATCTAGACGATGTTTATGTTTTACAAGCTAGTGTGATGACAACTTTAATTTGAGGTGGAAATGTGCAGACCATATGTGCATAATTTGCTCAGGATTGTGTGTATCACAAGTAGGTTGATTTTTGACGGAGATATTTAAATCTGAAGTTGTGGACGTTCTTTGAAATGCACTGTACTACTGCGCGGAAACTGTGAAGTTTGTGAACGTAAATGTGTGTAAAATATGCAGCAGTTGTAGCACTTCAGTTTTATTATTCACAATAATTGTAAGACGATTAACCAACGATCTATTGTGTAAACTAATGCTGCCTTACCTGACCTTTAGGGTGGGTGGTCTCTGTGAGCCACCCAGTGCTAAGGCCATATTCGTAGCTCAGCCCAGTGCAAGCAATGATGTAACTCTTGGTTACTGATAGCTCTTTGAGGCACTAGCAAACCCGATGAGATTTGTTAGTTGAACTTTGTTCAGTTCATCTGGTTGAAGACAATATGCTGCCATAATCTTATGTAGTAACAACATTGTCTTAGCCCAGCAGGTTCCAAGATAGTGTTGGGTAGTTTCCTTCTCTTCCTCACACGCAGAGCATATTGGATCTCAGCATACTTTCATTATAGTAAGATGTCTGTTAAGGACTGTATGGCCCGTAATTAGACCAACCAAAACATGGAGATCCCATTTACTTAATCACAGAGCAAACCTGGTGAGCTGTTTGTCTGATCCAGCTATTGAACTAATGTTGCCATAAGTTGTTATCTTTAGCTAAAACATTTTAAAGTTCATGTACAGTTTTTCTCTAACTTTCTGATGTTTGCTGCTAGCAGAATCAACCAAGTTAAGCTGCAGATGATATGCTGCAGGAAATCACACCATATGGGATCACACACGGCAACAGTCACTTTGCCGCCTTTGCCTCACCTGAAGCTGGTACTAATGGATGCAAGGCTGCGTTGACCTGGGTGGTGGTTACATCCCAAGATAGTTTACCTGCCAAAGACAGTCACTTATCTCAGAAATAATCAGGCAGTATCATGTCTGGGAGTCGAACCCATCATAATGAGTCCAGCATTCTTACCACTGAGCCAGCCTGTAAGTTTGTCATGTTGACTGATGTAGAAATGGATGTTAACGAGCAGTGCAGAGATACGTCGTGACGAGGGCTGCATTGACTATGCTGGACAGTATGTCATGGTCTACCCTTGTCATGGTATGATGGGCAATCAGGAATGGATATATGGCATGGTTAGTTCACTGTCTCCGTTCTCTGTACTACATGTTGGCTAGATGTCGGGCCGGTCTTCTGAAAACCTGACGACAGTCTTACGTACAGTCTAAGTATTAACATTGTAAATATGACAAGATACATTAAAGTAACAATAAAACGTCATTTATTTACGCATGTAATGATCTGTAATAGACGATTTCACACACAAACTAGGCGTTTTTAACTTTTTTACTTAAGATAAACTTAGGACATATTTACGACAAACTTAAGGCGTTCTGAGGAAAATCTTTAATATTAGATTTTTGTTCGAAAATCGGGCCCATGTTCTTGTACATTTGCAGGCAGTGGTTTACAGCTAGCAACATTGCATTGATTGACGATGTCATTAATTAATTGTTACGGTGTTTTAATGCTGATTGATTGATCTTTATTGAAGGACACAACAAACGTACGAGCGGCGTTCACAAAGTCCATAGAATGATATTGATGGACATTATAAATTTCATTGACATTGTGTCACTAGTTAGTACCATAGTCAATACAATATTGCATTACTTATTATTGGGCTATACTTTGTGCGATTTTGTTCTGAGTTTTTTCCATTGCCATCATCAGCAGACGTTGTAGGGTGCTGTTTCGCCACAATGCCCCCTGCTTACACGTCATCTTATTCACTGGCAGCCATCTGAAATGTCGAATTCTATCTGATCCATCACACCCACATTCACCCTGAGTGACTGTTGTTATCTTGTTTTGTAAACTGAAGTAATTCGTGTAAAGACAAATTTGCTGACGACGTAATCTACATCACAAATGGCTGACCGAAAAACCAAGGCCAACAATTGCTTTACAACACAATTCGAGCGTTGGAGAAACACTGGACCTAATGCATGTGACTTTCAGGGAATGTGTTGAAAAGTGACATAATATGATGTACATATCTCGTGGTTAACTACGTCAGTCTACGAACTTTTTGAATCCCCCATGTACATGCACACATGGCTAATGTAACAGTGAAGCAAACAGTAGAGATAACATAGGAGAAAAATATAACGTGAGAAATTTATAACACATCTAAAACGTGGAGAGTTATATTGGCTTTTTAAACCACAATGCAAGTATAACTCAGTTGTATTAAGTTTTACAATATGTAAAGACATTGCAGAATAGAAGACTTTCCATGTAGGCTAATTTGTATTCACATCTACATACTTCATATATATTTCCTTTAGGTCTAGTGCCACCAAACTCTTCCGACCTTATTTGCTTTACAGATGTGATTATTATTATTATTATTATTATTAGACAATATTTGCTATTATACTAAGCAGGAGCCCAATTTTCGAAAATCTTAAGATTATTTTAAGATTTTCCTAAGTTTGTGTTAAGTTTGTAGTAAAATATGTCCTAAGTTCATCTTAAGTCAGAAAGTTAAAAAAACGCCTAGTTTGGATAATCTCCTTATCCATTCAGTGCTGAGCATTACATTCTTGCCTATGATTTTACGAGATGACGGAAATAATGACGTTATAATGTTAACAGTAATGTATTTTGTCGTGTTTACACTGTCAAGACTGCTCTGTAGGAGAGTGGGACTAGTTGGTCGCATTTAGTATTTGAAATAGTGTTTAGATTAAGACAGTTTTGAGGTGTGTGCTACTATTTGCAAAACTATTAAAATAATTATGTGAACTACTTGTTTACATAGGACAATACAATACGTCATCGCATAAGCAACAAGTGCCTTGAGCTGTCTAGTGGCTTCAACAAGCTCGAAATGAAACCGTGCATTGGAAGTGATCGTCAGATCTGGTTGTGGGATCGTCGGACACCGGACTCCCAGCTGCGACACTCAACAACCATGGCCCGGTTATGATCCATGTTTGCCCGGGTGTGATCCACGTTTGCCTAGGTATGATCCATGTTTGCCCGGGTATGATCCACGTTTGTCTGGGTATGATCCATTTGCTGAGCTGATATCTACACGGCAGCTCTACCAGCGAATATATTGCAGTCTGTTGAGTTTGTAAAGTGACTTAATTTTGTACCAACTTTGCTGTGTTGTCAGCAAATAGAGCCTTATGCTCATCACAGACGCTCAAGAAACTGATACCAGAAATTGGTTTCTGATTCTGTACCCGATTTCATGACACCCACTCCAGAAACTGGTACCATATTTATGGTACCAATTTCTGGTATCATTTTCTTGAATGTCTGTCATGGCCATTAGAATGAGTTTATTGTTCTCATAACTATATCAAAACTAGGGCTGTACCAAATAGTGATTTGAAGTAGAGATGTGCACGGGCCGAAAATTTTCGGCACGGCCCACAATTTCCAGGCCATTTTGCGGCCCGCAGTCTGTAACAACGGCCCAGCCCCAGAGTAACAGCGATTGTTCAACCTTGGTTGGCCTGTATAAGTTGTCTGCTGGCGGAGACTGAACTGAAAAGAAATTTCCAGGTCATTTTACCACTTTTCAGTTAGCCACGGCGCAGTGCTGCAGACCACAGTAGCCTAAGTTGTAAACTTGGTGAAACTATTTGCTTATTGTTGCAAAAATTTTCGAAAGTGCGGGCCGGAAGATGACGGCCCGGCCCGGCCCGCAGAAAGCCATGGCCCAGCCCGCGGGCCGCCCGGCCAGTGCTCATCTCTAATTTGAAGTATTCAACCAAATAACGAATTACGACTACTACTCAGCCGGGTAAGAATAAAATACGAATAGTTGTTGTCATTAAAATATACGTGGGTAAAAACATAAAACATGCTTCTTAACATCGCAATATGAACAAAGTCAACACTGCACATAATGAATCAGTATGTGCACTGTTAACTGTGTCAGTTATATCATGTCAGCTTTCAGAAACACAGAAACGCCAACTGTTTGATGTTTTCCGCTAACAGACATGTTTTTTCACCCAATCATTCCAGGCCACAGTATGGATGCACTGTCTGCAGAAACACAGGGAGAGGGCAGCGTGCAGTATAGATATCATCTACTACAGTGGTGGACTAAGGGTGGGTGCTGCTACTTTGTAGGCTACCATTCATAACTCTGTAGTCTGTAGTCCAATTCGCCTGACAGCGCATCCGTAAACTGATTCTCAGCTAGCAGTGCAAAGCTGCTGCAACTATTCGTTATTTGGGTTTATTTTCCCTTATTATTTGGCCATATATGAATACACTATTCGGACCGAATAGAATACGAATAGAATATTTGGTACAGCCCTAATTAAAACTGCTTCAGCCATATTCTATTCTCACTACTTTTTCTACTTTCTCTTGTCTTCTGCTGTTACCAGCAGATTTCTGACATGCTTTCTCACTTGTCTCCGTCTTGATCTGTCTGAGATTAATATCTTGAACTGTCTATAATCTCTCCCTTCCATTATATCATGCAATAACTCGGTCGTTTTTCTACACCAAGTAGTCTTGCCCAACTTTTTTCATTTTGTAATATTGTGAAGAAAGTTCTCATGCCGAAGAACACGCCTGAGCCATCTATGCTTCCTGCACTAGATTGTTTTCAATATACTGCTATTTTAGTTGGCACGTACCAGCATCTCTATTAGCCACCATCTGCTACCACACAACGTGAATTGATATTTATAATAGTATTTGTTCAAGTAGTAATACTGTGCCATCGACAATCGACGGCTGAGCATCTATTTCATGATATTATTGGAGATAGTTGCCAGAGATCGAACTGACCCACGCTGAAAGTCATTGACCCAGTGAGTGATCCGACCTGACCCGACACAGTTACAGCTTTGATGCAGGTAACCTATGTCAGTCAGAGTCCAGCCCTGAGATGAAATTGAGTCAAAACTTTTGACCTGACCCAATCCAAACGTTTTCGACCCAACTGACCCGACCCAGTTCCAGCTCTGTTCCACGTCATTACAACTAAAGGAAAAATGAAATGACAGTCACAACGTCGACTAATTTTCCAACCTTTAAACACTTTCCACCCTTATAGAATTTGCAATTGACCTGACGTATATTGTTGATGTATTGGTCCAAACTATAACATATTGTTAGCATGTGATGTAGCTGAATTGTGCCTATTCTGCTTATGAATGTTATTCCACCAGTGGCGTTTCTAGGACTTATAAAATATGGGCCACTTTTGGGCAAAATGTGAAACCATACGTGAGGAACACTTGTCATTTTCCTTCACAAGTTGATGTATACTACGTTTGACAATGATTTTGTTAATTATTGTATACAAATGTCCTAAAATGTTTTGGAAGTCGCACGAAATGCTGTGATTCGTAAAAGTGACAGTAGATTTGTGATCATAACTCTATATGCATGAAAATGCCCGCCTTTAACGTACTTACACTACCCTGTGAAAATAAAACATCACATAGTCACACAAAATGCTAATGGCTTAAATTCAAGCATTCTAAACACAAATATATATTCAACAAAACAAAAACTGTGACCCGTACATTAGCCTCCCATTTTGTATGTATGCACGCTTTCACGGTCTGCTAAAAATAGCAACAATATCGGGTCGTGTCCTGTTGATGTCAGAGGTCAAGATGTCAATTTGTGTCAGCGAAAGTGTAAACATTTCATTTGTTGGTTATAATTAATAAATGAACAAAATGTGAGGCTAATGTGTGGGTCGCCCAAAATTCTATGGGGCGTAGCCTACAAACGCCAGTGTATGTCACTGTAATGCTGTATATACTGAGAATGCTGCTTGTATTTATGTAAAGTTAAACAGATGATATTTTCACAGGATTGTTGCTAAATGAAACTGTGATACGATGTAATTAGTTTAGTATGCACTGAGATTCTATATCATACCTTCAGCGGTAATTTTTACCTACTCGAAATAACGCGTGAAAACAAGATGTTCTTTCTATGGCACGTGCATGTGTTCAGTGAATCCAGCGTCCCATAGGGGTCCAAAGATACATTGTTGTCGATGATTTTTGTACCTTTGAAAAGAGGAATGAATACATTACAGAAGAGATGCAAAATATTCATCTTCACCGTTATGACGTCATCCAGCCATTAAAAAGTGGCATGCTTTTTAGACTTACTGTGTATAGGCCTGTCTTATGTGCAAAGTCTATGGACCACAGTCACATAAGACGGTGTAGTGTCATCCGAAATCAAACATCACTGTGCCAGTTGAAAGAAAGGCCGTGCGATGGTTTAAGTCTTGTCTCCATTACATGAGTCCAGCACTGTATCTCTAACTTTTACATGAAGGACATTGACAGTGCCCAAACAGTGGGTTTAAATCTTATGGTGTTTTCAGCGTGCAAACATACTACCAAGCAATCAGTCACATTGTAATTAATATTAGTGTTGAGTTTACTGTGATGCTATGCAACGTCGTGTTTCCGTTTATTATTTCAGTCAGAGCTAAGCAACATAAGGCATTTAGTGTTATTTTGATTGGATGTTTAGAGTGTTTTGTAAGTAAAATATTTGCTGTAATGTCGTATTTACATGAGAAAACGTGTATCCTATAAGCCTATCGACGTTATAGCTGCTGGCCACGTCAAGTAAGCAAACTATGAACTGTTATGACACTGCATCGAATGGAAAAAATATACAGGAAACAGAATGCTGCTATGCCGCTGATGATAAGCATGAAACACTCTTCAGTCTCATTTCTTAAGCTGTGGTTTCATGTGCAATAAGATAAAGTTGCAATAAAATAAACGTTTTATTTCATTGCAACATTTATTTTATTGTAGCTGACTTGCAAGAAATAACCCTGCAATAATACTACATTGCCGTGGCATATGCTAATTTGCATTTGTCACGTGGAGTCTAGTAAACTTACTTACTTACTTTCTTATTTACTTAATTTGTCTCAGCATTATGACGGAGATGTTAATGTAATGTGTAATTCGTCGTTTGCAAGACTGTACAGCATTTATTTTATTTTATTGCACATGAAACCACAGCTGTATTTGCAGAAATCTTCTCAGCCGTCCCTTCATGCGGCCATATCAGTGTCAGCTAACTGTGTGTCAGTAGGTGACTGAAAGACTTACAAAATGAACACAAGCATCAGTTCTTACATGCAGCCAAGGATTGAGTTTTGTCAGCTCTCTGGGACTATTCGACTAGATGTGTTTGCATGCATTCTTTTGTGTTACATTTTATACTGCGTATTATGTGTTGTATTATTGTAACATGGTAATGTGGTCCTGGTGGGATTGAAACCTGATCTGGATGACAGTATTCGTTCTTCAGTGCTCTGACACTGTTGGTTGGGTCATTTGATCTGTAGAAAAAGTACTACTAACAGCCAACAGATTGGCTGTGAAGACTGTTCCCGAAATAAGTAAGTAGGCCTTTAATTGTGACCTATAATGTGTTAAGTGGGATATTAGACTGAATGTGACTGTTTAATGTTGGAGTTGAATAGTTGGCATACTGCATTGTCTACCCTGTCTGCGTGTGTTCCATGTTCACTGTATTTTAATATACGTGCAAATGAGATGAAAGACTATATACACCGTGTCCGGATAAAAAGGTGCCACTTTATTTTCAACTATAACTCGCATTTCTTGGTCGATTTTTATTCGTTTTACACCAAACGGGAATGAATACTCCAAAATCACATGTATTAGTAATTTACTTACTTAATAGCTTGATGACGTCATAACTGTGACACGTCACAAGTTACGACAGTTTAACTGTAGTTTGCATGTTGAAATTAACCATATTGAGTTTGAAGATAAATTTTTAATAAAAACCCATGAAAATGTTAATTTTTTTGTCAGAAGACTGCTAAAGGAATTTTCTAACAAACAGGAAAATAAAGGAACATTGAACGACTTTCTGCAAAAGTCTGGAACGATCTGTTATGAAATAATTTACAATTTTGGAAATTCACGTCACTCACCACGCCATCAGCAGTAATCTACGTAATACTCATCGTTTTGACATTACATTGGTAACAGTGGTGATCTTACCTGCAACGCATTTCAGCACATGACGAATTACTAGTAGCCTAATCATTATCACGTTTTAATTAGAAAGTTGACAAACACAATTCGTAACAAGACGAAACACAAAACAGAACTGATGAGATACAATAACGCTGAAGTTAGCAACTCAAAGGAACGATTATGACATGTTTCCGTCGTTTAAAAGTGAGATTTGAAGATGAGTAATTAATCATGTTGCCTGGTTCTAAGAGAATAATAAAAAGCACGTCGCTGAAGTAGAATATGCTGATTAATAACCACTACGAATTTGAAATAAAAGGAATAGTCGGCATCCTTAACTAGAAAGTTAGCAAAGCAAACAAAAGCTGAACGTTGCTTCGGTAGGCCTAC
>Ga0209365_1000192_pt1 | contig 10969 bp, 8 predicted proteins | sample WorMetimpBELIZE2_FD_187389 | JGI IMG/M metagenome (GOLD analysis project Ga0209365, IMG submission 187389) | Marine gutless worms symbiont microbial communities from Max Planck institute for Marine Microbiology, Germany - Olavius imperfectus... | ecosystem: Host-associated > Annelida > Digestive...
AGAATTTTTTCAGCAACAGAGTCGTAAAACTGTTGAACAACCTGCCGGAAGATATGATGACACCAACGGTGAATTGTTTCAAATGATGTTTTGGCAGACACTACTACGATGATGGAAATTTTTTGGTCCGACCAGCACTACAAGGAACCCTTTGGGCCTTGCAGTCTCTCTCTGTCAATGAGAGTATGATCCATGGTTACTATGGTTGGTACGATTCAGGGTGCGTAGTGGATATGGATTTGGATAAGATGAAAAGTGATATAATTATCAGTTTGTTTGAACTGGATGCCGTTCAGTTTGGAAATTTTATTCTAAAAAGTAAAACGACATCACCTGTCTATATCGACTTTCGAGGAATTATATCTTCGCCTGCTTTAATGGTACTATAAAAACTACTATTCTGGTGTGTCGGATAGTGATTTTTGGAGCGTAAGTAGCCCACATACGTAGGCTGTCTATCCGTAATATGGGTTGAGAGAAACGGACTCAGCTGAACTTGTATGGCTAGAGCGTAAGGGGCCATTCATTTATTATGTCACACTTTTTTCAACACTTTTTACCACCTCCCCTACCTGTTACAAAGTGTCACACGTCGGTCACACTAAAAGGTGTCGGAGGTGTCATGAGCGTGGCGGGAGTGTGGACTGAAGTGATGGGCAACTAACTCAAAACTGTTTAGTCGCACCAAAAAGTTTACAGATAGTAGGTAGATTTGTATAGTAAATTGTAAAGTAGATAGTACAGATAGTAGTCGCATTATTACAGTAGTAGCATTCTTAATGTAACTTTTAGCCATTCATATAGTGTGCCATTGACCTTAGTAGTAGTAGTAGTAATAGTAGCGTGATTGTGGGTGTAGGCAAAGCCTCTATACCCACATCATAATTATTAACATATATGATCATATATAATGTTATAAATTAATACCTTCATTCTCGGTTATGTTGGCTTTATAATTGTAGAAAACTGTCTGTTCTGCCCAAAATCTGTCTAACTTGTTCTTAAAAGTGTATACTGATTGAGCTGATATAATCTTATTTGGAAGACTGTTCCATATATTGGTTATCTTAATATCTCACCAGGTATCTCACCAGGTTAGGCTGCTCCAGACACGCTCATCTATACCGAACAATCGTCACGTCTGCTTATGTCACACTCGTACTTGTGCAGCAGCCAATAGGGTCATGCGGACCACAAGTCCATGAAGAAACCCATCTTTTTGAGTCAAATCTTGTCCAGATGCCATTCAAAGGCATTCGCTGAGCAGGCATCAACTGAGTCTTGTGAGAGACTGTTCCATCGGTTTAGTACCCGAGGAGAAAAGAAGTGAATACTAAACGAATACTTTCGAACATCATATCGGCATCTCCTTACAATTAATTTCTTGGTATGTCCTCTGGTTCTTGTATCAGAATTTGTATCTAGCTGGACAGTATTATCATCGTACATATTTGTCTGCAGTTTATACACTTCTATCATATGCCCTCTGTAGGGCATCGCTCGTAACGCAATTTGTAATCTCGAGCATCGTCAATTTTTTTACGAGAATCTCGCGATTTTTCTCGAGCCGCCGTAGACCCCCTACCGCCGACATATCGGCATATTGGCCTCACAGTGCGAGCGATGCCGATATGCCTAGATAAGGCAGCCGCATCATATCTTGTTAAAATAAAAGCATTTATTGTAGCTCTCATGCAGTACACTGCAGATGAACAGGACTCCTGCAGTACACTCGCACCCGAGGCGCAGCTGCGGAGGGGTAATGGAAGTAAGAATGGTTGGCGTCATGCAGTATCAAATTTCACATGTTGCATCTATCCACAGCAGCTGGCCACAGTCAGCTTCACACTTTACGACTGGCATCCAGATGAGTTCTCTGATGTACCGCATTTAATTAGGCCTACTATTTACGAACAAGACTTTGAGTGGTTTTTACGACTACAGTAAATTATACATGAAGCAAGTGACAACCGCTATTGCAGGCCAGGCCATGTGACTGCTATATAACCCAACCTCAATCACACACCAAGTTCCATGGCTTGCGAGCACCTGTTTAGTTCAGCAGCACATATTTACACTGACAGACATAGTCGTCTGTCGCCCAGCAGACATTGTAAGCAGTCACACATCTAAAGATCGCGAGATCAAAATTTACGTTCGATCCTCGCTCGTAGCTCGGTCGACAATTCTCGTACGATAACATCGTATACGGGCGATGCTCTACTCCTCTGATTCTTCTGTATTTTAAAGTTGGCAGTTTCAACTCCATGAGTTTTTCCTTGTAGCATTTTTTTCAGCCCAGACACTAATTTAGTTGCTCTCATTTGAACCCGTTCCAGATCTTTAATTATTCATTCTCTAACTGTATGTTGTCTGTTTGCTAGGAAGGCTATGATCTCAACATAATCAGCTATGTTTCATGATTATTATTTATGAATAACCGGTTTGTGTGGCACCTTATCAAACGCCCTTTAAAAATCTGTAAATTACATCAATCTGTTCACCTCTTTCTACGTATTGTGTCCATTGTTCTGTTACTTGAACTGGAGTTCTGGTTCGGCTGGTTGTAATAAGTAAATAAATAAATAATGCAAACAGTTCTGTGTTATAATTATCATTTTATATTGCAAACGGTTCGATGAAAATTATAGTGTCGGGGCCTCAGTGTGTAATCTTTGTATAAGCTTGTACAGATTTAGCTGGCCTTGACTTGCTTTTACTTTAAAAGGTATGTCATGTGTGACAAGCTATGGAACTGATACACTTCCAACATGCCGCGAAGCATTTTAGGTTCGATTTTTGGCAGGTCTGAAGTGTCCTGGGTCTGAACTATCTGTACTCCCCAGTTATTAGCAGCAGCAGCAACACCAGTGTTGCATTTACTCACAAAAACTGACTGCAAACAGCACGCTTATGACATACTAGTGATCCCAGTGATGATAACATCTCTTTAGTGAATCTTGAGTAGCAATATTGCAAGGTCCACCGCAGTGTTGGGACGGTAATGATGAATTTCAACGTAACGTTTGATTTCTATTTTCTGAAACTGCATTTCAGAGACAAGTGTCTGAACTGTTATGGAATATGTCGAGTGAACTCAATTTTAAGTCAGTCTGTGGTGTGCCTTACACAGCACTACCTTTTGCAACGGTTTGTTATTTGCAAATGCTTCGATAAAAATAAGGTTTTATTGATATCTCATAGCTGTGAGAGAGCAATATGGATTTGAAATTGAGAAACATGTTCAGGCAGACAAGTTTTTGCCATATTCTACATGTTTTCCAGGTTCATTTGTCATAGTTTCTGAAAATGTTGGTGTTGTGTGATGTAATATACGGCATGATACTGATTCTGCGAGATATTTGCTCTCTTTGTGATTTACATGCGTTGTAATGCTGTAGCTGATTTCTGCCAATCATGACATACCAATGTTAATAAGAAGAAAGGAAGCCAAGAGTTATGGAACGAAGAAGTTGATTGAAGGCCATGTGGAAAATGGAGATTGCTGCTTGGTTGTTGAAGACGTTGTAACTACTGGATCAAGTGTCATTGAAACAGTAGAGGTAAGTCAGTGACCAGGTTGTGGGCAAAAATTATGTAATGCAGTGTTCAGCCAATGTCATAATGTATCATCTGTGTGTCTGCCTGTCAAAAGCAATTTCCACGATCATCGCCACAATATTATGTGTTATTTTGACTGCTGTTTTTCTGGTAAATTGACATAACTTTTGCCATTCATCGTGTTGATTGCGTCGTTTGGTCAACAGAAATACTGTCAAGTCTGTAAAATTCAGCAGAGCATGCATGCATATATATATATCTACACTGACAGTATAGTGGCATGTTTTTATGACTCACAGTGTGGTTGTAATAAGTAAATAACTATAGCGATATTCATATGACAGTTAGCTGATGCTTGAAGAGTAGAGCAGAAATATTTTGCGTATTGCAGTAATAATAATAGCAGTACGTTGATGTTAGTAGATGTAGTTGTGATACTGATGCACTCTCTAGTAACAATGATTGTGTTTAGGCACTGAAGTCTGTTGGTGCAGTTGTGAAGGATGCGGTAGTGTTACTGGATCGTGGTCAGGGTGGACATGATAATCTGCAGAAAGCAGGAATTTGTCTCCACAGGTCATTATGGAGAATTTACTCATTTGAATGCAAGTGTCCTAATTAGCACAGAATGAAAAAACTAATTAAATTTAATTAACTGTAGTGTAGGGGAATGTTGTATTTCTGCTTATGCTGCCAGACCATTTTAATTTTTTTGTGAGGAAATGTGGTGGTCAGTGCTTTGAGTTCATTGGTTGAGTCTTTCTGCTTGTAAAACGTCTGCTCACTAATGTTCCATTTTGTAGTGGCCTATAAAGTTGAAAAATTGAACAGATGTAATATAAGCAGAGCATGGTGTTTAAAACTGAGCGTCTTTTTTTACAAGAATATAATTACTGTCAGGTAAATGGACAGGTGTCTGTGGCTTATTGTGTGCAGTGTTTTCACTATGTCAGAACTGCTAACTGCTCTTGAAGCCGCTGGGAAGATTGACAGAGACATGGTCAAGTCTGTAAGTGACTTCATTGAACAGAACCAGTTGGTTACATCTACGGTGGCTAATAACCTCAATTCCGTAAGTAATGCCTTTTTCTCACGAATTGGTAACTTATATATCTGCTGATGTTTGTCTGGTTATGTAATCGTCTGTATGCATATCACATTAGCACATTTGTATCCAATTTTATTGCTTATTTGCTATTGCACAGCATGTTCTAGTTATGAGAAATCTAAATCCATCAGATGTGTGCTTTGGGACAAAATAAAAAAAACTACTGATGATGTTCTGATGACATATAAAAGATCTCTAGATTTCCTCTGCCAAAAGTGGTAGGTCTCTACCAACCACTTTTGGCAGAGGAAATCTAGAGAGTGGGGATGGTCCCATCTATCTAAATTTTCGTCCAAACTGCTCCCTTCAACAGTGTTTACGAATGATGAATAACTCTCTTGAGATGTTTGATTTAATTTAATTATTTGTTTGATTTCATCAGGCGTACACATGAGTTTTCTGTGACAGTTGCAGGTGCTGTCATATGCAGAGAGAGAAGTTAAGTGCAATCATCATATAGCACGGAAATTATTTAACATCATGGATCAGAAGAAAACAAACCTGGCACTTGCTGCAGATGTCACAACATGCCAAGAGTTGATACATGTAAGAACAGTTTCACTGTACTTCGACTGTGTATCGAGTGCTGTGCTTTACTAGGTTAATAGTAATCAGAAGGAGAATAAAAAGGTCAGTCCGTCAACAACAGTTTGATGTCTTATGATTTTACATACATGGTCATTGGTCTGGTATATAGGACAGCAGTGAGATATTATCTCGTGTGCAGTGTTGAAGCTTGCTGTGCAGTTCTACAGACCATGAGAATCCATATATTAACACCGCAGTGTCTGCATGCATGTCTCATCATGTCTGCATGACCACATTGCGTGGTGCAGTGGTGCTGCAGGCTAATAATAGAATGTGATGTCATAGCGTTTGCAGTACACGTCGCAAGAAATTGTGTTCACACTACCTTAAAAACATATTAACAGAAACTACAGCTTTTAAAGCATATCTGTTGAGAACAGTTTACCTAAAACTTCTTTGTAGGGAGTACAAATTAAGTACATTAGTTGGTAGTACTGTTTGGTGGTTAATTTGTTGAAAAAGGAGTGTGGGAATTCCCATCGAGTCGGGAATCGAGACACCACAAGCGTCAAGTGCGAGGCGTTGAGGGGGATGCGAAGTGAGCCACAGATGCATGTTAGCGTAGCTGTGGTTTGTGAATATGTTATTTATAAATGTTCATGACTGTTTATTGCTGGTGTTGTGGTCGTTACAATGTGAGGCACAGTTGACCTATAACTGTTTTTGCAGGTCCCATGACTTGACTTTTGCAGATCACTATAAAATTTTGTGATTTGTGATAAAATAAAATGTAATCTACATTTATTATTTCAATATCCGTCGATCTTGTTTCGCTTATCTTTTCAAGCCATGAACAAGATCTGTGGCAAGTGTTAACAATGTTGTGCATAGTTAGCTGAGAGCATCGGGCCTTACATCTGTGTGTTGAAAACGCATGCTGACATACTGGCAGACTTCAGCCTCGATGCCATGCAAATATTGCGGTCTGTAGCAAGAGAACATCAGTTCCTCATCCTTGAAGATAGGTTAGTGGTGTGCTGTGATGAATTTATAAATTTAATCTTTGAGCTGTAGGGAAAATATTCAATGGTAAACTGTGTTAACAGTGTTTTATATTAGCTGTCTATTGGTTGTTTAAATTTTGCATTTGTTAATGACATGTTTGTCTTCTCTTTCAGGTCATAATACAGTTTCAAAACAGTTGACTTTTTAGTAGTTGAAACTGATACTTTTGTTTTTGTGCACATCATAGGTTGTGTGATGTTCGGTACCAAAGACTTCCTGTGAGCTTGCTGGAGCAGTTTTGTGCATTGCTTTGAAATGTTTCTAACAGGAAGTTTGCGGACATTGGTCAGACGGTGTCGGCGCAGTACAGCGGTGGTTTATTGTCAGTGAATGAATGGTCAGATTTTGTCACAGTACACTCTCTACCAGGTCCCGGCGTCATCCATGGTCTCAGAGAGGTTATGGCCTGACTGTTATGCAGTCTGCAGTGCACCACTCATAAAATGTCTTGTGCTCAATGCAGTCAGCTCCACTTAAGTGCATGTCGGTTAAGTGCAAGATCCGGTTAAGTGCACATGATGCGTTCACTGCCCATTTTAGCCCAGCGAAATGAAAGGAACTTTGTTGAACTCAAGTGCTGCAATGCCAAGTGTACGATCCGCTTGTCTGCACATAATTCTTTAGTCCAATTTACAGCCAAACAATGTAGATTTGTTTTGCTAATATGCACGCCACTTTTATGGTCACCAAGTTACGCCACACAGCAGTATGCCACATTCCTAGAAAATCGTTAGATTACATGCGTCTGCACTGATGAATGCTGGTATCCATTCAGTATGGGAGACCCTGCTCTGTTTGCCTTATCAAGCTGCTATGCCGACTGCATTTAAACATGAATGTTGACCAATGTATGAATGCAGACTGCACCCTGGTCTTAATTGCATTCACAAGTGGAAAGTGCCAACATTGTTCTTGTTGTATGTATAGGTTCAGGGATGAAGGAAAACAAGCTCACTTATGAGTTATATGTGTGGTCTGCATGCACTGCTATGGGGAGGGATACTTCGTAAGTAAGTCGCTATGGTTAAATGCACACTCCATTTAATCGCAAGTAAAACTCCAGTTGGAAGGCCGTGCACTTAACTGGATTTACCTGTACTTATTGTTCTAAACTATTCAAATGTGCCAGACTTAAATGTCGTAAACCTCAGACCATGTCGAATCTAGTCGAAAAATCATTTAGGTGAATCAAAGTGAAGTGAAGTTTTTTTTCTGAATCAGAGTGTTCTAGTTTGTTATAGCAGAGTCTAGGGCTGAGTGACATTACATTATCAGTACTGCTTGTTCATTCAGCTCTGTTCTAGATGTGCTGTTGATAATACCTGTGTGTCTGTTGACTTCTTGCAGGCAGATGCAAGCAGAGGCTGTGTTGTTGTTGCACAGATGAGCAGCGATGGCTGCTTAACTAATGATGAATATGCACAGCGTAAGTCACCCACAGCTGTTTATAGTGTGGAATTATGAATTAATTCCACTGAAAATATAAGTATCAGTGCAAGTTATTTATCAACTTTTGTTCCATGCAGTGATCAAGAGTATGGTTTGAACGGCATTGTTAGGCTCCAGAGGATTTCGTTTTTGACAAAAACTGACGAAATGATGAAAAACCACTGTTGTGGCAAAAATATTCATTTTTGACGAAATTTAACAAAATCCCCCGTTTTGAACTGCAAAACAGTCGCTTTTTTATTATTTTTTTGTGAATTTTTATTAATCTCCATCAAATATTTAACAGCTGCCGTCGTTTACATTAATCATTACATAAGTAACAACATTTTCAGTGTTAACAGCACTGGTTTTGTAAGCTTGACTGTATTGATGATGTCACTTATGACGTCTTATTTAGTTTTGTTTATTTCTGACAAAAAAGTTAATCACAATGACTCTGCACTCTTGGGAACAAACCCAGAACTGTATAATAATAATAGTATAGAGGCCAATCCCAGAAAGGAGCTTTAGAATGGCTATGGGGATTATTTATTAGTACAAGCTGGCAACATTTTTTTCTGAACGAGGAGAGTCTCCTGAGCTCGAAAAACCATGTTGCCACTCTGCGAAAAGATTTTGAGTGGTTTTGTGTGTATTTATATTTATCCTGCAGTAAAGGTTGCTTTGTAATAGTGCTCAATATATAACAACCTGTGGGCAAAATCCTATGTATCACATCCCCTGTATTTCGCCCAAGGAATTAATCTGTGAATTTTGGGATACCCTGGTGTCCCCTCTTTTAGAGCCAGCTCATATTATTCACATAATATAACATTTGTTGCTATAACAGGCTTCTGAATTCAGGCGTGTCTTCCTAAGCATTCGACAGTAGGAAATTTGCTTGAACACTTGCCTTTCAATTCTAATAAAACTTTTGGTAGGCTCATTTTCTTCTTGTTGTTAATTTGTGACTAATGGGCAACTTTGGGGAACAATTTCATCTATTTCTTTCATTGATAGGATGAAATTTGGCTGTACAACAGCAAGTGTTGTACTGTACTGCCATTTAAAATTGCACTGTCTTTGTAATGAACTGAAAACTGGTGAGAAAAAATAGTATTAACAGTGCTAGTAACTGACTTTATTCTTCCCTTTAGTACATTTTAGAAGTGACTAATACTGCAGTATAGCCTCAATAAATTGGTGTGTATACTTGGCTTTGCGACCTTCTTGAAATGTTCTCACCTCTTGTCTCAGCTAGACTTGGCACATGCACCTGATCCCGGGTTGTTGCAACATGCTATATAGTATACATGGACTGGAGATGACTGTTTGCAGGGTAAGACCCATTTCTATGACTACTTATTCACATTGGCATGGCCAGGAGTTATATAGTAGGGGTTGACTGAATTTCAGTACTATAGTGGGGGTCCAGGACGACCAGGAGTGCCACTCCCGAAAAATTTTTGAGACCATGTGTGCAAAATCTTGCATTCTGGTGAATTTTTTATCAGAACGGAAGGACAGAAGGTATTTGTATTATCCAAAATGCAGACCGTATGTTGGTCTGGGAGACATGCTGCTGCACCCCGCCTGGCTACACCACTGCTAGGAGGTGTCCTGACGACACAGTATAAGCCTAACCTCAGAAAATTTTGTAGATCTGTCTTTAAATCTGTCGATTTTAGTGCACTTAGCAGTCCAAACTGCATGCTTTGACGTTAATGGGCAGTTATCAAGAGCTCGGTATCCGATGAGTGCGTGCAGTCGGGCGAGGAAGAAGAAGAAGACTTCACACAGTCTAATGACCGTTGCATGGGAGCTCATCCATTTTTGGCACTTTGAGCCGGCGAGGGTTAAACCCAATTAAGCCAGCATACCACCCATGTTGGCGGGATGGCCGGCTCAGTTAACAGCCAGCGCCTTTAACCAACTAGACCATTATGCCAGCAGTACTGGTTACAGGACCTACTATCATGCAGAACTCGCTGTTTCTTCCCTGGTGTTGGCCTGTAGTCATTGCACTTACCCACGGATGGATTTCTAGGCTGAGTTGACCTGGGTGGTTGGTTAGACCAAGATAAATTTCCGTGACTGGGAGTTGAACCCTGACACAGTCACCCATCCATGTACTAACCGGGCCCAGCGTAAAGCAACTTTATTGATGTGACCAACACTGCTACTATTAAGCCACCAATCGGGGTGGGGGTATATCGAAAAATTTGTCATTGTTTCTGTGCAGATCCCATGGGTGGACGTGGGGATGAATGGGTGTTGAAACCCCAAAACCCCTGTTGCTTTGCCACTGTGTATTATTTTATTTATGAGGAACCAGGGGTCATTTAGGTTTCATTTCTATGAAATTCTGTACATGTCACTTTGCCAACCTGTTGGCACCTTACGAAGCAGAATATAGTGACTTTCTAGCCATGTCAGTGTTATTTTGCACATCTTTCGTTGCCAAAACTATGCAACTGTATAATGGGAGTATATGGTTAGATAATTGGCAATATTACAGCCAAGTCTCATCTGATCAGTGCCAGGTTGTACTGAAAAATAATCCCTGCTGTCACATTTTGAGGATTGGCTTCCAGAATAATAAGGAAATTAGGTTAAATGTTGCAATAAAAGTCCTGATATTGGGGTGCCAAAATCCAAGATTTTTGAGGAAATTTTTGACAAAATCTATTTTTTGACGAATAAATAATAACGTTTTTGGCGGCAAAATTATTTGGAACCTAGGCATTGGGGTGCAGCAGCATGTCTCTGTTTACACAACTTGATCACTGGTCTAATTTGGTTATTATTATTGTTAATATTTATATGATTGATGTGCTGTGTTTATGTTTTTAGATATCTGCTACGTTTAAGCACTTCTGTGTGTTGTTTTTTACTACAGTTAGTCTACAATTTGTAGCCAGTCACTTTTTTTTATTTAATAGTGGTAGAAAGTAAGTGGAATAACATAGCAAAAGTTCCGTCTTTATGTTGAAGGCTCCATTGCACTTGCTGAAGAAAACAGAGAGTTTGTTCTTGGATTTGTCTGTCAGTCACGCATATCTAACGATCCAAGCTTCATCCACTTTACACCTGGTTTGTCGATGCTGTTCTAGTAGTAATGATATTGCAGTTATAGTTTGCATAGGATTGTCAGAGTTTTTATAAACCGAGCTGCGGATGTAGCCGTAGCTTAGAACTTGAATCACAGGAAGTTACTGATAGTAGAGTCATTGTATTCCAATTTCCATACCAAGTGTTGGGAGCTTTAAATGATAAAAC
>Ga0209365_1000193_pt1 | contig 10953 bp, 5 predicted proteins | sample WorMetimpBELIZE2_FD_187389 | JGI IMG/M metagenome (GOLD analysis project Ga0209365, IMG submission 187389) | Marine gutless worms symbiont microbial communities from Max Planck institute for Marine Microbiology, Germany - Olavius imperfectus... | ecosystem: Host-associated > Annelida > Digestive...
ACATAGCGGAACTTGCAATCGCAACCTTCCGCTAAAAACGTAACGTACCATGTCAGATTTATGCGAATATGCAATTGTAGCCTATTTCCGCATATTTTTGCCGCATATTTCATGATTATATGGTCCGCATATTTTTCAAAAAAGTGCCGCATAAAACTGACATGCCTATTTATTGGGTGCGTTCTCGAGGCCGATCTGGAGCGCTCCAGATCGATCTCGTCTAGATCCGGCCGTTCTCTAGTTCCGTCCGAGCGTTTCGCTCCGCGTTCTCGAGGCGATATTGAATTCGTCGGAGCGCTCTGGTTTTCGTCCGAGCAAAACCTGCGACAAATTAGCCACGCCCACTTGTTTACATTTATAGCGCGCAATTGTTTGAAATGGAAGAATCTCAACAAAAGTACGTATACCATTGGTTTGATTAAATTTTCACTTGAAATAACATTGAAGAATATTGAAGGTACTACAATAGTGTATTTAGTATGTATATATTTGCATTTACAACTCATACAACGTAACGTCGCGTCTTTCCAGCTGCGGCGGCAGTTGCACTGCCTGCCGATCCGTCATCGTGTGAGCTTCAAGCTCGGGACCATGTAGCCCACATACATGGGCTGTCCATCCGTAATACGGAGTGTTAACGCAGTGCTGAATCAGCTTGTACTTGTATGGCTAGGGACCGTCGTTCAGTATAATCACCACAGCGGACCGCAGGAGACCACAAGGGATCGGGAAAACACCACAACGGACCGCAAGGGTCCACAGTTTTGACATGCTGATGTGCACACTAATCCATGTATGATGTTCCACTTTGTATTGTGCATTTTGTGTGCAGAATTGCTGTTTATCATTTGGATTACAGTGGTGCACCTATAAGAGGTGCAGATGGAAATCTGCAGTTTTCTACATTCAGTGAGTTTTAAATGTAATATGGTTCATTAAATAATACTGGTAGCTGGGAATTTAATTCTGTGAAGGCCCTTATATATGTACACAAGTTGTGCATATCATATATCTGTAGCATTGTACACAACGTTTTATCATGGACGCTACACCAACCCATAACCCGAAACCATAACCCCAAACCGATATCCTGAGTGTGTTGCAAAATTTACTATACGATATACCGCATGCGCGCAAGTGGCTGCCCTATTGACATGCAGGCTAGATCACATGACCGAGTTAACGTAGCCTGAGTACAGCCAATCACACAGTGTTGTATATGTGATATTTGTTGCACCATACATAATAATCTGTGTATAATATAAATCTTTGGCAAATTTCAATACCGGTTATTTTCTGATTGGTTGGTACGATCACATGACTATGTCTAGGCTAACGCTATAGTCAATGTTCGCACCTGTCTGCATAATGAATTGCCATTGACATTTTTATTAATATTTCTGTTCACAATAACTGATATTGCATTAGGTTTTCCCACAAGAAATAATGGTACTTTGGTTTGTGGTACATAGCACAGGTCACGATTGTAGGAACTGTTACCGTAATCAAAGCCATGTAGGAGTACATCACAGTGTTCGTGTAACTCAATGGTGTAGACAATAATAGATTGTCATTAAAAAATATATTCGATGAGTAGTCTTTATAAAGTATAATTTTATAACATTAATAATTTCTGTAATTTCGAAAGAGTTTAATTCCTGATGAAAGTGTATGAGTAGGCTATGAATTGCCTGAAATGCAATTAGGCCTATAACGCATTACTGGCTTTATAACTTCATAATCATATTAGCACAAATTACAAATTACTAAAGCAACTGCAGTCTTCCGCCAACAGTTGTATTATTATTAATATTATTGTTGTTGTTATTATTTTATAATTTTTGACATACTCCACAGGTCATTAGAAAAAAACAAATCGTGAGAGCGGGAGTATAATTAGCGTTATCGTACATTGCTGCTATTGCTGAATGTTTCAGACTGGTGCGAACTCGGTTTCAAACAGAGACCAGTTGAAAATGTTGGCATGCAGCCAATAGAAGGCTGTTTGAACCAATTTGGAATTGTGCATCCAATACCAGGTAACTGTTGTTTTATTAAATGATGTGTATGTGATATTAGGTGTATGTATCATTTACCTTCAGGCGAAAGTTGGCATTCTAGTATTTTATATGTACAATTCCATTTTGTTGTCATTTACAGTGTTGGGTTTTTGCCATGGCAAATACTTTTTGCCAGGACAATGGCAAAAAACGGTAAAAAAAGTGTTGTAAAAACAGGCAACAAACTCTAATGTTTGTATTTCATTTACTATGTTTCAATATCATAGCTGCATCATGTAGCCCTATATTATAGGCCTATTCAAATAGATTTACAGTCCATTGTCAGCTTGCATTGTGTTTCAATACCATTTAGGTGTTATTTGTGCTTTTTTTGCATTTAATCATTTGTGTTTCTATTAAAGACGTTTCAGAGACATAATTGATTTTCCCATATGCCATGTTTGTGGGTGCTGTGCGGGTATGTCCATTTAGAACTCCTGCCTGCTGTATTCGTATGTTGTATGTTAGTTCATAGAAGCTAATGAGTTAGAAACAGATCATGTAAATATATTGAAATGTGGTATGTTATGTTATGTTAGTTATGTTTTTATATGACTGGGTGGAAAAAAACAGGTCTTGCCGGCAAAAAGTATTTTTGCTGTGATGGTTTTTCAACCCAGTGGCAAAAAAACTTGCCAACCCTGGTCATTTACTGATTGTTTTGTTATACTAATTTTTTCAGCAATGCCTTGTGCAGCAGAGAACATACCGGTGGCTGATGAATCTGCTTCTGTGTCCGACAGTGCTGCTGGGTCAGATCACAGTCCACACAGTGAAGGTTTCACATTTTGTTTGTTACTCTAGTTTCAACTGTTTCTTTTATACTACGCATTTGACTGTGTGTATCTCACATTTTTGCAGTTTGTAATAACTACAACCTTAGGGATAGTATGAGTGCAAAATTCGTAATTGATTACTTCTCAATAGTTACCTTATTAATCGATTACTTTTCAGCAATTTTGATAGTCACTATTAAACCACAAAGACAACAGAAACTCCTGAAATCAACTACAAATACTTTTACAATATTATTTATTTTTGATGTGCCATCTGAATTGTGAAGTCTCCTCAGATCATCAGCATTCATTTCACACAATCACACCAGAAAACTAGTGACGTTAAATCCACTGACAAAACAGCGGCACACATTTTCTTCACATCATAGCCTGATGAGATGCAGAGAGATTGTCATTGGACAGGAGCTAAGAACGTCTCTCCAACTCATCGGAAATGTGCAGGCTATTCACATTAGTGACGGTGACTTGTCTCAAAATTTACTTGAATTCTAATCGCACCATGAAATTAATGGAACAATTTTCCCACTATTAATACATTAATTAATCATCAATTTCCGCAGCCCTACTATAAATCCATGTGAAACCTTTCATAGTAGTAAGTATATCTGAGAATACAAGTGCTACCAGTTGTCTGTGATATCAGTTCAATGTTGTAGCTCTTCAGTGTCTAATGTGGCAGGTTTCTTTGCGGATAATTATCCAATATCACGTAAGACGTCTTGATTTTATTTTTAAACTTGATGATGATTACACAAAAAATTTCCGTCACTCAGAAATATTCTCGTACAACACCAGTGAAATGATCCATTACCATGTCACTGTGCAATGTGCATATGACGTGTTGTTTTCTATTTCACCATTTTGTAACTGGATTTTTTTAGCCACTGTGAATGTGATGAATACATGCAATATTTAGGTCAGCAATAGTTTGAACTGTGTCAAACTTTTGCGAGCTAATACTGAGCAGTAAGCATTGTGAGCTGCTTCTCGTGCCCAATAGCTTAAGTTGAGGTACATGATTTCTACATTTTTCTTAATTGCAGATACACAATTCAGATGGTCAACGGCTGCAATAAAAGCCTTGATTTCAACTGTTGAGAATCACTACGACCAGTTGAAGTCATCGTCAACAGTAAAGAAGAAGGTGAGTAACATCACCACATCTATCTGGTGTATGATGCCATGACGTAACAAAGTGTGTTTGTCCAATGGTCCAGTGACACAGATACTGTATGCTTTAATGAATGATTAATACTGAATGTTCATTCATCTGTCCACAGCTGGTGTACACTGTATACGTAATTCCGCAGTTGTGAACGACAACTTTATGCACCCAAAACATGCTAGCATTATACATATGCATACAAATGCATACAGACACATAACAAACAACGTCAATAAGGTATAAGTGCATACAATTGCATGTGTGTCAAGAACTGTTCAAAACATATAGCACAAATCCTAGTTAGTCAGTTTACTGAAGCAATTCAAACGTACCTGACACATGCATAGTATTATGCAATTTCTACAAATTCCGTATCACTGAATTTACTAAATTTTACGAACAGCCCTATTAATGGCAAAGTCTTTAGAAAATGAGTTTATGAATTTCTGGAACCTTTTAACAGCGAGGCAACCGGGCCTTACAGGCCGTTGTGCTCACATTTGAATGTAGTTTAGTTATTTTTCTGACAGTGCTGTTAATTCGCTATATTGATGTAATCCACAACATTGACAGTTGGCAAAATATGCTGTAACAGAGATGATTACATGCTAAACTGCTGGTCAATGTTTTTGCAGGTGTGGAAAGAGATCAGCGACGACATGCATGCTCTTGAGTACGCAGTCAGTGACCAACAGTGCTGGACAAAATGGAAGGCACTGAAGTGCAAATACAAGCAAGTCGAAAAATGCAACAAGAAATCTGGCAATGGACGGAAAATTTGGGAACACTTTGAGGTAAAAACATCAGCTACATTTGCCAACTTCAGCACAGTTACTTTTAGTACAGGGGTGACTGGTTTCTTGTGGTTTTAATAACTAACAGTGGGTGACTTTAAACTTTGCTAATCGAAAACAATAATCGTTTTCAATTATGGCTTTCTGTTATCTCAGCATGTTAATTACCAATTAACCGCAGTTCAGATTAAGCTTCTTAACAGTAATACCGCGAATCAAAAACGTATTGTTTTCGTTTAGCTAAAGTTAAAGTCACCAAGTGTACTTAACAAGTATACATGTAGTTCAGCTGTAGAGTCTCTCTGCTATGCACCTTGTACGGCTAACAGTGACCAGTCACATTAACCTTGCCATAAAAAATCTGTCAGATGTCTAGGAGACCATCTCTGCCTGTCAGTGAAGTGTATCTCGTACCCTGCCAACTGCCGTAAGCCCGGGATTTACACTGTAGTTACGCAGTTCACACTTGAGCTTAGCCCACTGAACCACATAGCCAGGCAATGACATATGTTAATGGTGTACCTGCTTTTATCAGGGCATTATAATGCATAAGTTCTGTAATCACTGAAGTATGCAGTGTATACATACCATACATTTGAGTTAATGTTATATGAATAGGCGATTCATTCATTCATGATGAATCAACCGGACGTAAATCCGGTTGCTACGTGCTCAAGTCATGCTGATACAGAGGCAGTCAGTAAGAAAAGAAAGGTCGAAGAACAAGAGCAAGAACAACCAACAACAGAAGACAAGAAGAAGAAGTTAAGTGCAGCTGAGCAACGTCACCAGGAAAATTTACAACGAAAAGACAGATTTCTGACCCTGTTTGAGAAGCTGATCGATAAGCTGTGAGAATACAGTTCTGAACGGCAACTGACCAAAAAGTTTTCCAGTAGCTCATTTCATGTTTGTATTCAGCATTGGTTATTTTGTATTAACATACACTTTATCGACTTCATCAACCAGCTTCTCAGTTCCTGACCTCCCCACTGTTTGAGACTTACCTTTTCTTGGCATTCTGTGTGTTTGTTTTTCTACTGTTGATGTACGTGATCTAACAAAATGGAGTACAGTGTTGGTGCTAAATACAAACAATGTACACTGTCAGTCAAAAAAACCAACAACATTTTTCTTCATAACTTTGCCAAATGTTCACAGAATTTAAAAATTAGTATCTTTGGATTCATCATTGAATTTGCAAGAAACGTTTTGTCATCTACCAATGTAGAATATGTCATCAAATTGCCCAGTGCTGAATCTCTGTGCAAATGTTGTATTTCATTGGGTTGAGATCTGAGTGTTGTAGCCCATCATGAAGTAAAATTGGGTGTCTCCCATTTAAGAAGTTTTAAATGGGAGACACTTACACGGAGGCTGTGCACATTCATTGAGCTGACACGTTGTTTTGCTAGAAAATGAAGAACTCGCAGCAGATCTTGCACATGACAGACAGTTACTGTTCAGTCAGAAGTACATGACAATACGTGTCAGATAATAGGAATTATGTGGACTGAAAAAATAAATGAATTTCAATGTCAGTTTTTTTAATACAGCAGTAGTGGTCAAATGATGACAGTGGCAGTTTAAGTTTCACAAGGTATTGTAGCTACATAGTGAAGATGTGGTGGGAAACAACACAATTTTATTGCAAATTCCTTGGTGATATCTAAAGTAAAAAAATTCCAAATTGCCAACGTTTGTCAAAGTTATGAACGAACTAGAAATACGTTCTGTGGAACATGGTATCTGCCCCATTGCCGAGTGCACAAGTCCATAGCTGAGCTGTGCAGGAATTTTGGCAATTCGACCATAAATGCGGGCCAAATTGCATATTTTTCATTGCGCATGCGTGAAACGCCTATAATTCTACTTCCGGTCACTTCTGGTCTATTTCGACTCACAGTGTATGTATTGTAGAAGAGCCAGCCATTTTAAGTTAATTACATTCATGATGTTGTAAAATTGTTACGCATGCTCTGATCATGTGAGAGTCAGTTATTATTGTTTTTGTGATGCAAGTGTTTTTGTGATGCAAGTGTTTTAACTTGCATTCAATTTTTTCTACTGTATATGTTCACTGTTTTACAAAATTGAGTACAATGTGTTGGTGCTAAAATGTGTTTATCATATAACTTTCATTTGACATTTGTTACATGTATGAAGTTGTTAGGCATACTTACTGTAAAACCGTCTGCATTAGGCTGCCCTAAAAATGTCCCTTGACATACTAAAAATTATTTTGGCGCCTTTAACTTCGGCGCGTTGACGTCACCTACACTGCTTATTTAGTGATATGCTCTTTTCAGTTCATGTTATTTGTGTTTTTTATATTTGGTAAAAGGCATTTGAACATTGCCGGTTTTACAGTAAATGTATTTGCAACAGTATTCAGTCAATGCTGTTTTGTTCAATTCCTAGTCAGTGTTATAACATAATGTTGTTTTATTACGTTTTATTTGAATTCTTTACCGGACGGTACTGACTATAACTTTGTGATCACTTTTCACAAAATTAAATTCAATAAATGGATTAATTTCGAACAATTATGGTAGTCACAAGTTAATCAGAAGGACAACAGAAACTATTGGTGATGTTAAATTTGCCGCCAAAAGAGAGGCATGCGTTTTGTTCACAACATAGCCTGAGGAGCTGAAGAGATGTTCTGATGGAACAGGAATGAACGTCTGTTTAGCTCACTGGAAATGCGCAGGTTAATCATGTTAACGATGTCAATAAGTAAAAAATTTTACCAAGTTTTACTTAAAAAAAAAACATGTTTTTAAAATAATAAATGGATTAATTACGAGTTATTTCAACAGCTCTAAAAATTCTGTTTTGATGATGTGTAAACGCGTTTTGTTGTAAGTCATAGATTCTTACATATTACTAATATCTTACACTTTACTTGCCACCAGCATACCTTGTTATGACAACTACCAAAGCTAACGTGTACTAAATGGCACGTGTAGAACAGTAGTTCATACGTAACATACCACATGCTGATACACAGTACACTCAACCGTATGCATACACAACTCTACTTCGATGTTATTATGCATGAAAGAAATACATGTCTATACAGTTCATGCATTTTCTGCATAAATGTTCAGTTTACTTTTGAAAGTTATTGTTTACATTGATACTGAAGTCATGTTTTTGCATTATTTTTGGATATGTTACTCATCATCACTATGTTTGCAGTTATTTGTGTTTTTGTTATCATTCATGTTGCCTGAATCAATGGACATGGGTTCTGTACACCAACCTTAATTGAAACAGCTTACAAATTTTCGCAAATCTGATTGCGTTTCGCAACAGCAAACTGTCGATTGGCTGGAGTCACAATACCACATCATCGACTAATTCCTGACAATGGTCGTTGTCGTCCTCAACAGTGACCTGACCTGAATCATCAAGTAGGTCACTGTTGTCTAAGCAAATGTTGTGCAGAATGCAGCAACTGACAACCACCTTTGGAATTAGGTCAACACGACTCATGTCCGAGCATCTTCAGACGCCTAAAACGCCCTTTCAGTAGAGCAAAGGCACGCTCTATTACACAACGAGATGTGGACAGGGTGGTGTTGAATTTTCGTTGTTTCGACGTCAGGCGGCCAGTGTCTTTATATGGGACCATCAGCTGCTTCATGAGCGGATATGCTGCATCACCGACAATGTGACCATCATTTGGAAACATGCTGGGGTCAGTGCTCATTCGTTCAAAGAAATCTGATCTCTTTAAAACCGTGGCATCATGCACTGATCCCACTTCTCCAGCGTGACAATCAGTGAATTTCAGGTCAGCATTGCATACCGCTTGCAGAATGATGGAATGGTGACCTTTCCTATTGACATAGGCGTTCGAGTTGTTGACTGGAGCCTTTATGTTGATGTGACATCGATCAATAGCTCCAATGACACCTACAGAAAATGTACTGTTTAGATATGTGGTAAGCTATGTAAAAAGGTAACACCCCATAAATGAAACTAGAGCACTGGCTCTCCAACTGACGCCGGTTAGGGTAGTAAGCCCACAAGTAACTTGTAGTCTTTGGCAGGCTACTATTCAGTTTAGCCCAGAGTAAAATTTGATCCCACGACCTCTCTACAGCAAGTCTGTCATCTTACCCTTAACTGATAAACTACAATGAACCGTACTTTTTATGTCACAGTGGCACCTATTGATTCATAGATATTCCTATGTAATGCGTTCTTGCGCATGAAAAGCAAAGCCCACTAACAATCTCAGGATGAAAATACACAAATACACACATACACTGTAAAAATGCAACAAGCAGTACTTCAGACAATTGATATATCTGACTAAACTGTCACATTAACACTTGAGAGTGTAATGAAGAAAACTGTTATGGCATGAATAACCGAACCTGGCAGCGCACTTCTGTTCCTAAAGCGGAGCATGACGTCATCAACTTCGCCTGACGTGGGCCAATGTATTACTTGTTGCTCTGCATTTACAATCAGCAGCGAATCAACGACACGTTGAACACAGTTCCAAAGAGCTGACTTTGCACAGCCAAACTGCAGAGCGATCGACCTGCAGAAATGACACACAATTTTGATAAAAAAATATTCATCATGTGAAGGACATGCATGACCACAGTAAACTATCTTGTGCAGGTCATGCGTTAAAATATTTCATTACTATTGTACCAACGTACATGTGTAAGTTCAGGTATTAGTTATAGTGCTTGTGTGTCTGTCTGTTTGTTTGGATCTTTGTTGCATTCTGTTTTTGTTTTTATATATAATATTTTGTTTGTTAACAAAACAGTCCAAAAGATAGAGTGGTTTCTGCTACGGTAATCGTAAAGGACTGTCTTAGTGATTAGAGGTAAAGGCCTGCATTTCTGCATTATGGAGTTGGGGATCAGACCTAATTGTTCAGATTATCTTTGGTCTTAGACCAAAACTTTTACATTATGTTGTAGATTACGCTGAACAACAGCAACAGTTCAATAAAGTGATGTAACATATACATGAAAAATTCACATTACCGGTAACTGTCGGGAGTTGCCAATGTCCAAAGTGTCATCAGCAACTGTTTCTGTACATCAAAAATTCTTTCGTCAGTAAGCTGACTGGACACATGACGCCCCAGTACATTCACAAGGAGATCACAAGTCGACCTGCTAATGCGAAAGTGACTACGAAATTCGTCGTCGTCAAATGACAGCACAACTTCTTGTACAAAGTCTCGCAGATGTCGTGGCCTTTCTTCACTATCACTACTGCTACTACTATCAAAATTACAAATATCTAGTCCTGCAATTGCCATTCCTACAGCTGCAGTCTTCAAACGTTCAGCCATGATCGTTGCCAACGTAAACGTACTCCAAACGTAAACAAAAACAAAACGAAACCGGAAGTAAACTTGGTCGTTCTCGAGGATGGGTGTGGACTGAAATGATCTGCCTGATCACGTCACATGACCGGACTAAAACGCTCCTCTCCTCGAGAACGCACCCAATATTAATAACCCGCTCGACAAAAAGTTCGGAGGCAGCGCCGTCTGCGGACCGTGTCTGAAAAAGTGGGGTCCATTGACTCCGGGACCCCGTGGCTCGGCTGTCTCTGCGGTGTACATTGTGTAATCGGAGCAATTAAACGCTTTAAGAAGTTAAGAAAGAATAATGTTGACATTTTCACAGTATTGACGCATGCGACACCTAGCGAGTACAAATAAAAATATCGTCATCAAAAACGGGGAAATGATACTAACAATTTGGATTGCATTTTGACTGTTTTGTGAATTACTATTTAGTGCATAAATTATGCTTGAAATTTTATTTATGGCAAATGTTAATAGCGTGTATTGTAACTTTGTCTTACTGTCAATATTTAAAAACGTATTCAAAAGTAACCTTTCTGAAGGTGATAAATACTTATATGAATATTATAAAAAAATATTTTGCAACAAAGACGAGATCGACCGTGTGACGAGTTGATAAAGATTTTTGACGGTGTTGACATTTTGACAAGTTAACACTGTAATTAAAAATAAATAAAAGAAACTGCAGTGCGATTTTCTCCGAGAATGACGAGCCTATAGCAGAGTCATTATGCTGTACCGCATCCACAATGGTCTGGTGGCTATCCCGGCTTCAACTTAT
>Ga0209365_1000195_pt1 | contig 10939 bp, 9 predicted proteins | sample WorMetimpBELIZE2_FD_187389 | JGI IMG/M metagenome (GOLD analysis project Ga0209365, IMG submission 187389) | Marine gutless worms symbiont microbial communities from Max Planck institute for Marine Microbiology, Germany - Olavius imperfectus... | ecosystem: Host-associated > Annelida > Digestive...
CTGCTTGTGATTGCAGACCTTCAGATCCACTCGATTGGATTTGTCCTGAGCCTGGTCGCGGTTGCTCTCGCTTTCCAGAATCTCCAGGATGGTGATGTCGTCCTTGAGCAGCTCGGACAAAAAGCCTTCCAGGACCTCGTGGTTGGCCTTGCTGCGCAGCAGGCGTTTCAGCGCCCAGTCGAAGCTGATGAGTTTTCTGGTGTTCATGGTGGGTCGGACGTAGTGCCATTCGGTCAGGCATTACCGGTCAGCAAACAACGGTAGTAGTAAATTTAAAAATGATAGGTAGGCCAGGTCCTGGCAGCTGGCCATCCCTGACCCCGGTAGATTCCCGCACTCCCTGCCGGAATGACGGGGAGGTTTGAACGATTACGCGCCCCCCTGCCACTACCAAATTTACCACTACCAGCAAAGTGTGCCCATCAATCGATGGAGACCTTTTAAGGTTAAGCGATGTGCCCAAAACTGCATGTTGGGCACGGCCATCCAAAGATGTGGTTCGCCGCTGCCGGGCGTCTCTGACCGGCCAGGGGCTCACCACATCCTACCTGACTTCCTCGCCGGGGGCGGTGTAGTTACAGTCCTTCTGGGGACAGACCTTTTGGGAGCCGGCGCGTTTGGTGGTCTTGAGTGTGAGTATGGGCCAGCCGCATTGGGGGCAGGGCTCGGTGACCGGCTGGTTCCAGGTCGCGTAACCGCATTTGGGGTAGGTGGCGCAGGAGTAGAAGAGTTTGCCCCGCCGTGATTTTTTCTTTAGCAGGTTCCCCTGGCCGCACTTGGGGCAGGTGACGCCCGTGTCTTTGGGACGCTCCAGGGGCTCAATGTGACGGCACTTGGGATAGGCGCTGCAACCGATGAATTTGCCGTATTTGCCGTGCTTGATTTGCAGCTCGGAGCCGCATTCCGGACAGCGGCGGTCCGCGACGATCTCGGGCGGTGGACGTTCGACCCCGGTCGCGTCCCCGAGGTCCCGGGTGTAATCGCACTCCGGGTATTTGGTGCAGCCGATGAAGCGGCCGTGCCGTCCGAGGCGGATCGACAGGGGCGCGCCGCATTGGGGGCAGGTCTCCTCGATGACCTCTTGGGTGACGTCGCTACGCTTGACGTTTTCCTGGGTGTGGTCGACGCGGTCCTTGAAGGGCTTCCAGAATTGCTCCAGCAGGGGGATCCAGTCCTCCTCACCGCGGGAGACGGCGTCCAGCTCATCCTCCAGCCGGGCGGTGAAGTCGTAATCCACGTAGGAGGTGAAGTGCTCGGTGAGGAAGCGGTTGACGATGCGGCCCACATCCGTCGGGTGGAAGCGTTTCTTTTCCAGCTCCGCGTATTCCCGGTCCTGGAGGGTAGAGATGATGCTGGCGTAGGTGGAAGGGCGGCCGATCCCGTATTCCTCCAGGGCCTTGACCAGGGAGGCCTCGGTGTAGCGCGGCGGGGGCTCGGTGAAGTGTTGCTCCGGGCGGATGGTTTTGAGGTCCACCCGCTCGCCGACCTCCATCTGGGGCAACATGCGTTCCTGGTCGTCATCCGCCCCCTTGGCGTCGTCGCGGCCCTCCAGGTAGACGCGCATGAAGCCGGGGCTGACCACCGCCGAGCCCGTGGCCCGAAACCGGTTGCCTTCACCGGCGCTCAGATCCACCGCCACCATGTCGATCAGGGCATGGGCCATCTGGCAGGCCAAGGTGCGCTTCCAGATCAGCTCGTAGAGCCGGCTCTGATCTGCGGTCAGATGGGCCTTGAGCTCCGGGGTACGCCAGATGGCGGTCGGTCGGATGGCTTCGTGGGCCTCCTGGGCGTTCTTGGATTTGGTCTTGTAGAGGCGGGCCTTGGGCGGTAGATGGCCGGGGCCGTAGCGTTCGGCGACGAAGCCGCGGATCTCGTCCAGGGCCTCGGTGGCCAAGTTAACCGAGTCGGTACGCATGTAGGTGATGAGCCCGACCGCGCCGCCGCCGACGTCTACGCCCTCGTAAAGCTGCTGGGCGATGCGCATGGTGTGCCGGGTGGTAAAGCCGAGCTTGCGCGCCGCCTCCTGTTGCAGGGTGGAGGTGATAAAAGGGGGAGCGGGGTTGCGCTTGCGTTGCTTGCGCTCGACCTGCTCGACCAGGAGCTGCCCCTGGGCCGCTTGCGCCAAGGCGCGTTCGATCTCCTGGGCGCGGGCCTCGCCCCGGATGCTGAACTGCTCCAGCTTCTCGCCGGCGAACCAGGTGAGCCTGGCCTCGAAGTCCTTGTCCTCCTTGACCGCGTCCGCGGTGACGGTCCAATACTCCCGGATCTCGAAGGCCTCGATCTCCTGCTCCCGCTCCACGATGAGCCGTAGCGTGGGGCTCTGGACGCGGCCGGCGGACAGGCCGCGCCGGACCTTCCGCCACAGCAGGGGCGAGAGGTTGAAGCCCACCAGATAGTCCAGGGCGCGCCGCGCCTGCTGGGCATTGATCAGGTCTACGGATAGCTCCCGCGGATGGGCCACTGCATCCTGCACCGCGCGTTTGGTGACCTCGTTGAAGACGACCCGATGCACCGACCGCTTGCCGAGCTGACGGCGGCTCTTTAGGAGCTCGTAGAGATGCCAAGAGATGGCCTCTCCTTCGCGGTCCGGGTCGGTGGCCAGATACAGGGCCTTGGCCTGCCTGAGCTTTTTGGCAATACTCTGCACATGCCGCTCGTTGCGCTCGATGACCTGGTACCGCATGGAGAATCCCTGGTCCGGATCCACCGCCCCTTCCTTCGGAACCAGATCCCGCACATGGCCGTAGGAGGCCACGACCTCGAAGTCGGGACCCAAGTATTTCTTGATGGTTTTCGCCTTGGCGGGCGACTCGACGACGACCAGATTCATGGGATTGCCTGCATCCGGATGGCACGGGACGCATAGAAAACGCGAGAAGCCGCCTCGCTGTCAAGCACGGCGGACCAGTGGTCGGTAGTCAGTGATCGGCGGTCCGTTTCGGAATATTTTGCTTGTGAGACCTGGAACGGCCCCCCCCTGGACTTGGTAGACCCGGTGGACCGGACAGGCCCAAGACCACCGGGGCCATCGTCCACCAAGTCCAGGGGGTCCACTCAAGCCCACCTGTGGCTTCCGGTCTGCAACATCGATCGAAACCGGGTGTTCGGTATCAATCCTCCTTCCACCCCATCCGTGCCGCTTTGCGCGACCAGACCCAGACATACTGGCTACCGCTCACGACCACGGTCGCTAGGCAGAGCCAGATCAAGGCCTGAATGGTCCACCCCGGCAGGGGCACGGGATTGGCATCCGCGATCACCAGCACCACCAGCAGAATCTGGAGCACCGTGTTCAGCTTGCTCGCCCAGGTCGGGGCCATCTCCACGGCTTCGACCCGATAGTTATAGAGCAAGGCCCCCCCGACAATCAGCAGATCCCGAAACACCACCGCCGCCACCAACCAGGCGGGAATCAGCGACAAGGCCCCGAGCACCAGAAAACAGGCTATCAGCAGGGCCTTGTCCGCCAAGGGATCGAGAATACCGCCGAGGTAACTCTGCCAGCCGTAATGCTTGGCCAGAAAACCGTCGAGCCCGTCCGAAAGCCCCGCCGCCACGAACAGAAACAAGGCCCAGCCGAATTCCCGCTCCAGCAACAGATACAAAACCGGTATCACGGCGAGCAGGCGCAACAAGCTGATAATATTGGGCAGATCCCGAGATTCCAGACTCAACTTCGTGAACATCGCTTGGCCGGATCATTAGAAGAACAAGGAAGGGATCGAGCCGTTCTTCGCAACGTGCCCGGCCACCGAGCCTCATCCACCCTAGCACCTCATTTCATTCTATTCTACATATGTGTGGCGTTCCAAATAGCCCGCGCAACGGTACAGAGGCCGTTCCCGACGCAATATGAAAATCAGAGTGAAACCGGGTAATAGAGCACAGCGAAAAACCCTTGGCCGGCGAGTATAATAGCCTGTCCGCGAAAAGCTTACCCGAGTTACGGCCCACCCGGCCAAACCCGATGGGGCGTCGATCCGGCGCCCGGAGCCCAAGGTGCAACAGGACCCCTATACCAGGGAGACAACCCCCCTCAGCTACCGCGACGCCGGGGTCGATATTGATGCCGGCAACGCCCTGGTGGAACGCCTCAAGCCCCTGGCCGCCGCCACCTTCCGGCCCGGGGTCCTCACCGGCCTCGGGGGCTTCGGCGCCCTATTCGAGCTGCCCCTGGACCGCTACCGCCGACCGGTGCTGGTCTCGGGCACCGACGGCGTAGGGACTAAGCTCAAGCTGGCTCTGGAGCTTGGCCGCCACGACACCCTGGGCATCGACTTGGTCGCCATGTGCGCCAACGACGTCCTGGTCGCCGGCGCCGAGCCCCTATTCTTCCTCGACTACTATGCCACGGGCCGTCTGGACTTGGCGGTCGCCACCGCCGTGGTGGCCGGCATCGCCAAGGGCTGCGAGCTGGCCGGCTGCGCCCTGTGCGGCGGCGAGACGGCGGAGATGCCCGGCCTCTACGCACCCGGCGACTACGACCTGGCCGGATTCTGCGTCGGCATCGCCGAAAAAGACCGACTCCTGACCCCCGCACGGGTGCGGCCGGGAGACGCCCTCATCGCCCTGGCCTCCTCCGGACCCCATGCCAACGGCTACTCCCTGATCCGCAAAATCATCGCGGTAATGGGTGCGGACCTCGCCGAACCCCTGGGCAACGCCAACCTCGGCGAGCTTCTGCTCGCCCCGACCCGGATCTATGTCAAACCCCTGCTCCCCCTGCTCCGGGAAACACCCATCCACGGCATTGCCCACATCACCGGCGGCGGCCTGATCGATAACCTGCCCCGCATCCTGCCTCCGGGAACGCGGGCCCGCATCGACCTCGCCTCCTGGCGCCGCCCGGCTATCTTCGACTGGCTGCAATCCCACGGCGCCGTCACCACGCCGGAGATGCTCCGCACCTTCAACTGTGGGGTCGGCCTGATCCTCTGCCTCCCCGCCGCGGACGCCGGACCCGCCTGCGATCGGCTCACCCAGGCCGGAGAGGAGGCTTGGCCCATCGGCCGCATCGAGACCACGGCAGGGGCACCGGACGTCCTCTTCAGCGGGGGAGATGCTGGGTAACAGCACTCACCCTGCGTTGTATTCTTAAAGGATATGTTCGAGCTGAAATTAACTCAAAACGCTTTGAGGGATCTACGAGCTCTCAGAAAATTCGAGCAGTCCCTTATTTTAGGCTCTATATCCGAAACCAGGAGTACTACCTATGAAAACGATAGAATTAGCTGGTCACTCGCTCAATCTCGAAGGCGCACTGGCTCTTGCAAGCCACAACAATATCCTATTAAAGTCAAGGGATGGAAAAAAGTTTGTTCTGGCTGGAATAGACAATTTCGATCGAGAGATAGAGTTGACCAGAAAAAATCAAGAGCTCATGAATCTTCTAGACTAGCGATCCGAAGACAAGGAAGTACTTACTATTCGGCAAGCCAGAGAACAGCTTGGTTTGCTTTAAATCAAGGGCCATTCGGAATGCCACAGAGGGCGTTCCCTACGAACATGTAGGATAGGGTGAACAAGAGGGGTGCCCATCAATCACCGGCACCCGACATACAATGCAGGTCGTAGTACTCATCTCCGGCAGCGGCAGCAACCTGCAAGCCCTCATCGACGGGGCGCGGGCGGACCTGCCTATCCGCATCCGCGCCGTCATCAGCAACGAGCCGGAGGCCTTCGGCCTGGAACGTGCTCGAAACGCCGGTATCCCGACCCGACTCCTGAACCACCGGGACTATCCGAGCCGGGGGACCTACGACGCAGCCCTGGGCGCGCTGATCGACGAATTCGAACCCGGCCTGATCGTCCTGGCAGGCTTCATGCGCATCCTCACCCCGGCGTTCGTCACCCGTTTCCGGGGACGCCTGCTCAACATCCACCCCTCCCTCCTCCCCAGATTCCGCGGCCTGCACACCCACCAGCGGGCCCTGGCGGTCGGTGAGACCACCCACGGGGCCAGCGTCCACTTCGTCACCCAAGAGCTGGACGGCGGCCCGGTGGTACTGCAGGCCGAGGTGCCCGTGAAGCCGGGCGACGACCCGGAACGGCTCGCCGCGCGGGTACTGCGCCAAGAGCACCGCATCTACCCCCAGGTAATACGCTGGTTCGCCCAGGGCCGGCTACGGCTGGACGCCACCGGCAATCCACGACTCGACGACCGAGTCCTGACCCACCCCCTCCAGCTCGACCACCAGACCACCGACCAGCTCCGCTGACCCCCTTTGGAGCCCGCGTAGGATGGGCAGCGAGCGCCCGGCAAGCCGGTCCGGGGTTGCAATCTTGCTGCGATGGTCCCCAAACCACGATGGTCCGTCAGACACCCAAAACACCGCGTGCCCATCAATTCGCCGGAACATGGGAGCCGGAAAATCCGCGTAGGGCGGGAAAGCGAAGCGCATCCCGCCTTAGAGACTGTCTAAAAACCGACCCATCGATTCCCCCTCTCCCCAACCCCTCTCCCGCCAGGGGCGAGGGGTTTTGGGCCGTAGCCAGCCTGGTCGGACCACAGCTCACCAGGACCGTGCGGCATGGCTTGAGTTTTTAGACAGCCTCTTAAGGGACGGCCTTTTCGGGCGGTTTTTCAGGTGATGACGTCCGGTTCGGTCCGGTCGGTGCGGGTCTCGATTTGGGCCAGCTCCCGGGCGATGAGGATGAGGGGCCGCATGGCCTCTTGGGTCTCCTGGTCGTGTTTGGCGGCGTCCGCCTCGAAGAATTCCAGGTAGACGCGCAGGGTGGCGCCCTGGGTGCCGGTGCCGGAGAGCCGATAGACGATGCGCGAGCCTCCCTGGAAGCCGATGCGCACGCCCTGGCCCTCGGAGCGACTGGCGTCGATGGGATCGGTATAGGTGAAGTCGTCGGCGTATTCGACCTGGTAGTCGCCGAGTTTGGTGCCAGTCAGGCCGGGCAGCAGGCGGCGCAGATGGTCCATGAGGTCGGCGGCGGCCTGGGTGTCCACCGCCTCATAGTCGTGCCGGGTGTAGTAGTTGCGGCCGAAGCGCTGCCAGTGCTCCTTGACGAGCTCGGCCACGGACAGCTTGCGGGCCGCCAGTAGGTTGATCCAGAAGAGCACTGCCCACAGACCGTCCTTCTCCCGCACATGGTCCGATCCGGTGCCGAAGCTCTCTTCCCCGCACAGGGTGATGCGCCCGGCGTCCAGCAGGTTGCCGAAGAACTTCCAGCCGGTGGGGGTCTCGAAGCATTCGAGCCCCAGGGCCTCGGCCACCCGATCTGCGGCCTGGCTGGTGGGCATGGAGCGGGCGATGCCGGCGATGCCGTCTTTGTAGCCGGGGGCCTGGCGGGCGTTGGCCGCCAGTACGGCCAGGCTGTCGCTGGGGGTGACGAAGAAATCCCGGCCCAGGATCATATTGCGGTCGCCGTCGCCATCTGAGGCCGCGGCGAAGTCGAGCCCGTCCACGCCCTTTGTCATGGCCACCAGCTCCTTGGCGTGGGCCAGGTTGGGGTCCGGGTGGCCCTGACCGAAGTCCTCCAGGGGGGTGCCGTTCATCACGGTGCCCGACGGGGCGCCGATCCGGCGTTCCAGGATCTCCACGGCATAGGGGCCGGTAACGGCGTGCATGGCATCGAAGCGCATCTTGAAGGTGCCGGCAAAGAGCCGGCGGATAGCCTCAAAATCGAACAGGGACTCCATCAGGTCGGCATAGTCCGCCACCGGGTCGATGATCTCCACGGTCATATCCCCGAGCCGGACGGTGCCGAGCCGGTCCAGGTCTAGGTCCGCGGCCTCCAGCGTCCGATAGGTATTGAGGGTGCCGGTACGTTCGTAGATGGCCTCGGAGACAGCCTCCGGGGCCGGGCCGCCGTTGGGGGTATTGAATTTGATGCCGAAGTCTTCGTCCGGGCCGCCGGGGTTGTGGCTGGCGGAGAGGATGATGCCGCCCTGGGTCTTATGCTTGCGGATGACGCAGGAAGCGGCGGGGGTGGAGAGGATACCGCCCTGGCCCACCAGGGTCTTGCCGACGCCGTTGGCGGCGACCATACGCAGGATGATCTGGATGGCATGGCGGTTGTAGTAGCGGCCGTCGCCGCCGAGGACGAGCATGCCGCCTGCGAGGTCCCATCTGGTATCGAAGATGGCCTGGACGAAGTTTTCCAGGTAACCGGGTTGCCGGAAGACCTTGACCTTCTTGCGCAGACCGGAGGTGCCGGGGCGCTGGCCGTCGAACGGCCGGGTGGCGACGATTTTCACATCCATCTCACATGACCCTTGATTTGTGTGTGTTACGACTACATTCATGCACGCGCCGGCATGATGTTTATCCGCTCGGGGACCGAGGTCTCTCGTCCCTGGGATGTTTCGACCCGCGCGACCTGCGTTTCGACGCGAGCGGCCGCACACGCGGTGGCACGGGCCTCGAATCGGAAAACCCTCAAAACATTGTATCCTTTCGGGCTTGCGCCGCGCATGGTCTTTATGGGGAACCTTGAATTTTTCAAGGCGCCCTTCGCTTGATCGACAAGGGGATCACAGAACATGACTGCAGAAGCAAACAGGGAAACCCTGGAATTCAAAGCCGAGGTGAGCCAGGTACTGGACCTGGTCATCCGCTCCCTCTACTCCAACAAGGAGATCTTCCTACGGGAGCTGATCTCCAACGCCTCGGACGCGGCCGAAAAGCTGCGCTTCGAGGCCCTGACCGACGAGGGACTGCTCGGGGAGGACCCGGAGCTGCGCATCCGCGTGGAGCTGGATAAAGAAGCCGGGACCCTGACGGTCACGGACAACGGCATCGGCATGGACCGCCAGGAGGTCACGGAGACCATCGGCAGCATCGCCAGCTCCGGGACTCGTCGCTTCGTCGAGCAGCTGACCGGCGACCAAACTACGGACGGCCAGCTCATCGGCCAGTTCGGCGTAGGCTTTTACTCCGCCTTCATCGTCGCCGACTTGGTGACCCTGATCTCCCGGCGCGCCGGCTTGGGGCCCGAACACGGCGTGCGCTGGGAATCCGACGGACGGGGTAGCTACACCCTGGAAACCGTAGAAAAACCCGGCCGGGGCACCGACGTGGTGCTGCACCTCAAGGAAGACGAGAAGGAGTTCCTCGATACCTGGCGCCTGCGCACCATCATCGGCAAATTCTCGGACCATATTGCCCTGCCCATCGAAATGCACAAGGAGCCTATGCCCGAGACGCAAGACAAGGAAAAGGACAAAGACAAGGACCAGGCTAAAGAGCCGGAATACGAGCAGGTCAACCGGGGCACCGCCCTGTGGATGCGCGCCAAATCCGAAATCCAGGACAGTGAATACAAGGACTTCTACAAACACATCTCCCACGACTTCGACGAGCCTCTGGCCTGGGCCCACAACCGGGTGGAAGGCACCAACGAATACGGGGCCCTGCTGTATCTCCCCAAGCGCGCCCCCTGGGACCTCTGGGACCGGGAGCCGAAACACGGCGTCAAGCTCTACGTGCGCCGGGTCTTCATCATGGACGAAGCGGACAAACTCATACCCCGCTACCTGCGCTTCGTCAAAGGCGTGGTGGACTCCGACGACCTGCCGCTCAACGTATCCCGCGAGATCCTCCAGCACAACCGCAAGATCGACACCATCCGCCAGGCCAACACCAAGCGCATCCTGGGCCTGCTGGAATCCATGGCCAAGGACCAACCAGACGACTACCAGACCTTCTGGGAGGAATTCGGCCGGGTCCTCAAGGAAGGCCCGGCGGAAGACTACGGCAATCGCGAACGCATCGCCGGCCTCTTGCGGTTCGCCACCACGGCCACCGAGGGCGGGGAACAAACCGCGACCCTGGACGACTATCTCGATCGCATGAAGGAAGGCCAGGACAAACTCTACTACATCACCGCCGACACCCCGGCGGCGGCGCGCCACAGCCCGCACCTGGAAGTTTTCCGCAAAAAGGGGCTGGAGGTACTACTGCTCTCAGACCGGGTGGACGAATGGCTGGTCAGCGGCCTCACCGAATACAAGAGCAAACACCTGCAATCCGTGACCAAGGGCGACCTGGACCTGGGCGACCTGACGGACAAAGAAGAAAAGGAGCAGAAGAAAAAGGCCACCGACGAGCACGGCAAGCTGCTAGAACGGCTTAAAAAAAGCCTGGGAGACCGGGTCGACGCGGTGCGGGTGAGCATCCGCCTGGTAGACTCCCCCGCCTGCCTAGTCGTGGGCGAGCACGACATGAGCACCAACCTGGCCCGGGTACTCAAATCCGTAGGTCAGGAGGCCCCCCCGACCCGGCCGATCCTCGAAATCAACCCGGACCATCCCCTGGTGCGACGCCTGGAATCCGAAGGGGACGACACCCGCTTCACCGATCTGGGAATGATTCTGTTCGACCAGGCCCAGCTCGCCGAAGGCGGCCAGCTCGACGACCCCGCCGCTTTCGTCGGCCGCCTCAACAAACTCATGATGAACATGATGCTCGCCGGAGGGTAGGATGCGGGTAAAATGGGTAAAGCGAGCGCCCGGCAAGCCGGTCCAGCATTCCGGTCAGACCGCAGCGACCCCCAAACCCCGGCGGCCCATCGGACACCCCAAGCACCGCGTGCCCATCAAGTAGGGCGGGAAAGCGTAGCACATCCCGCCGCCGTGGGCTGCAAGGCTGGCTACGGCCGAAAGCCCCTCGCCCCTGGCGGGAGAGGGGGAATTGATGGCTTCACTTCGAGACGGTTAAGGACTCCAGACCAAGCAAAATCAATGGGTTGGTTTTTAGACAGCCTCTTAATAGGCAATGAGGGATACGAACGAGATAGGCAACGGGTGTGAATGGACCCGGATTCACATCCCCCACACCCCGATCCGGTAGTCTCCATGCGGCTCTTGTCGGACAAAGAGCCTCTTCTCCCACGGGGTCTCCGGGGTGCGGTCGAAGATGACCAGATAGCCCTCCGTGGTGCCGATCCGGTCCAGGTAGTCGGCAGTCTGGGTCAGGCCCTCTTGGAT
>Ga0209365_1000196_pt1 | contig 10929 bp, 5 predicted proteins | sample WorMetimpBELIZE2_FD_187389 | JGI IMG/M metagenome (GOLD analysis project Ga0209365, IMG submission 187389) | Marine gutless worms symbiont microbial communities from Max Planck institute for Marine Microbiology, Germany - Olavius imperfectus... | ecosystem: Host-associated > Annelida > Digestive...
GAATGAGTCTGGCTATACTAGTAGTAACTCAATAAACTGTAACTCAATAGTGTGATGTGAAGAACACCGTCACATGCCCTTGGAAAAGTTATACCTCCACAAGGACATACCGACAACGCCCCTCTGTGGTTGCCCCCCTATTAGCTATCGTGTTACCTTTAAACTTTGTTTAATCACCTGGAAAACACTTCACACTGCCTGTCCGAACTAATCACCCACTACCTTTATATAGAGCTTTACGTTCTATCTACACCAATCTCCTGGCTAGACCTTCAGACATTATTATTATTATTATTATTATTATGCATGCATAGATTAGTGTGACACTATCGCAAAATATGCTACAGGGGCACAGTACAAAGTCAATGACGCATTCACAGTTACAGTACAAATGTCAGCATTCATGTCTGGTCATCACCAAAGGATGCCTTGAACAGTAGCGTTTTCAGCTGTCGTCTGAGCGCCATGCACGATGACGACGTCCTGACAGAGTCCGGGAGAGCATTCCAGGCGCGTGCAGCAGCCGAAGGAAACGCCCGATCTCCAAGCGTCATTCGCTGAGTTGCCGGCACGAGTAGTGCAGATGTGGAACTAGAGCGGAGACGACGGCGTGACTCGACACTTGATGTCAGATGTAGAGTCTCAGCCAGGTATGGTGGCGCGGTACCATGGAGGCAGCGGTAGGCCAGGACGCACAAACGAAACTGGACGCGCTCCGGCACCTTTAGCCAATGAAGGTCGCGGAGCAGTGGTGTTACGTGTTCCGACCTCCTGGTTGAGAACACCAGTCGCGCCGCGGCGTTGAATACTGATTGCAGTCGACGATGAAGTGATCGTGAGACTCCGACCAGAACTGAGTTGCAGTAATCGAGCTTAGTGACTACCAGTGCGCGAATCAGAGTCAGTAAAGCTTCACGTGACAGTGAACGCCGCACACTACGTATCTGGCGGAGCGCCGCAAAACAAGTTCTGACAGTTGCTGTGACGTGTGCTGTCATTGAGACGTCAGCGTCCAAGTACACTCCAAGGTCGCGGACGGCAGTAACAGGAGACACCAATGTGTCTCCAATACGCACTGGACCAGTTGGAATCTGCTGCTGACGTCGAACTGACGCGCACCACAAGACCTCAGACTTAGTAGGATTAAGCTGCAGTCGATTTGACTTCATCCACAGCGACACGTCGTCGATGCAGGTGGAAAGACGCTGCTGTAATGCATCAGCCATTGACGGATGACACCACCCGTAGATTTGCGTGTCGTCAGCAAAAGCGTGTGGATGAAGTTGATGCTGTTTCACGAGCTGCAGCAGGTCAGCGGTGTACAGTAAGAACAGGATCGGTCCGAGAACCGAACCCTGTGGCACTCCGTACAGTACCGCCAACTCAGTCGATGAAGTTGCGGGTAAACGTACGTACTGAGTGCGATTACTCAAGTACGACGAGAACCACGCAATGACAGATCCGCCAAGACCGTAGGATGTTTGCAACCGTTGCAGCAGAGTTGCATGATCAACGCTGTCAAATGCAGCTGACAAGTCGAGTAATGTCAACACCGCGATGTTACCAGAGTCTAGCGCGAGCAGAATGTCTGACAGGACTCTGAGGACGGCAGTTTCAGTCGAATGATAGGCCCTGTACGCTGACTGACGGTCTGGCAGCAAGTTGTTGTCCTTGAGATACGACACAAGCTGCTGGGAAACGAGTCGCTCCAACACTTTCGACAACACTGTGAGGTTGGATGTCGTATGTTTCAGCCAATAGTAGCCGAGATTACAATGGACCAATCACTTGTGCGATTACAAAGACGATTACCACACTGCATATAGACCTATGATTTTGGAATCACAGAATTTGATTGTCATCTCATATCACTGTAAACTGTAAAAAATCTACAAAAGTCTCTACTGGTGACAAATTCTTCGAGTTGTACAGTCAGTGAGTTGAATAGTCTACGAATTCATTGTCTTGACTGCAAAGTGACCAGTCCATGAGTTGTCACATCTGCAGATTGACTTTCCACAAATTGGTTTGTCAGCTAACCATTTACACTGTCCCTGTTCCTCATCCATTTTGCCCACAAGGCTTATCCATTCCCTACCTGTAGATACCCACCACTCCGTGGCATTTGGGCATGGCTACGTGTGAAATTCCTGGCAAATGATCAAGTCCTAGAATGACTCACTTTACTACTATTCAATATTCATCAAAAAGTTTATTTACTGTTCAAGCAGCGAAGCAGTGTCACAGACGTTTATGAGTATTAAAAATATAATGTTACCTAGACATGTTGTCCACTCACTCAAATAGTGGGCTAGTTCAGTAGCGGTGGTGGCATTTTAGACAATGTTTTGAAAGCAGAAAAGCAATACCAAGTGAAATCCGACAGAACTAACGTCAGCTGAGATCTACTCAATAAGTACCATAAATCCTCGAATAGAAGCCCTTGGCGTCTATTAGTACAAACGAGTTGGACACCCGGCTTCTATTCAGGCCTAGCCTCTATTCGAGGCCCGGCTTCTGTTAGTATGTCCATGTTACAGCGAACTGATGACAACGTGTCCAAACGTGACACCATGTCCAAATAACGACACAGCGGACATGTAATTCAGTTACCGGTAAGGGGCCGCCTGATATGTAAATCGACATCCCGGCTTCTATTCGAGGCCCAGCTTCTATTAGTACAATGTGTTCGGACCCCCGGCCTATATTCGAGGCCCGGCGTCTGTTTAAGGCCCGGCTTTCATTCAGGGATTTACGGTATTAAAATAATGTTCACAAACAGCATATAAGTCAACAGTGGTAATCCAAAGGTGAATGTTGTTTGTGGTACTCGAAAACAGGGAAGTACAAGATTGAAATATTTGACCGGCAGCAGAATCATTATGTTCCGTCGATGATGGGACTTGGTATGCATGTTGACGTTAGAGATCCAGAAGACAAGACTGTTTTATCACGAGTGAGTTCGTTGTTATTCTATTGCTTACATGTTAGTGTGAATAATGCCTGATACTAGTATGCAACTACACATCAATTGTCTGCAGTTTCAAATATTCTGCTATGTGAAAATATTAAGCAGCAGTATTTTTGCATACATTTGATAACAGTAATTTTTATATACTTTTTACTACTGACATATCTCTCAAAGTGCAGAATTTTTTTGTGTTGACATCAACGTGTAAAAATTTGCTGCACGAACGGCATTTAAAATCTAGCATGATTAGTAGCAGCTGTGTGAGAAGTGACAGGAGCTTCTTCATTTATGTACGTCAGCTTCTTTTAGCCGATGTTTACAAATGTTTATTATTTCCATAACATCAGTAATGCTAACTTTCCTCAAATTTCACATTTCCTTGACCTTAAAGTGCAAAGGCTTTATTCTTTTAATTGCTGCTTATTTCAGTTGATATTTTGTGCAGATTGTTTCTGTGATAATTTGTTAATGAGACAGCAGAAGCTGCATTCATCTCTTCTTTTAGTCTCATCAGTTTTTGCTAATTTTTTTATCCTAGCTATGTCTGCGTCTGTTTTTGATCGCTTCCCATTTATTTCCATATTGTGTCACTATGATATATTTGATCTTTCTTATGTAACCTGGTATAGCAAAGCACACAGCATTTTGACGTGAAGATATAAAACATACATATTGTTTGATGAACGTATTTGCTTCTAGACATATGCTACTGAAGGCCGGTTTACATTTACGTCACATATGCCTGGAGAACATATTATCTGTTTGGTTGGCAACTCTTCATCTTGGTTTGGTGGTGGAACACTGGTATGTATCAATGATGCATTGTTTAATATTATGCTGCTTTGTGGCTATAAAGGATGTTCCATTAAATTACTGAAATTTTGAGTTCATGAGTCAGTACACCATGATGTCATCTATTTATCACTTGTGAAGTTTTGTATTTTAAATTATAATTTTTGAAGTTTTTATTATTGTAACAAGTAAAGGGAGAGCTGCAGTTTGCAGTTGTGCTGGCCCATTAAATGAGATAGTATATTAGCTTTTGCTTGTAAAACATTTTATCTAATGCCATTTGCACAATTCTTGCTTACGGTGTTGCTAAATTTAGTACGACAGTGGTGGTAATGTGGAAACTATTTACAATTAACATAACTTTAGTGTACCATGTTGTTATGCTGTAGCGAGTACATCTAAGTATACAGGTGGGTGAACGTGCCAATGACTATCAGGAAATTGCTGCCAAAGATAAGCTTTCAGACCTTCAGGTTCGAGTACGTCAGCTGCTCGACCAAGTTGATCAAATCAGCAAAGAGCAAAACTATCAGAGAGTCAGTTTGTTTTGTCTGTTCACTGTAATAATGAACTGTTGTTGCAGCACCACTTCTACTTAACTAATACTGTACTGTTTTTATTGCATTTAAGATCAAAGTTTTAGCGTTGAGGTTCTTCAAGGAGAAATAAAAGTCTTGGTCTGCTGGAGAATAGAAGCAAGAAATGTTGATCGTCAATAACTATTGTCATTGCTACAGTTATGTGATAGGATAGAAAATTATGAGCTGCAGAATTTTTGTTCTTTGTCGTGATGTTGAACTACCAAATGGATGATAATAGTATCCTCAGAAACACCACCACAAATTCCATACCCAGTTTTGCAATGTTTTCCGGTGCCTGCACAAAAATGTGATGCCATAATTGTTTTTTTTCTGATTCTACATCATTTCTGCTTGTCGAAATCAGAAGACATTTTGCACACAATCAGGCATATTACATTACATCCATATGCTAGTTGAGTAGCAGTCGAAGTCTTACACATGTAGCGGTCTTTGTTGCAGTGGCGTGAGGGTCGGTTTCGTACGACGAGTGAAAGTACCAATCAGCGTGTTCTCTGGTGGGCTATTGCTCAAACTCTCCTCTTAGTCATTGTTGGCTTCTGGCAGATGCGACATCTCCGTAGCTTCTTTGAAGCAAAGAAGCTTGTATAACATCATTGTGCGTTCATTGCATGTGTGATTGTATGTGGTACTGCTGTCATTATTGTGTACCAACTTTATTTGCCATTTTTTGTATAAAGATACACTGATGTACGTTATCTGGTCAGGTTTTGTTTTTGTTAGCTTTGTATGCATTTTCCGAGGTCGATGTCGTAGAACTGTCCACTGCTACATCGTGTTTATTTTTCCATTAGTTTAGCACTTAAGTGCATTCACTGTGGTGTTGGCAAGTTGTTATGGTTTTGTCTTAAACTGTACATTTTTATCGACTTTTATGCCACTTTGCAAGTGATGTGTGAATTCTTGCTATCAGTGGTAGACCGGGCATTATTTGTTCTCTGGTCAGTTGCTTCTGCACTTCAGTTTGATAACTACTGCTCCTTCATTGCACTTTCACTGGTCGATGTCAGATTAATTGTAACCTGATAAGGTGACGGAAGCGCCTCTGTATCCCAAAAGGACCCATGGCGCTATACAAATGCTGTATTATTATTATTATTATTACTTGCTTCATGTACACTGTAAAAATACGGTTGGTAAAAAAACTGGACTGAAAAACAGATTTTTGTGAAAAGAATGAGCAAGAAGAGAACCACAACACTTTATTACTCAGAATTACGTGATATTGCCGAAGAAAGTGTTTAGTAGTGTGGTCATGATTATTGTTAGCAAATTGAAATCGCGATTTTTTTTAAATTGTGGGAGATCGAAATTGCAATATTTTCCCCGTGGGTACGATTTTTTTCTACAATTTTAACGCTTTTTTACGAGCAGCGTTTAAGTTGCATATTCAGTGTCCATGCAATACGCATTATGCACGATTACTTTATAATAGTGACTCATATGTTGCATTTGGGCGCAAAAACATTTTATCATGTGCTTTAATGATAAGATATTGTTATTATTTACCGCCATTGTCACAGCTACAGTTTTTGTTTACAAATAAACTAAGCACTTCCGGTACTGTATTTTTGTGCAGTGATCAAAAATTTATAAACGTTAGCCACGAAAAAATCGACATTAAAATTGAGATCGCGATTTTTTTCAAAAATCTAATCAAAATCGATGGAAACTTAAAAACGCAGAATCATGACCACACTAGTGTTCAGCGTTTGTTCTTTATTTTGATTAGCAGTAAAATATGTTCATTTTCGTGAGACTACGAAACGTGTTGATATGTAAGTTGCAGTGCTAGTCTGTTTTATATAATCGTCTGATAACAAGTTATTTGAATGAAATTGCAAGTGATGTCAGTGGTGCTATTTGACAATAACTACTCATCCTTTTAGACGCCCAGTAACTTATTCGAGCTTGGTCTTGGATGTTGAAATTCTGTCCATCCTTATGTCGGATGTGCATTGTAACAAAAGAACCTACTGCTGATATTGTGATATGACGTGAATGAAAAATCCCTCTAGTTTTGCCCCATGTGGGTTCCAGAAGCTGTAGACTAGACACCTGTTTCCTGCCCAGAATCAATGGAGAATTTTCCTTTGGATTTTCAGTTGGCACTATACCCTTTAATCTTTTGTAAACCTGGAGTCATTGTAGATATAAGTCACAGCACATTGTTCATATAAGTGTGCAATAGTTATGAGTAAACTAGGAGACAGTACTGTAGTAATAAGTCAAATCTGTGCTATAGTAACTCAAGTTTTATTGAATATTATACATGTGCATGTGAATATGTAATTCAGATGGCTTGTCTGATAGATTTTAAAACTCTCACAAACAGCGCTAACAAACAGTGAAATTTTTTGTTCAGTATCTGATGACAAAAAAATCAACACTATACAGAAGGCTTATCGATAGCAATCTACTTTTGACTGGCAGAATAAGATGATGCGCGTATCTTATGCAACAGCAGAGACCAATATGCTGTTATGAGTTTGAAGCTGGCATGGAAAACGTAGTAAATGATACGAGAAGAATTGTAAAGAAATCTAGTCGAAGTATCTAATAGGTCTGAGATCGACAATGTATTTAGTGACACTTTAGTCCTTGTTTCACTGTTCAAAAACCCAACAGTTTTTTTGTTCGAAATTACACCAGTTTTTCTCACTTTTTCTCACTCAAAGGAATGTTAAATAAGTGTAGTCGTTTGCACAGTAACTGCCTACAGATGGTAATGCTGCAGTGTTTACGCCAACCGATAACACATAGTGAAAACTATACAAAGCAGATAACTGCTATTTTGAGTACTGTATTTATGCTTGTCGTCTGCATTACACAAAATTCACTGAACTGTCACCGATACTTCCACCCCAAAATCCATTTCATATCTGCATCTGTGATTTTATTGCAATGCAGAGAACAATTTAAACATATCGTAACTATCACATTGTTTGTGTCCATCTGCTGCACAACTCTGACACAAGCTGCCATGGCTGAACAGTCTGAAATATACTGCATAGACATTTCTGCTATTTGCAAACACGCGATTGATACTGAGGTAGTGGATTGTCACGGACAAACTTTTCCACATAGGAACAACTCAGCACCATTCTTGCATCTTTTGCAACAACGTAATCTAGTGCAGCCTGTAGACAACACAGAACATTGGTTTCAATGCATTATCATAAGGAATGCAATATTTAAACCACTGACTTTTAATTTAATAATTAACTATGATTCTTTAAAAATTAATCGTTTATAAAAATGATGCATAATGGAGTATAGAAGTCATCTTAAACTTATTAGAGATAAGGTTATTATTAGCAAGTTACATTTTTATTACACACTATAAATGTTTCACAATTGGTAAATATTAACCACTCAAAGCATATAAGTATTTGACATAGCTGATAACTACTGAATAACTTTATATGCCACTAGTGTGCGTGAATCATGTATAGGTGACTTTTAAAACAACAGATAAAGAACACTGCATAGTGTGTGTGTACGTGTGACGCTTTTAACTGGATATACTAGGTTGCAAAAGTGAAATGATAACAAAAATTTGCCTTTGCCAACAACTTTGCAAGTCCTTTGCCTCGGTGTGCTGGCGGAACCTCTGTATGATAAAGGTCAACTACAGAATCTTCAATCCACCTATACTCGATGACCGCATTTTCACCTAACAAGGAACAGCAGCATTCAATGTAGTGACTGTACTATATGCTCGTTTATAACCAAGTGTCCACACAGCATATCGTTGACGTATATGTAAAACTACCTGTAGCATTTCACAACATCCATGAGTTCAGATAATCCCTAAACAAGGAAATAGAATTTGATTAGCAGCCAGTCTGCAAGCATGAGGTATGAAAATCAAACATATCTCGGCAGAAGTAAACATGGGAGTCAGGTCAAGTAAGTCAACTTGGGTCAAGTCGGATCAAGTTGATCTGTCAAAGCGTCACCGTCGAGATTTTATGGCACTGTCAGTATTACTGCAAGCCACTTTTAAGTCGACTTGAGAAGTTGACAACGAATAATACAGAAAAGGCCTATATTATAACAATTAGTAGTTTTCAAACCCACGAATTGATGATTTTGGGCGCATTACACAATTCAGTATCACAGTACTGACTAAATGACTAGGTTATTGTCTGTGGTTTATCGAGCTTTGCAGCTCCGCACAGCACTGAGAGAACTGGACTGGATGTCATGACGTCATGTTATCACAACACCTGTATTGGAATGACCTACTTGCTCTTGTATTGAAGTTAAAAGTAACTGCGTCCATTTTGTCATTTATCATCACAGAAATATAACTAAAATTGTTTTAAATGCAAGCTGTTGCTACTAATATCAATTTGTTACGTATGCTACTAGCATACTAGCCACATTCTTTGGCTATCTTTGGCTATCGATACATGTCAGACGTCGACCGTCTAGACTATCTAGTTGAAACCAGTTTCCCGGCTCCTCGCCTGCTACGCATCGCCGGCTGGCTAGCTGCTGTTGTCATCGCTACCGGTATTCCCGCTTTCCTTTTCCCTACCCTTTCTATGATTGTGATTACCCGATTTATGCTTACCCTAGACTGAACAATATACTTGCTATAGCATTGTAAAATTGTTGTTTGTGCACCGTTGATATTCATTCTGTAATATAACACATTTCATCAACAGTTGTTCCATTTAATCCCACACAATCATTACACAACCAACAAGTATAGACACGATCAAAACACTTTTATTCAACGACAGTTGTCCATTTTGAATATGTTTATTGATCTAAAGACAGAAATAAAACCATAAATAAAGACAAAACATACAGAAAAAAACAAGGTATATCAAAAGTAGCTAAGCATTAAGGCTGCGGCAGATCTCTAGCTACAGACAGTTTAGGCGATATCTGGAAAATCATTTACTTGGGATTTGAGAAATCACAGCGCAGTGTGACGCATGATTCTCTGTGCTATATAAATATCCATACTTACTTACTTACAGGTTATTTAAAATGTTCATATAGGTCTACTGCATGTAATCTTAGTAAAAATCATACCTGTAACAGATATTCCATAAAACATACAAAGCTCTTGCTTTGTATTATTGTAAATACTTTAAAAGCAAATGACTGAGTGGTCAATACGATACGACATCGATCGTTTGCTGCCACTGAATCATCAGTAAAAGTAACACAATAAATGATAATGCACATTTGTATCGCACGGAAAACAGTTGTGGGGTTATTTCGAGGTACTGTCGCACCCCACAACATTCGACCCAACTTACTACTACTGATACTTTATTAAAACTTATGCAACGAACGTGCATAAACATGACTGTACAATGACAGTTAATGTAGCAGTTCAATACTACAATACTACAACATCACAATGTAAAAAGACACCAATCGATAAATGAATGCTTGAAAACATTAAGATTACATTGTGGTAAAACGTACCAGTGTTGTTGTCAAGGACTTGGGGTTCGAGGACTAAGACAATGACTTCAGATTCGAGGACAAGGTCAAGGAGAAGGACTAAAACAGCGAAAGGGTCATCAGTGTTTAGAATGCAAATTCACAACACATAAATAACTTTCGTTTATTACTATCAGTGATTCGGACTTAACTCCATACACAGGTAGGCTACATATTAATCTGTGATCATAAAGACATGAGACCAATCATTTAGTGTCAGTACTTCAACTGCATACTAGTGCGATGCAGAGTTTTATAGTCAGAATGATAGTTTTATTCATAAAACAGCGAAGTAGCCTTTCTGAGCCACCCTTTGGGGGACTTCGGGGTAACGTATGCGATTCATCCTTATTGGAAAGCTGGTAGTCGAGTTCCTACAGGTTATAGGCCTAACTTATAACTGAACATTTTTCACTAGCTTTTATACAGCTGCGGTAATACGAGCAAACATACGTATAAATTGACCTTAGTTGAAGAGTGTGGGTCACTCTGAGGCTAAATATTAGGTTGAAGGGTTACGTTTACTGCCAGCATGTATACACCGTTAGATAGAGGAGTGGTTCAAATACAACTATGCGCTGGAAATTTTCACATAAAGACTGTTTCAAGCATGCAGTCCTCGGAAGTTTTCGAAGAGTTTGAAGTCCAAGGACAAAGACTTGGTAATCGAGGACAAGAACAAGTACTTGCAAATTAGTCGTCGAGGATCCTCGAGGACAAGGACATTCCTCGAGGACAACAGCACTGAAACGTACTGACAGTGCCTATTTCTCAGCTGGTAGTCCACTGTCTTATCAGATTGTCACAAGTCCGGTCGCATTTCTTCACCACAGTACTGAAGAGATATCGAAGCTATAAGTATGCCTTTAACAGAATGCATTTACCATTTTCTAGATACACTATAAATCGCTGATTAGCAATGTCATGTTCCACAGTGCGAGACGATGCCGTTGCAATGTTCACAGCATTCCAGCAATTCGTGCGTGTTCTGACAGTCGATATAGCTCTTCTTAGCATAACAAATAATACATCTACTATCGACTACAATTGTTCTTATCAGCTTAAATTTACACAAAGAACATGCAAGAAGTTTAC
>Ga0209365_1000197_pt1 | contig 10928 bp, 9 predicted proteins | sample WorMetimpBELIZE2_FD_187389 | JGI IMG/M metagenome (GOLD analysis project Ga0209365, IMG submission 187389) | Marine gutless worms symbiont microbial communities from Max Planck institute for Marine Microbiology, Germany - Olavius imperfectus... | ecosystem: Host-associated > Annelida > Digestive...
GCTTGAAGGCACTAAGCGAAGCGTGCCCATCATTTTATAACCGGGAGCCGGATTTGATGGGCACGCTTCGCTTAGTGCCTTCAAGCAGGAACTTTGGTCCGAAAAACCCCGGAGGATAACCGAAGTCTTGGACCATTTGGACCAGAGGATAAGTGCGCTCCGCTTTGCTCATCCTACCAAGCTACCGGTTTATATCGATGCGGTTTGCTACGCTCACCACACCCTACGCGGGCTATCCCTGGCGACTTAACAGGGGGTTTCAACGACTCCCTGTTCGTACCACTGATGTAAATATGCCGCCACTCCTAAACGATACAGATGGGTTTGCACATGCAAAGGAGCCTCTTTGAAACCGATTGATCGGCCCATGCAATTTTCGGCGCCGCAATAACAGTCCTTGACGGCGATCGATTCCGCTTCACTCATGCCATAATGGAAAGCCAAAATTTCACCCGGCCGAATCCGTCCGGCGGCATGGAAGTCATACCCCCCGTAATCATTGTCTTTGATATAGACATTGGGCTCGCAACTATGCGAGAAGAGTTGAGCGGGCTCATCGAGGTACACATGTTCGTGCTCACTGATCTGAAGGGAATGAGTGTCACGCTCCGGTGCGCTCCCCCTGCATCGACCCACGCAGATACGCTCGCCACGTATATAGTGACCTGTGGCGACGATAATTCTCCCCATAGCCCGATGGTAGACAATCTTATACTTTTGAGGCCTGGTTGACGGCTCCTCAGATAAACGATATTGGTTCATATATTCATAATAGGGCAGACACAGCTCGTAAAATCTCCGTAGGGTCGGATTGTCATGAATGCTCACATAATCGGATAGTCTGATCTGGTGGAACCCATGACTAACGCGCAGATCATCATTCCAGCTTCGATCTCCCCACCATCCTATCTCACGAGAATCGCCGGGAGGAACCCATGTCAGGGTTTCTGGCATAAAGGGTATACCGCTTCGTGAACAATAGGCTTGCACGATATTCGGCGTCCGTTCGACAAGATCATCGGCATTCACTACGACTGGAATTTCACCGGTGAACTCGACAACCCGCTCGAACAGTTTACAGAGCTCCTTATAGCCGCATTCCTCGAATTTGAGATCCGGCATCTTATAGTAATAGGACGGCAACATCTGAGCCGGATCACGGATGAGAAAGGTATGCTGAAAACAGGCCAGGAATTCGTCCGTGATTTTATGCGGAAAATAATATGGGAAATCCTTGATAAAGACGGGGACCCGCTGTGATGTTTGTTGTAAAGACCGGAGCACGGCCTGATAATTATAGATCGCATTCGGGGCAGCATCCGCCATACGATCAAAAATGCGTTCCTCACTATAATAGGCTGAACGACCAAATGGTTCCTGAAGGACTTCAAAATCACCTCGCTGCTTCATCATCCACATAAAGGCCGTGGAACGGGAGCGAGGGGTTGACCATAATGCTAATATCTTGTTCTTCATCACGACTCTTTCCTTGTAATATTCTTTACGAGCCCATCGCTTGTAATGAGACCTCTCATCCAGTACCGCATTTCACTCTAATTTTCATATTGCGTAGGGAACAGCCTCTATACCATTGTGCAGGCTATTCGGAACGCCACAGAGGGCGTTCCCTACAAACATGTAGAATAGGATGAAATAGCATACTAGCCCGTAGGTTGGGGTGAGCTGGCAACCCCGACAAACTGTGCCTTGTCGAGCCAAAGCCGTTGGGGTGAGGTCGCCCCTGTCGGGGCGACCTCACCCCAACCTACATTACTGACACGAGAGTACATTAGTGAGCTTCCATGTTCGATCCAACACCGCCAGGCAGCGGTCATGGGGGTGGACGGAAACAGGTTGTCCGACAAGACTTATCGAATATCGAGATGAGATAAAAATATCCTTGAACCATAATTCCCGTACCCAGATAATCACCGTGATTCGTCCGGATTCGATCATGTCGAACGAAATACTGTAAGGAGTTCCAATCATCCCGACCGGATGAGTCTTCGGTGGCGATCCCCATTCGCCTGTTTAATCCCCCTCTCCCCGGCCCTCTCCCGGTGGGAGGATGTCGCAAAAGCCCATCCGTGAGCTTTTACGCCGCGGAGACGGAACATGGTGATGTCCCGTTTCCTTCATTTTCAACGGCTTGCCGCCGTTAAAAATGGCGGTCCATCCCTGGATCGCGTCGGGTGTCGCCTTTCGCGATATCCTCGGTGGGAGAGGGAGCTTCAACCGCCACGCTCGAGTACTTCTCCCTGGCTGTTTCCGAATAGGATAAGGTCGTAAGCACCCATACAGAGACGTTTGCGACATTTCTCTCATTCCCACGCGGCGAGACCGTGAAAGAATTCGCCGTTGGTGGTGGACATAAACACTTCAGTCGAGATCAATTCGGCGGGTTGACATTGATGGCGAGACGATACAAGCCAAGGGGTCACCCATAGCCAGGAGGCCCGGTTACCGCCGCGGGTGGAAAATTACGTCAGCGAGACCAGTCTGGTACGCGCGATCGACGCCTACGTCGATACGCTCGATTTGGAAGCCTTGGGCTTTGCCAACACGAGCGGCGACCTAGCCCCCGGTCAGCTGGCGTTGGGTGAACGGAAAAGCCCGGCGTGCGGCGAACCGTGACTTCGTCAGGCTGTGCCGAGAACTGAAACTGGTGGGTGGCGAAACCATCGGCATCGACGGCTCCTATTTCCAGGCCAGCGCCAGTGACGCCAGCCTCACGACCAAGAAAACTGGCAAGCCGAACTGAAGCCGCTTGAACGTGATCTGGAAGCCGACACGCAGGAAAACCAAGCCGGTGACGAGTTGGGAGAAAACCTCGTGCTAGCCGACCAGCTGGAGGCGCTCAAGGGACGCCAAAGCCGCAAGCCGGCGCAACTGGAGCGACCGGAGGCGAGCGGCGAAACCCAACTCTCCCGGACCGACCCCGATGCGCGGTCCTGGAGCTAAGGGCAAGCAGCATGTCACTGGCTATAACGTACTAAAGTTGCGTTGACGACAAACACAAACTCATCGTGCACCACGAGGTCACTAACGAAGGGAACGATCAGAACCAGCTCCGCAGTCAGTGCCGGCAGAGCATGGAGGTGCTCGGTGTGGAGAACCTGACCGCGGTGAGATGAGCCTGATGGTGCTGGGCTACAACTTGCTGCGATGAGCAACCTACTCGGTATGAGCGCCTTCAGGGATTACTGCGCCCGGCGCCAAGAGGCCAGCAATGCCGAGACCATCGCACAACTGGCCGGGTGAGAGGTAACCCTCTCTTTTGGTTGCCTATGTCAGCTCACGGCAGCCGCAAGTGCAGAGTTCAGCTCTCTGCGGTTGGAGATGCCCATCAAGCGCCTTTGAACGGTTTTCTGCACTTCCATGGCCCAGGAGCGCACACAGCGGATGCGCGCGAATTCTTTCACAATCTCGTTGCGTGGGAACGCAGAAAGAGGCTGGTCGATGGCCCGACCGCCCCCTCGGCCTCTCGCTCTCGGCCAAGCGTTTGTGAGGATTATTCGGTGGCCTGGGTCCCCAGGCACGGCTATGAGACGCCGCCGGTGGGTTTTGTTAGGATGTTGCCTGAAGGGAGGAGGCGAGGATTGGACGGGGCCGGGGCCGATGGTGTCCGGCCGGGTCGTTATCCATCATGTCCGCATGGAATGACATCGGGGGCCCGTGACCGGGAGCTTAAGGCAGATGTTCGGGTTTGGTACCAAGAAGAAAGAACGCACCTCCCCGGACGAGATGCTGGGGATGGAGCGCCGGCAGTGCCTCCTGTCGCGTCTCAAGGCCGGCCTGGCCACGACCCGTGCGGTGCTCAACACCAAGGTCGGCGACCTGATCTGCGGGCGCAAGCGCATTGACGAGGACCTGCTCGAGGAGCTGGAGACCCAGCTGTTGACTGCGGATGTCGGGGTCGAGGCCACCAGCCGCGTCATCGGCCGGATCGCGGAGCGGGTGAAACGGCACGGGCTCGCGGACCCGGAGGTTCTGATGGACGCCCTGCGGGACGAGCTGGGGGGAATTCTGCGCCACGGCGAGGCTCCGGTGCGCCAACCCTCCGCCGGTCGCCCCCAGGTCATCCTGATGGTAGGCGTGAACGGGACCGGCAAGACCACGACCATTGGTAAGCTGACCAAGCGGCTCCAGGAGGAGGGCAACAGCGTCATGCTGGCGGCCGGCGATACCTTTCGTGCCGCCGCCGTGGAGCAGCTCCAGACCTGGGGGGAACGCAACGGGGTGCCGGTGATCGCGCAACACCAGGGGGCGGATTCGGCCTCGGTGATTTACGATGCCCTGCAGGCGGCCACCGCCCGGCAGGTGGATGTGCTGATCGCGGACACGGCGGGGCGCCTGCATACCAAGTCCAATCTCATGGACGAGCTGGCCAAGATCGCCCGAGTAATGAAGAAGATCGATCCGGAGGCCCCCCACGAGACGATGCTGGTGGTGGACGCCACCACGGGTCAGAACGCCCTCAACCAGGCGGTGCAGTTTGACCAGGCCGTGGGGCTGACGGGGATCACCCTGACCAAGCTTGATGGCACGGCCAAGGGCGGCATCCTGTTCGCCATCGCCGATCGGCTGCGGGTGCCCATTCGCTTCATCGGGGTCGGCGAGCAGCTCGAGGATCTGCGTTACTTCGACGCCGAAGACTTCCTCGACGCCCTGTTCGCGCGCTAGACCGCGGCCTCCCCCACAGTCGAAATCGATCCGGTGATCCGTTTCGAGCATGTCACGAAACGTTACCCGCAACGCGGGAATGCCCTGCGTAACCTGAGCTTCGAGCTCGCGGCCGGCGAGATGGCCTTTCTCACCGGCCACTCGGGGGCGGGTAAGAGCACCCTGTTGCGACTGATCGGTTTGATCGAACGCCCTACCCGAGGCCAGGTCCTGGTTAACGGGCGCAACCTGGGGCGCCTGCCCGCCCGCAAGATTCCCCTGCATCGCCGGGAGGTCGGGATGATCTTTCAGGATCACCGCCTGCTCGTAGATCGCACGGTGTTCGACAATGTGGCCCTGCCCCTGGTCGCGGCCGGTTACGGGCACAAGGAGATCCAGCGTCGGGTACGCGCCGCCCTCGACCAGGTGAGCCTCTTAGGCAAGGAACGGACCCTCCCCATCACCCTCTCCAGCGGCGAGCAACAAAGGGTCGGCATCGCCCGAGCGGTGGTGGCGCGCCCGCCCCTGATGCTGGCTGATGAGCCGACGGGCAACCTGGACCCGGAGCTCTCGCGCGAGATCATGGGGTTATTCGAGCGTCTGCACCAGGTCGGCGTCACCCTGCTCATCGCCAGCCACGACCAGGCCCTGATCTCGAACCTGCCCTATCGGACACTGACCTTGGCCGGCGGCCTGCTGGCAAGGGACACGGGCGCCCGGTAATCCCATGCGTAAAGGCCGCCGCTCCGCCCACAGACGGGTGCGCATCTACTCCTTGCGTCTCCCGATCATCTGGTTGGCCCACCACCTCCAGGTGGCCTTGGGCAGCCTCGGGCACCTGTTGCGCAACCCCTTGGCGGCGGGCATGACGATCGCCGTCATCGCCGTCGCCCTCGCCTTACCCGCGGGTCTGTACGCCCTCACCCGAAACCTGAACCTGCTGAGCGAGTCCTGGAACCGGACCGCTACCATCTCCCTGTTCCTGACGATGGACACGGACCTCGATCAGGCCCGGGCGCTCGCGGCCGAGCTCGAGAGGCACCGGAAGCTGGACCGGGTGACCCTCATCAGCCCGGACCAGGCCCTGTCGGAGCTCGGCGGCTACAGCGGCTTCAGCGAGGCCATCACCCAGCTCGAAGACAATCCGTTGCCGGTGGTGCTCACGCTGCAACCGACGCCGGACCTGTGGCCCGCGGTATTGGAACGCCTGACTAAGAGGCTCGAAGCACGGCCCCAGGTCGATTTTGCGCGTCTGGATACCCAATGGGTGCGCCGCTTTCAGGCCATCCTGAACCTGGCGCAACGCGGGGTGATACTACTCGGCGGCGTCCTGGCGCTGACCGTACTGCTTGTGATCGGCAACACGATCCGCTTGGAAATCGAGAACCGCCGCAATGAGATAGAGATCATGGAGCTGGTAGGGGCTACGCCGGGGTTCATCCGCCGCCCCTTCCTCTACACCGGCGGTTGGTACGGATTATTCGGCGGGATCGGCGCCTGGATGCTGGTCGCCCTGGCGCTGACCCTGCTCCAGGGGCCGGTCTCCCGTCTCGCCGCCCTCTACCATACCCAGTTCCCCCTGGTCGGTTTGGGGCCGGACGCCTCGCTGACGATACTCGGCGGTGGTCTATGCCTGGGCCTGCTCGGGAGCTGGCTCTCCGTCGGACGCCACCTCGGCGCCGCCCAGCCCCACTGAGCCCGCGTACCCCAAACCTACACGGGCTCAAGTCATCGATAAACGCGGTATGAGGTCGGCAGCCATACCGTTAGCGCGACAAAGTAGGCCGTGGGAAATGGTTGTAAAATACCATCCGAGGAGTTTGTTGGACCGGTAACCAGTCAGATCATTAAAAAGACCAAGCAGAAAGATGTGAACAAGACCGACAAGCAACCGGCATATATTTGCAAAATTGAGCTCCGTTATAAAAAACGCCGAGTTAAATCCGATGTGCCCGCCAACGAGCCTCTCACTGATCCTCAAAAGGTCTATGAGTTATTCTCTGACCTTCAAAACGAGGCAAAGGAAAAGCTCATAACCATAAGTTTGGACAGCAAAGTATAGCCGTTATGCTTTGAAGTTATTGCCATAGGTGCAATCAATTCAGTTTATGTTCGGCCAATCGAGGTACTACGCGCAGCAATATCCTTAAACCCTTATGGTATTATCGTTGTGCATAATCACCCCACGGGTGACCCGACACCCAGTGATGAGGATGAAAGGTCCATATCCAATTTGCTAATTAATACAAAATCGCTTGGGTTGGAGTTTTATGACCATATCATTATTGGACATAATCGTTATTTCAGTTTTACCGAAGCTGGCGTAATGCAGCGTTTAAAATCGAATCTTCTAGTATAGCGACATTAACAAAGCCTGTAGGTTGGGGCAGGGCTACCGAATGATAATCACCGTTGAAACAGCCACCTGGCCGAAGGGTCGGTCGGGCCATCGACTAGCCTCCTTTGGAGTACGCCGGCAAAGCGGTGCCCTGGATGGGGCTCGGATGGGCGTATTAGCCTCTGGCCTTTTCCGAGGATCGATGGGCCTGCATTCCCCACGCACCGCGGCGACGGCGCTTTGAGTCAGGGTGGTTGGAAACCAAAGCGGCGTCGGGTTTGTGCCAACCGGTAGCCAAGTGCCACCAGCCATTACCGGAAATGGCCTGAAACACTCAAGGCCCGTGATTGCCGCCGCACTCCAAAGGGAGACCGGAGGCCAACCTCTCATCTCCTCTGCGTGCTCTGAGTTCTCTGCGGCTCAATATCGATAACCTGTTGCTTTCTATCGAGTTATTATTCGGTGGCCCTGTCCGGGTAGGGCACCCCGCAGCCGCCGTGACCGCAATAGCCGCCCGGATTCTTGGCTAGGTACTGCTGGTGGTAGTCCTCCGCATAGTAGAATTCCGGTGCCGGCAGGGTTTCGGTGGTAATGGCGCCACGGCCGGCCCGCGTCAGCGCCGCTTGGTAGTCTTGGGCGCTGGCCCGCGCGGCCGAGGCCTGTTCATCGTCGGCGACATAGATCCCGGAGCGGTATTGGGTTCCCACATCGTTGCCCTGGTGCATTGGCTGGGTGGGGTCGTGGGCCTCCCAGAACCGGCGCAGCAGCTCCTCGAAGCCGATGTCCCGCGGCACGAATACCACCAGAACGACCTTGTTGTGGCCCGTGCGGCCCGAACAGACCTCCTGGTACGTGGGGTTGGGGGTGTAGCCGGCCGCATAGCTCACAGCCGTGGGGTAGCGCCGGGCAACTCCCAGAAGCCGCGTTCGACGCCCCAGAAGCAGCCGAGCCCGAAGAGGGCGGTGCGAGTGTGGGCCGGGAACGGGGGTTGGATCGGCGTGCCCTCGACGTAGTGGTGGTTGGTTACGGGCATGACCTCCCGACGTCCGGCAGGGCCTGGTCCGGATCGGGCATTCGGGTCTTGTCCTGAAACATACGCATGGTCTCCGGCCTCTGATTGGTTCTCAGTTTCCATCGATGCGGTTCGCTTCGCTCACCACATCCTACACGAGATATTGAGCTCCGCGGCCGAGACCGAAGCGCCGTCACCGCGGCGTATGTGGAACGCCACACCCAGTTCCCCGACAAACATCGGTAGCACCCGAATACGACCGGGAACCAGGCAGGTCGTGCCGCTTTGCCGGCGCACTCCAAAACATCAGGCCGTCATTCCGGCAGGGAGTACCGGAATCTACCGATGCCAGGGACGGCAAGAGCTGAGGGGATGTGAACCATCATCGGCCACTGGGTTACCCGTCAACACTTAAAAATTTACCGCTACCCGGAATCACAATACCCCCGACTAAGATGACAGCTGAGCGTGCCTTCGGGCTCCTGACCATTGATCTCGACGATACCCTCTGGCCCTGCGCGCCAACCCTGCGGCGGGCGGAGGCGGAGCTTTACGCCTGGCTGGAGCGGACCGCGCCGCGGCTGACGGCAGCCTGGACCCAGGAGGCCATGCGTCGCCATCGCCGGGAGTTGATGGTGAGTCTGCCCGAGATCGCCCACGATCTCACGGCGGTGCGCCGCCATTCCCTGCGGGAGTTGCTCGCGGCCCACGGCTATGATGCGGCCCTGGCCGACGCCGCCATGGCCCGGTTTCTGACCTATCGCAACCGGGTCGAGCCCTATGCGGACGTGATTCCCGCCTTGCGGGTCCTAGGCGCCGAGTATCCGTTGGTGTCGGTAACCAACGGCAATGCCGATGTGGCCCGCACGCCCCTGCGCAGGCTGTTCGATTTTTCCCTGACCGCCGCCGATGTGGGGGCCCGGAAGCCGGACCCGGCCTTGTTCCACGGCGCCCTCCGATGGAGCGGGGTGACCCCGGAACGGGCCCTGCACCTGGGGGACGATCCCTACCGGGACGTGGCGGCGGCCCGGCGCTTCGGTATGACGGCGATCTGGATCAACCGGGGGGCTGGTTCCTGGCCCGCCGAGCTGGAGCCGCCCACCGGCGAACTGAGGGATCTCAGGCCGCTGCAATCCTGGCTGGAGGATCATCGGCATGATGCGCTTTGAGCTTTTGGCGCGGACCGGCCAGGCCAGACGCGGGCGGCTGATCCTGGACCGCGGGGAGATCGAGACCCCCGCCTTCATGCCTGTGGGCACCTATGGCACGGTGAAGGCCATGGCGCCGGAGGAGTTGACCGATCTGGGGACCCAGATCATCCTAGGCAACAGCTTTCACCTGATGCTGCGGCCCGGCGTGGAGACCATCCGCCGTTTCGGCGGTCTGCACGGCTTCATGCACTGGGCGGGGCCGATCCTTACCGACTCCGGCGGGTTTCAGGTCTTCAGCCTCGGGGACCTGCGCCGGATCGCGGAGGAGGGCGTGCACTTCAAGAGCCCGCTGGACGGCAGCCCGGTCTTTCTGTCGCCGGAGGACTCCATGGCGGTGCAGCGGGCGCTGGGCGCGGACATCTGCATGATCTTCGACGACTGCACGCCCTTTCCGGAGGACGAGGCGCGCGTGCGGGCCTCCATGGCGCTCTCCCTGCGCTGGGCGACGCGCAGTCGCAAGGCCCACGGGGACAACCCGGCGGCCCTGTTCGGCATCGTCCAGGGGGGGATGTACGAGCACCTGCGCGCCGAGTCCCTGGCCGGTCTGCTGGCGCTGGGGTTCGACGGCTACGCAGTGGGCGGGCTCTCGGTGGGGGAGCCGCGGGCGGAGCGGCTGCGCATCCTGGATTTCCTGGCCGGGTGCCTGCCGGCGGACCGGCCGCGCTATCTGATGGGAGTCGGCACGCCGGGGGACATCGTCGCGGCGGTGCAACGGGGTATCGATCTGTTCGACTGCGTGCTGCCCACGCGCAATGCCCGCAACGGCTTTCTGTTCACCTCCTGCGGGGCGGTCAAGCTCCGCAATGCCCGCTACCGGACCGACGAAGGGCCATTAGACCCGCTGTGCGAATGCTATACTTGCCAGCACTACAGCCGCGCCTATCTGCACCACCTGGATCGCTGTAAGGAAATCCTGGGGGCGCGGCTTAATACCATCCACAACCTGCACTATTATCAGGCGCTCATGCGAAACCTGCGGACCGCTATCGCGACGGAGGGGCTGGAGGCCTTCGCGCGGAGGTTCCGGGATTCCGGGGCCGACCACAAGACTCGTGGGAAAGGTCCGCATAGCGGACCCAATGTCGATACAACCTGACACCCATGACACCAGTCGCCATCCGGTAACGGGATTTACCCGCCGCTCCATCATTCGTCATCGAGCAGCCGGTGTATGGCCTGTTCGGAAAACCCGACGGATGCGGCAATGATTTCGACGGCTACCCCATTGTCGTACAGTGACTTGACGAGGATTTTCCGTTCTTCCTCGCGTCCTCTCTCAAGCCCCTCCTCAAGTCCTTCCTGTCTGGCCTCCTCGGCTTCCCATCTGGCATGCTCGATCATGCCCCATTCGGATCTGACCCGATCGTGGTGCTTGTCGAACCGACGCCGCTCTCTTTCATCCAGCTTCAGGTAGTCGAGCTTGTCCTTCAAGGCCCCGATGCCGGGGGCCGTGAATTCGTCCAGGATCTCGTTGTTTTTGAAGGCATAGACCCACTGATCCAGGTCGTCCCGGACCACATCCGTAAAGCGCTTCAGGGGAATCAGGTAATACTCGGGAAAGATGTTGGTCTCACCGATACGGACCCGGTCGCCGACCAGGGATTTCTTCAGGGTCACAGAATGCTGGGTATGCAGGCCCGTGAACTCGGTCTTGCCATGGTAGATGTAGTCGTCACCATCCTGGCTGACGTCGAAATGGAGGAGG
>Ga0209365_1000198_pt1 | contig 10865 bp, 8 predicted proteins | sample WorMetimpBELIZE2_FD_187389 | JGI IMG/M metagenome (GOLD analysis project Ga0209365, IMG submission 187389) | Marine gutless worms symbiont microbial communities from Max Planck institute for Marine Microbiology, Germany - Olavius imperfectus... | ecosystem: Host-associated > Annelida > Digestive...
CATTAATATTTTAAACGTCAGTGAAAATTTAGTGAGTTATTAACAGTTGTCTTAAGATATTACTGTTTAATTACAAATGTGGTTTCCTTGTCTGCTGCTGCTGCTGCTGCTGCTACTGATGATGATGATGGTGGTGGTGTGATGATGCAGGCGGCAGTGAAGCTGGGAGAGATAGAATCTCAGTTACAGAGAGGACACACAACGGCCGACAGATACTCGTACCTGGCAGCAGCAGTAGTTGATGTGTCAACTCCAGCAATCCACTGTGCACACTCGCTCATTGCTAAGATCGGAGGCAGCAGTGTGCCTGCTGGACAGGGTGTACAGTCGGCGGTCAGCATCACTAATGATGTTATTGTAGCTGATGCAGTTTACAGTGTAAACCACTCAGTCCACAGTTTGAACGTCCTGCTGCTCTACCTGTGTGTATATTTTCACCAAAATTAGTCAAGTGCTTCAATCCTACGGAACAAAAACTGTGCAAGTTTGAGGCATTTTAGTGTTTCTTGAATCAAAATCCATGAAATTTCATGCTGCCGATGAGATTTATTGGTCCCTCCTGTGTATGCCAAATTTTGTGATAATCGTCAAACATTTTGCACAGTGGGGTGCAAAGGTCAAAATCGCCACCAGAGTAATTCCTGCCAGTAACCATACTTGTCACTGCAGCTGGTCGTGCCAGTTGGCATCAGCGTAATAATGCAACTAGCATCAGCTACAGCTTAATAGCTTCAACAATCATGAGCCGAGAATGTAGACTCTAGAATACACCATTGTCAAAGATGAGGATGAGGATGCTGCTGCTGCTGCTGATGATGATGATGATGATGATGTTTGACACTGTGTAGCTGTCGACGCTGGAGGCGAGACGTAACAGACTTCAGTCAATGTGTAATGGAAGATTTGATGTCAACAAATACTCTGAACAAGTTATCCGGCTTCATAATGACATTGACAAGGTTAGCTCACTGTAAACGACTCAACCTGTCAGCTCTTTCACACCGCTGTGTCACATTTCAGTACCCAACTGATGGGCAACTTGCAAACGATTTGTCAAGTAGCGAACACACTACAGTTTATAAAAGCCAAAGTTAACTTTCATATACTTGTAAAACGTAAGTAATTGCTCACACAAGGACAGTTTGTCCAGGTGGAATGGTCGTGCTGAGGTGGTTGGTATGTCGATGTGATGTAGTTATCAAGCTGGTACACACAAGTAGGTGAAGCATTGATAAAGCAATGCACTGACATGGGAGTCAACTTGAACACAGCTCAAGACTTTGTCGACGCTCATCAGGCTCTCTTCACTGATCTCAAGGTACATACTGTGCGCTCACTTGCAGCAGTAGTTGTATCTCGGACGGACTAGAACCAAGTCTGGCAGTGACGGGTGACGACGGACAACGACGTGTGACGACATAAGACGTATGTCGACAAGGATGTACTGCTGTGATGATGATGATGATGATGATGATGATGCAGGCTAAGACGGCTGAGTTGAATGCTTTGAACGTGAAGTTGGATGAGCTGGTGAGGTCGAGTGTTGAGAAAGATTCGGAGGCTGGAACGCAGCTGAGTGACAAGATGAAGTCAGTGCTTGTTCAGTGTGATAAACTATCATCAACTGTCGACAAGAGGATCAAGTTTGCTGCTAACAACTTGACGCTGCAGAAACGAGTCAAACAGGTCATTTGTGTTCTATGCAGCACGTAGTTCATTAGATGAATTCATTTGTTACAATAATCAGGTTTAACTTGTTTTTCTAAAAAAAGGTAAAGTTTTCCATACTCATTATCGAGTGTTGGGCCCGGAGCTGATCCCAGTGTACAGGCAGTCAGCCCAAATTCTCCCGACATTAGGATCTGATTATATTATATTAATTACTCTCTAAACAACCAAAATAACATACTTTGTTATCGACGTTTCGACTTCACATCGGAAATCTTCATCAGGACTGACTTCCGGTAGCGGTCGTCAGTATGTAAGAATTTGTCCCATACATGGCTCAATTGGTAGCTCCCCTCGTCTCGATTCATGTTGTCGAAACGTCGATAACAAAGTATGTTACTTTGGTTGTTTAGAGAGTAATTAATATAGTTTTCGTGTCAACCTGATGAAACGTTTCACAGAATTAGGCTCTGATTACTTTCCGCCAGGCCTGCGGCCACTTTCCCAGCTGAAGAACGTCACCATTCTTCGGCCATTACTAAGTTGGTGAGAGAGGCACAGGTGTGAATAACTTGGCCAGTGTTTGTACACAGCTTCGTCCGGTGTGACCTATTGACTGTGTGTTGGTAGTTGACGACAGTAATGGACTCGCTGGAGCTGCAGCTGAAGCTTGACAAGATGGAACCATCATTGATACCTGACATTTCAGTGAAATACAAAGACGAACTGTACCAACAGATGTCTGCTGAGTGGACTGACGTCGACAGCAAGGCCAAACAACTTATCAAAGACGCAACTGATGTAAGCCAGTGATGTCTGCTGTCTACCTAACTCAATACGTTCAGTGAATCTTTGACTTTTTTTATAAGTTATCACTGTTAGCTGCACTATAGTGACAGTTAGTTTCCTACGGCGAGTCATTTAGGGCCAAAACGTTGCTACTGATGATCATATGTGACAGCTCGTTTGATGTCAGAATGTGCCGCCAAGTGTAACTTATGACGGAGATGATGTCGTCACTCAATCAGGTGTTTGAAGTCACACCTGTTGGGCCTCAGTCAGTCTGATATTGAACAATGCCCATTAACTGACCCTATTATTATTATTTATATTATTATATTTTGGTAAAGTACCATTGGGAGTACAGGTTCGAAGGATTAAAAACAGAAACATCAAAAGCAGTCTTCTGGAATGACTAGAGGTTCAGATCGACGCTGTTGTTAGATAACACTGCAAATGCTGCTCTGCTTTCTCATTCGTTACATTATTGTTACTATTATGTCTGAGAGTGATGATGTCAGACGTCTGGTGATTAGATTTATTTGAAGTAAAGTAAAGGACAAATACTGGCCACTTACATGCAACACAAATCATAATACAATGTTCGATATGGAAGCAGTAAACATTTAAACAATCAATAACATGCACTAAACTAAATTAAAAGTATGTATATCTGCTTAGATTACAGTGTAATAACGAGCTCTTGAAACGATTAATATTGCTGAAATCTATGACATTACTTACTATATTGTTCCATACAGGTACAACTCTTTCACTGAAAAATGTTTAGGAACGTTCCATCTCTAGTAGGCTAAGACAGTTTGATGATGATGGTGATGTCAGACGGCTGGTGATGACAGCGATCTCAAGTCATGCGTGGACTTCACGCTGACAGCTGTTGAAGTGCTTCTGATGCACCTCAGTGACCGCAAGAGCATTCTGTCCGAGTACTTTGACCGCTGGAAGATGTACGCAGAGACCGGCCGAGAGTTCACGGCTCAGTGGAAGCAGTTTGTCACTGACGCTCGACAGGTAGCGCAGTCTGCCGACACCGTCACACAGATTTTAGCTTCGTAGTTGCACTGCACTGAGCACAGCTGTTATCATAATATGTCGTCTTCTGTAACACGAGTGTATTGTGACAAAACGACTGAAGCCAGGATCATTGGAGACTAGCACAATGTCTCCGTCAACTTCTTAGCGTAGTAACCTTGATGAGAACATTAAATAAACTAGTGTTGGATGTGGACAGCGTGGCTTGATAGTGTCACTGATAGGGTATCATAGATGTGTTTTTGATTGGTGAAGTTGAATCGTCAGTAACTGAGAGTAATTCACTGTTAAGCTGATGTTCATTCATCCATTGTATTATTGCACAGTTGACATCGGTAGTTTGCTGTGTACGTGTCTTTATTGCCTTTTATATACCGTATATACTCGCGTATAAGCCGCGGACAAAAATCACCAACGAATGATTTAGCCAGCAGATAAGCGATAGATTGTTTCAGCTTCGTCTGGTCGTGCCAGTAAAAAGCTTTCTGTTGTTCACGGCGTGAAGCGTATGCACTTTAAGCCTTTGATCAGCTGCCGTTGCTGGCTCGGGTCATGTAAACACCTAGCATAGACTGCTGAGAGCACACTGCCTGTAGACCACATGAATACCTCAACAGAGACACTGTCTGTCTGTCTGTCTGGTATGAGTGTTGCTACGGTGTCAAGTTACCTGTAACTGCATGCTAGGCAATGCAACAGCAGTCTGTGTGTGGTCCTTAAGAACCACTCCGCCATGCACTCCCCCATGCATCCACGTAGGTCTAGTGGCCTACTAATGGTCCATGCCACGTGTGACACACAGTGAGTGTCTCTGAGAGATAGCCGTGATGATGAATGCTGATTCTAACTGGCTGTGTGGCATGACCCGCGTATAAGCCGATCCCACAACTTGAACGTCAAAATTGAGCCAAAAATTGTCGGCTTATACGCGAGTATATACAGTATTTTATTACCTGTCTGCTTAATAAATGTGTGTATAAACAAGACTGACAGGTGAGTGGGTCTTCATTAGTGAGGAGCTGCAGAAGCAATTTTATTATTTAAGTACATGATGAAACTGTGCATGGCATGAGACGTCCAGTCAGTCGAGTCTGCTGTGTGGTCAGTAAATGTTTTGAACGATGCATTGATAGACAATTGACTGGATCATGAAGGCAGAAGATGGTTTCTTTCCAAAGCTAGCAGGAGAACTTGGCTCATCAATGTCTGATGTTAAACAACAGCAGAAGAGACTCGATGACTTCAAACCTACTATCGTCGTACGTCATTCTTATTAATTATCATCTTGTCCTTGATTTTTACACATAAACCTACCATCGTCGTACGTCCTTGTTTTATACACCAACTGTTGATAGTGGTTGGTGACCCAGCTGTTGTCAGAGTTCATACGATGTGACAACATTGAATCAGTCATGTTAGTTTGCATGAACTATCACAGCACTACTGACAGTTTCAGTGTCCAGGTAATGAACAGTTAGCTAGTTGTCTTCACACTGGGTGGTCCTGTGTCCTGTGCACTTACTGGTCATTATAGCAGGATCGGTGCTACATAGCCGAGAACTAAACGATTACTGAAATGAACTGAATGAGATGATAAGCATCGGACATTTAGTGAGACCACACACACACACACACCCACCCATGCAGACTGAGAGACTGTCATTGCCAGATTGTGGATTATATCTGCTAATGATTTAACAACAGCGCAATCTGGTCTTTGTACTTTACTTGTCAAAAAATGTCTCAAGTGGCGCACTACTCTAGACGGCACTATTTTGCACCCAACTAAAAGCTGTGCTGGCTGTCACATAATAAACTTTGTAAGATGTGGCATAATAATGGTCGATACGGTGAATGTGGCGAGTGTAGAAAGCCGAGGATGAGACGGAGAAACTGCTGAAGACTGCGGAGCTGTTGTCGCTGAAAGGCAACACACATGGTCAAAGAGACGAGCTTGTCAGTGAAATTCTCAAAGTTCACACGCGGTTCACAGCTCGACTTGGAGAATATAGATTCCTTCTGAACATGGCGGAAAAGTTCTTCACCAACCTCACTCGGGTAATCATATCTAACTATTGTAAAAATTCGAATATAATACGCACACTTGTATAATACGCACCCCAAACTTGGATGAGAAAATTGTGGAAAAATGTTAGTTTGGCTGTATAATACGCACCTGTTCTGCACCACCTGATACAAACCTGTTCACTGACGTAAATTTTGCTTTACTTAGCAAGTTTAACTTATTCTATTGTACATTTTTTAAATACAAACTAACAAAAATTTACCAAATTAGTTATTTTTACTTCGATTAAATCAATGTTTATTGCATTGTATTTGTAAACAAAATAATAGGCCCTGTGGCATTTCCCGCCTAGCTTCTTGGTAGGCCTAAATGCCAGAATTTACCTAAATTTTTAATACAGGTAAGTTTTGTAATGTAATGACTGTTTGATGAGAATAATACAATAATATAATATAGATATTTATGCAATGTGACTGTTTTTTTTTGGAAAAAATGTTTTTAGTTTACATATATTATATGCACCCCAGCTATCGTACCTCTATCGTTGGTAAAAATTGTGCGTATTATATTCGAATTTTTACGGTAGACTGAACTGCTGTGGTGTTGTGAGTCTGTGATAACCGTCGACGGAAGTCCCCCAGTGGGGTCTAGGGGTGAAGCCGTGGTGGGTTATGGGGCGAAGCGGGCGACTTTGTCGTGATAATGTGTAGCGTTTTCCTCGTCAGACAACATCTCTGATGCGTCAGTACTGGTCTCGACATATAATAATAATACTCTGAAAATTTATAACGCGCATGTAGTCAAGCATTACGCATGAATTGGAAGCATATAGAACTTAGGCCTATGACTTGTCTTTTCACAAACTTGATAATGATAATGATAAGTTATTGAGTACGGAAGCAATGTTCAGGTTTTGTTAGCTAATCTAACCTTCTTGTAGGACCACCTACTTTGTGACCTCCCAGTCAACTACACAGCCCTGAGTGAGACCATGTATAACATAGCTAGATAGCTTTCAGCTGTTGACCAGCTCCTCACCCACACCCTGACAAATAATCTGAGTGGATCTGCATGGATTACAGAGTGGTCTTGGCACTCTGTGGAGCAGTTGCTCCATTTGCTCCATACTAGCTATGCCATTGCACAGTACTTGTAATTTGCTATGATAGAAATTTAGCGACTGGTGAATGAATGAATTAGTCTATGCAGCAGGTTTGTCAGTGTACCATAGCATACACAAAGGTGGCAGGCAACCAGCTGCATTCAGTACATTTTGTAACTGCACTGCTACGGTTGTGCTTGGTGCAACACATCAGACAGTTGTTAAATACGTTTCTTTCAGTGCTCCATGACTCGCTGAGTATAAACGTACTTTGTGAACCACTGACATTGACTGCTGATGTTGCTGTCAGGTCGATGAGCTGATAAAGACCACTGAGGCTGCGTACGCCAGCGAAGAGATGCCTAAAGAAGTGACAGCCGCTCAGAAGGCATTACGTCAACACAATGAGGGACGTTACAAGCTTCAACAGCTGATTAACTTCACTAGTGATGAGGCCGACCAGATCATCATCAGAGTCAGACAACAGGTTCGCCATCTTACTTACTTACTTACTTACTTACTCAGAAAGGCATCAACACAGTGAAGCCTCAGCAGCTGATAAATTAAGTAAGTAAGTAACTAATGACTGACTGTGGTGCTGTGTGAAGGACTCCGAGGCTCTGGCTAAAGACGAAGTCCAGAAGGTTCTTCAGTTGACTGAGGACAAGAGACGTGCATGGGAGAAGGCTTGGGAAGACCAGAGAAGACGTCTTGAACAGAACTTCCAAGTCTGTCAGTTGCGATTTGATCTTAAACAGGTCTGTACGACCTCCTAGTGTGTCAGTTGCAGTATATTATATCCGGGCTCAACGCTCAGTAACTACAGCATGTCTCAAAAAAACTGTGCCAACTTATCTTTTGCTCTGTGTTGGTCAAATATTAATCTCAAATTTCCCAAGGTAGTGCTAGTACATATTTCAGGTGAAGTGGGCACTTTCTACACAGTTTCGTTGTGCGTTTATCCCAGTACATGTTTACCTATTTTTATTGAAATCTGTTTATATTTGTCAGACACAGAGCACAAAATAGGTTGACACAGTTTTTTTGAAACACGGTGTAATAAGGGAGAACTTTTCCTATCTTTTACCATTCAGAAGGACAGACGTCGCCAAGCAAGTTCTGTAATAATGCCATGAATATTTTCACTGGTTAATTGTTACTGCATGTAATCAGCTCTTAATACTAGCCTCGGTTCTATCATTGCCGAACAGCAAGGTGCGAGTAATGCAGCTAAATAGAATACTTAATAATTAACTAGAGATGGTTGAAACTGAAGCATTAACAGAATATAATGAAAAACTGATGAGCATCAGAAAACAGTGCGACACTGTTTAATGACCACATCACTGTGTGATGTGTCTAGTTACAAGATGAGCTCGATGAGCTTCAGAGGCAGCTGGACATGCGCCAAGGTAACTATGGCAACTCACTGTCGTCCGTTCAAATGATCGTGCAGGCGTTCAGTGCGTTTGTCAAGGCCGCTGATGCAGTTGAGGTCAAAGTCAGTGAGTTTATGTCGACAGCGGATCGGATGATGAAGGATCCTCAGCTGGATTCACGGCGGATCAGACACGAGGTGGATGAGACTGAGAGGAGATGGAGAACGTTCTACAATAGTATTAAGAACTACAGCGCAGCACTGGCCGACTCAGCCAAGTTCTTTGATAACTGGCACGCGGTGAGTCTGACCATTGTCTACAGTACACCACACTACTGCATAGCGGATCACACAATGACTTTCCTGCATTTACCCCAGCTGAAGCTGGTGCTCAATTTACTGACCACGGAGGGATGCAAGGCTGTGTTTACCTGGGTGGTGGTTATATTCCAAGATAGTTTACCTGCAAAATGTGGTCACTTATTTCAGAAATAACCAGGCAATGTTATGGCCGTGAGTCAAAGCGTTACTCCAACATGCTAATCACCAGCTGGTGAGATGTCATTGACTGATGACAGTGACATGTTCTCGTTGTCCTGATGTGCTAAGTCACTTCTAGTCATTGTCCACCTGTGATAGCGTGTAAACCATGCATAAGTGCTGCTGCTGCTGCTGATGATGATGATGATGATGGTGGTGGTGGTGTAGTGTGAAGGGTGGATCAGTGATGCGGCTGCATTTCTACAAGGCATCAGTCGTGAAGCTCCTCTGTGTACTACAATTGAAGATGTCGACCGACTCATCAAGAAGATCGAGACATATCGGATGGACGGATACAAGGACCAGGACGCACGACTTAATGCCATGGACCGCATCGTCACTGATCTCTATGGTATGCTACCAGAGCTATTCTATGGTCTTCGCATTAGAGGCATTGCGTAATGCACTCTATAAATTTTCTACTTATTTACTTACTTTGACCAAGCTGGCCGACTTTGGCTGTTTTCTATTCAGTGTCCACGCTCACTCAGCTAATGAGAATCTGCCATTTTAGTGTCCAGTCAAAGTTGAATAGCGTTTATTTCACGATGATGTATGTTGACGAGAGTGAAGATCAGTGGCCGTAGAATGTGTTGTGTGTAGGCTCTGTGGCCGGTCCTGAGAAGCTGCAGCCATTACTGGACAAGAACCAGGAGATGTTCAATGCATTTGTGAAGGCTGTAGAAGAACTAGCAGTGCTGCGTAATAATCTGAACAAAACAGAGGTCTGTCAGTGTCTGTTGGACTTTGAATTGGCTTCTTTATCATCATCATCATCATCAGCAGCAGCAGCACTCTACATCATTCATTATATGTTGTGTTAATCTATGGTGAGCATGTAGAAATGGAAGGACCAGGTCATGGTACATCATAATATCCACATTGACAAGTGAGGCACCTCTTGGTTTTTATTGTATAGCCCTTGAACTAATTGATCGATAGTCTGGTAATTGATAAAATTTAGCAGAAATGTGTGGTAGATTAACTGACAACAACATTCTGAACTACTGGCTCAGTTTGTGTTTGGTCTGACTGCCGTATCAATGACATGCTGATTCAGTTCATTGCAAGCTGTCATGACACACAAAAGAGTTTATCGACTTCCTTGATCCGCTCTTTGTAGACCTCCTGCAATACTGACCACACTTTGTAGTCCACTGGACTGTTTGGTGGCCAGTTTGTGGGGGAATGAAGTCAACACATTACACAATAAGGGCATTACATGGTAAATTGCATTAAAGGGACACTCCACTTATAATTAGCCCTAGGATTTTTTAGCTGGCCTAAAAGTATATATTATTGTGACTTATCTCTCACAAGTTTCACGTTTGTGAAATTAGAATTGACGGTACAGGGGACACATTTCTACAGTGACGCTGAGGAATTTGACGGGCGTCGTGGCATTAACCTGGGAATTTGGAGCCAATGGTTATATCACGGAACTGACGATTAGCTCGCCTTGGTAATGACGTAGCGTCCATAGTTACGCGGATTACGGGATCGCTGCAGCAAAATCAAACGCTTCTAATGATATGTATAGTAATTATTTAGATTACCACACATCAGTATAGTATCAGTATCGTAGATATTTTGGTCAAAGCTGAACGCTCACTGATGTAGAATCTGTGCTATTTTTAGCGCGAAACCAGCAATTCTAAATATAGCTTGGGGGTAATTTGGACGATCTACCTAAACGTCGGCATCTTTCAGCACATTTCGGCCTAAAATATCTAAGTAACGACGGCATCAATCCAGATCGTTTTCATTGTAAAAATTTCCCAAAAGTATATACTTTTAGGCCAGCTAAAGAATCTAGGGCTAATTTTGAGTGGGGTGTCCCTTTAAACAGCGAATGGGACAAGGGACTTTGCGATAGTGAACTTATACTCAGCAAGTGTCTAATAGACAGCACGTTGCAGCCAAACTACTCAGAACATACTGGACTGCTCTGTAGATGGCCAGTAATGACAGACAGGAAATGATCCGTAACTAAGTGAAAAAATAGACATCGCAGGAGAATCATACTATTAAATGCATACGTATCACTAACCCTAACCCTAACTCCAATCCCAGGTAAACTTTCTAGTGATCTTTTTGCGACGGCAGATCTTCTTTGCAATGGCGGCTACATTCTAAATTTAAATATTAAAACATTGACATACATGTTGAGAAGACAGAAATGATTTCTGCTGCAGTTCACTGGCTGTTAGCAGTTTGCATGGATTTACTGGTTCAACATCTACAAAGACATCATTTCAAGACATTTACTGGTTCAACGTGTACAAAGACATCATTCCAAGACATTTACTGGTTCAACG
>Ga0209365_1000199_pt1 | contig 10852 bp, 9 predicted proteins | sample WorMetimpBELIZE2_FD_187389 | JGI IMG/M metagenome (GOLD analysis project Ga0209365, IMG submission 187389) | Marine gutless worms symbiont microbial communities from Max Planck institute for Marine Microbiology, Germany - Olavius imperfectus... | ecosystem: Host-associated > Annelida > Digestive...
TCGTTTTTCAACTGAACACGTCGACCACTGACTTGTCCTGAGCTGGGCACAACTTCCTGACCACCATGCCATACGCCTACAACTAGCTGGCCACACAGAGCCCGTAGTCGTGCAGTCTTGCCCAGTCAGCTGTGACTGACAGCGACAAGATGTCAGAATATAGCAAAATCAACTTTGCACGAATTATGTCCATGTAGCTCTACTGATGGCCGTGATAGTTTTTGAATGTACCGTATTTCTTCTGTTAAATAGAGCTGCTAAAAATAATTAATTTTTTAACGTGAGAGATTCATGAACAGACTTGTCAATAGCTGTGCCCAAAGGAGGTTTGGTACGATTCAGTGATGGTGATGGTGTTCGCATAGCACGAAGTTCGTCTACAGCTGTCGTCAGTTGATGTAGAGTCAAGCTGGGATTGTCGTTCAATCACAGTACAAATGTTTGTCTCCTCTGGTGCACATCCTGGTATTCTACTCACGTTCACGGCAGAGAATATTACTGGGACGGTTTTCTTCCATGGAAAAAACGGCTTTTCCACCCAGTGGCAAAAACTTGCCAGCTCTAGTACAGTACACATATCGACTTCTTGCAGCCAGTAAAATGATGACGTATATTCTGACAATCCCGTCCGCAGGCGACAACCAAAAACTGCAATTTCCGGCCAGTGTAGCAAGCCCCAAGAAATACCTGCAATTCTTTGGCTGATAGCCCACTCCGGCTGAAATATGACAGCATCTTCTTTATGTCATTTGCATGTCAGTTTGTGCAGATCAATATATAACACACTATGTCTGAAAGCGTCAGCAATACTATCAAACTGTTTCTTCTCAGGAACTCTGCAATCCTCGATGAGAATGTTCTGGTTGGCATACCGCTGTTTTGAGGGACATTCTCGTTTCCAAATAATTGCACCGCATCTTGTTTTTATTGCTTCATCATAATCATTTGCTACATTATCCCTGTCGATGTTGTCATTGGCGTCGATGCTTCCGTCGTCATCAGCGAGGTCTTGGTCGTTGTTTAGATGATCATCGTCTTGATCGTTGACATACAGCTGAGAACTGCCTTGTTCATCACACATGTCTGGTATTTTGCATGCAGTTTTGGCAGAAAATATCTCATATTCAGATTCTGTATCACTTGACGTAAATTCGCAATCAGAACTGCCATCCGAACTGTGCAATATTTCATTCCAAACGTGCACAGTTTTGTACTTATACCGTACAACCGATGGTCTATTTTGGTTTATAGTAGTTGCATGCTGTAATAATGTCTGGAACATGTGCAATGTCACAATCAACATAGTTCAGTTTTCTAAATCTACTCTTTAATATTCCAAATGTATGTTTGATGACAACCCTTGTTTTGCTCAGTTTCCTGTTAAATGTAAGTTGTTTTGCAGGCAAACAACCTTAATATTTGAATGGAACCATGACGTGATCAAACAGAGGAAATGCACTGTCTTCTAGTATGTGGTAAATTGGAGAGGGGAACAATTTGTTTGGTTCTTGGTCAACTTCATTTGTTTGTCCAGAATGCTGAAGTACACGCGAATCATGAGCACTGCCAGGAAAGCCAACAAACACATATGTAAATGTCTTCTCTGCTGAGCACACAGCAAGCAAGTTCACTGAATGCTGCAATTTACGATTCAAGTACTCATCCTGATGTGAGCAAGGTGTGCGCATGGTGATGTGGCATCCATCAGTTGCTCCGACAACTGTTGAAACAATGCAGTGCATCTAATGTTACTGCATATGCATATACATTTCTTTAGATTTTATTGGCACAATCATAGTATGTGCATTCGGTATATTATTTTACACAGATGCATACTGACTACAGTTTGCAACTGTAAAGCAAACAGTATCCTCTGTCGGTGTGTATCTGGTCTGATGGGTCTCCATGTGCAGCCCTTGGTCTGTATATTGCTGTTGTTATGCATCCGTAACAGAAGAAATCACAGACAATCGCATATTTACAATCTTTGTTTATATGTTTTCACAGTTCCACTACTGTGCATACTGCTCTACTGCACAGTCTTATAGTGTACGTCTGTTGAAACAAGAATTTGGCGGGTGTCGCGCCACAGTGGGACAATTAACTGTATTAACAACGATTACTGAAAGTACGGGAAGACACCTTAACGGTAGGGTTGAACGATTTTGGACTTCACAATATTAATAGCATAATTACATACAATGTAGCACTCTGATTCACGAAAAAATATTTTGAGAAATATTTGTTGTCGTTTAAGTGATGTTTTTGATGCCAAATTTTTCACGGTCGAAACTGTCGAGAACCAACTTGTGACTATAGGCGGGGATTGTGGGCATGCGCAACAGTACTTCCGAGTGGCAGTGGGTGGCAGAAAGTTGTAAACTATTGTTACATGTTGAGAACTTGACAAAGGTGAAGGCATAGAATCACCTGCTAGTTGCTGCGTCGCTGGTTGTGTGACTTGAAGTCTACCTAAGAGTAGTGGGAGTGGAATGCGTCTGTTCCGTATACCAGGTCTGAAACCAGCAGCATGTCGACCGTCCGAGTCTGCCTTTTCTTCTTGGCGAGAGTGTGCATCCGCCTCCTCCGCAGTCAGAATCATCATAGGATAGAACAGAGATAGACAGACTAAATGTAGTGAGTAAATGCACGTACAAGGCATGAGCCCCAATGGGGCCATGCTGCTAAATATATAAACTCACAATTATGACATATAAATGGTGATTTATAATGTTCATGGGTAAGTCATCCATCTGTCTGACTGGCAGTTAGTTTATGCCACACAACTCAGTTATGCGAGTGGGACATGAAAACATAATATAGAAAGAAACTGAAATGTTCTGCCAACGTCTGAGGCAGCATGTCGATAGCCCCTGGCAAGTGTGATGGCCAAAAGGGGCTATGTTGCAAATGGTGCATGGCCTGTTCATGTGTTGAATTAGTTACAGTGACTGTATTTAGTGGTACTATCTGCAACAGAAACTTGGCCAAAAATATGTTCGAGATTATGGCAGATATTACATGTGCCTCGCACACGAGGAATGAAACAAATCTAATGACAGCTTTCAACACAATCTACCATTCTAAATTCAAAATCATCACACTGAACAAGTCTTTATATCCCCGTGCCAGTGTCTTTCATGCAGTCTAATAGACAAACTAAAACAGGCACGTTCTCTATAAAAAGAGGTGATCGTTTCTGTTGCACAACGTTGACTTATGTCTGACATGCCGAAATATTTTCCAAACATAAACAAAAACAAATGAAATTGACCATACCCACTTTATAATGATTTCTTAGTAGTGATGTGATCGTAATCGAAATTTAAAGTTTAAATTTTGTCAGCGTTTATTGGCCATCACTGACTGTAGGTCACCATCAACAGGTAACACAGAATGCAAAATAACAATACAAAAGAAAAACACTATACACAGAGCGACAGTAGTCCAAATTACTCACGGGTGTGCCACTCAAAGGCACCTAGTTGGTTCACCAGACGAAGCACTTTTGCTGGGATTGCATGCATCTTCTTGTCATGATTTGGCCGAGTCTTTGTGCCTCGGTCTTGATTGATCTGGGCCAGGCACCGGTAACAAAAAGACACTAACACTTAGTCATGTCAACAAGTATACTTGTAAGCCGCCGAATTAGCCGCCGGCCGAAAAAAATTTGGCTAAGCCACCGGTTATGCCGTCGTGCAGTGCAGTGCTGTGTGTTATTGTGCATCCTGGACTTGTGACTAGTTACAGTTACGGTAATTAGCAATCAGTTACGCTGCAAAAAGTTTTTGGACAGCATAATATAAATAGCTACAATATTATACAATGGGACATATGCTGAGTATAACCATCATAATTGGCATTGGCAATACATTAAAGTCGATAAAATAATCATCTCCTGATTAACAAATAATACATGCATCAACCAGTGTACGATACATACAGATGATAGCGTCGCAAAGTGTGAATGGGTACATACACTGTGTCTCAAAAAAGTTCCCACTTTTAAACTCTGTAACTTTGAGGCAGGTGGCTCATTCCATGAGCGAGGTGTATGGAAAACTAATATTGTGAAAGTACTTGTTTGCGGTGTGTCAAACAATTAATAAAGATTGCTACTACTAATATTAAGTCGTAATGTGGAACATTCGACTTCTGCAAGGTAGTGTAGCAACACTTCAGGTGGCAGATTTTTATAGCCAATACATACACCTAACACACTGACCACTGAATGCATTCCATAGTGGCAGCTGCTTCTGCAGGATATTCCATGTTTTGCATGAAGTAAGTGCTGAAAGAGGCACTGACGGCATCAGCAAACAAAAGGCCGTCGAACAGCAAGTGACCCTCTGCTGAAACACTGTAGTCTGTCGAATCCAAAACAGACGTACCTAAAATATGCAAACGAAATTGTGCATTTAATCACACAGTAGAGTGGTGAGTGTTTGCTATCTGTGCAAAAACTTATTACTGCATGTTTTGCAGTTATTAAAAAATTCAAATTATTTGCACAAAATTTTGCACATACAGTCTTTAGAAAAACAATATTACAAAAAAAGTTATCCCCATTTTCACAGTGAGACAATAGGGTTGCCACCTTTTCACTTTCCCAATCGGGGACGGGGTCTCCTCTCCTCCACTGACAGCCAACACACGTTAAAACTCAGAAGCTGTGTGCTTGTCCAAGAAGTGAATCTCATAGCATGCCTGCTATCAGTCCCACCAACTAAGAAACCCATGCCCGGACATGGATTTGAACCCAGGCCGTCATAGACCGTCAGTCAGTCAGGCCAGCTATCACTGTGGCTCAGTGAGCGTGTTAACCCACTGATCCACTGAGACAGGCACTGTGCATGCTTGTGTAGATATAAAATTGAGCCTTGTTGATATTAATTAATACAAGTAGGCTTACCTCTGTAAAGTATGCAAGGTGTTGCTGGCAGATCTAGCTGTTCTTCCAGGAGTTCTAGGTCAGCCACAGTCTCGACACCACAGTCCTGGAGACAGCTGACGACTGTGTCAAGTTGCTCCTGCGCCAAACCTGGCAGAGCCTGATTGATTATTTTCTGAACAGCCTCGATGTCTAAACAAAGTAGAACAAAAAGCATAGTTCTATGATAAGCATCACTGTTTTACAAGAGAGATGGATACTGGATAATAAACAAATATGTCATGGCTAAAACATGCAAGACAAAACCTGTAAGAAATTGTTCAACTATCAAAGCGACAATGTGACAATGAACAGTGAGTGCTAAATAAATGAAATAAATCCTACAGTATCAATTAGGCCTATGTGTCACGTCACATACCTTCGTAGTGTTTTGTACGAATTTGCCGCCTTCTTTCAAACACATCCACTTTCGCGCGCATTCAGCTCTCACCGCAGTCTGCCTGTATCTGATAGCGTGGCACTCACTCAGGCACTGGCTACGAGGCTGTTGCTGAGGCTGACAAGCAAGCAGTTGCAGACGCAGAATGCACGTGTAGTACCTGGCCTAGCTGACGCCGTGATGCAGACGCTGACCACAACGTAGCAAACACAGTCCTTATCTGCACACTCATCTGCCTTCAAAAAACCTAGAACGTCAAATCTGTTGTTGGTTACAAAAAGCGAAACTTATACACTAAGGAAGTACTACTACACTTCATTCCAACCATGACTTAGCATCATCATCAATACCTTGAAAATTCTCGAGAATGTGCTTAAAATCTATTACTTTCCATCTTGGCACATGGATAGCATAGCTGGACAGTGGCTGATCATTGCTGTCAAACTGTTCAGCACTGGATGGTTCTGCTGTATCCTCCGACTGTGAAAGTTCTGGTTCAAAAGTCTCATTGTGCACACTGTTATCTGATAAATCTGAAATTTCCGACTGATGATCATCTAATGCTTGAAGTAGCCTCTCATAGTTGACCTTACTTGGCTCTCGATTTTCTGCACATGCGGCAAAGACAATTATTACGTAGGGTTGGGGTTAGTGTTAGGGTGCGGTTACTCTAGTTATTAATATACTGGCTGCCAGACTGGTAGGGGTCCGGTAAGTATGGTTAGGGTTAGGGCTTGGGTTAGTATTAAGAGAAACAATATATATATCAAAGTATTAACTAAAAGTTAAGACTACGATGCCTTGTAAATTATACGTATATCTTGAATTAGTAATTGGTATATAAATGGATAATACTCAAGTCCATGAGGATAGTAAGTTTGTAATTTATTGATCTAACAGTTTCCACACAGACCACACACAGCCACAAACCACACGGCCGGGAAAATCGTGACAAACGTCAAATAACTAGTAAGACCTACTAAAAAAGATTGCTTACTGAGTTATTGTAAGGGCCTGTTTCACTAATCTTTGACTGGCTGTCAAAGTTGACTCGACAGGCCGATTTGATGAAAATTTGGTCATTTGTGTTTCTCCTTCTCCAACATTTATCTGACCGTGAACTTGACATATTTTTGACAGGCCGCCATGCTCAGTCATATTATCGAATGACATGTTTACAAACGATTGGTGTTACCATGGCAACAATTAATCTCAAATCTCGCGAGAGTTAATTCAGCCAGTGTTTGTGTGGTACCACAAACTGATACTGGACACTACGAACAAACTGATCAGGCAACGCAATATTACATGCTAATAGCTTCCGTTTGATGATGATTTACAGCATGTTTATGAACAGACACTCTGCATTATAATGAGCATGGCCAGCAAAGCCAATATCAGCAAATAACTTCTTATTCCACAGCTTCTGAGGCTGTTTAATGTATCCTTCTACTTATAAGTTAACTCCTTCTACATGATAGAATGCAGTAACACGGACTTCACGTGTATGCTCTGCACAAGACGTGCTGCAGCGGTAGGATCTGCATATCGCGTCTGGCGTCGTCTTTTTGACCCCTTTTTCCTGTGATGCAGGCAGCTCTGATGGTCGCTTGCGACTGACTTTCAGAGACGGCATCTGTCTTTTTTACATCTTGCTCGACACGTTTGTCAGCTCAACCGCAACTAACTCGCACGGTCGCACTGCAGGTGGCCTTGGAGTCCGCCGTGCTTGACAGACTTAAAAGAGTGACTCCTCCAAGGCGTTGGTAAGGCATCGTCACCGCCGCTGACCATAGTGGGTATAGATGCATGTAGTGGGTAACTACTTCAGAGCATCGTGGAGTGTACGTAACAGTTGCGATGTTTTCGGTCTTGGCATCACCGTGATCTTGTGCTGTGTACACGTCAGCGATCCGGCCTCGAAAGAACCGTGTGAATGGCGATTTTTCTTTCAGGGTCTTGAAGTCCACAACTGTACCCGGAACGTTCGTTGTTGTTAGCTTCCTCTTTCCACGGAGTGGAGATACTGCTTACGTACTCCAGCAGACGTGACCTCCGGCGATTCGTGTCGTGCAGTAAGCGTCAGGCAGATGTTGTGGTAAACATCGCCGGCTTCCGTGAGTGACGAGTTGCGCTGCTAAGCACCGAAGTAAGACTGCGCCAGTTTACGCATGTCCGCATGCTAATGCTGCTTTTGGATGAAATTTCTACAACAAAAAAACGAAGCTACCTTTCTTTCACTTATATTACTACTGATAAGTCCTGCAGAAGTACAGTATGGGTGAAACATGCACACAGAGGACTCGAGCAGAAGCGCTAACAGTACCCAAGGACCCAAGGTAAGTTAACCTAAAGGCTAAATATTTCACTGAAATGAGTGTCACATACCGTCATGTGCTTGCGAAAGTTCGACGTCACACTCTTTCTTCCACTGATAGTGGTTTGTTCCGGCTTGCATAGCTTACAACTTCCTGTTAACTTGGCATCTTTGTTACTATCTGATGCTTTTATGTTATCATCTGTCAATTCCAAAAAACTAAAAATTCCTTTTGCATGCCAATCACAATCATCACTAGATAGCTCATCAGGTAACTGGAAGAAACTTAATCCAATTCCCATATATCTGTTCCCATTCCCATACCCACAGTAGTATAAACACGCAATTGAAATTCAGTCATGGTAGCACCAGATTAGACTATCCTCAAAGGCTGACTGCAAAATCAAAGCCCCACTGAATATTATGCTAATATTCACTTACACTTTGCTGGAATCCATTCCTCATCACTGTCGCGGGCAGCAGAGGCAGAGTGATTTTGTTGACGACGCTGCTGTATCTCCACTAATCCTCGTGCAGGAGGACCTTTCAAACCTTGTTTAACAACACAAATATAAAACTGATGCTCAAATGCAGTCTGATATTTTCAGTTTACAACAATTCTTCTTTGCAAAATGTGTCGCCTTTCCCACATATATGTTCCCATTCCCATACCCAGAGTAGTATAAACACGCACAGTTTGACTTGTGTGCATGTGTATTGTGTAGTATGTACTATTATTTAAGTTTCGTTTACTTGTTCCAATACAACCAAGTACTAACACTGGACACCTAGACTGCCCTGTATGTGGTAATGTCTTGGTTCGAATGTGGAGGTACCTTACACAGATTAAACAAATTAAGCGTAAATCATCACATATAAAAGTACACAACATAAAGTCCACAACATAGGAAGACTACATATTCTCTTGTGCTCGTCAGTATTCTATGAGTGAAAAGGGCAGTCCTTTATTTGCAGATCATCCGGTGTCTTTTCATATTCGTCAAACCGACTGTCAATCACTGTTTTGTTCAGTCCTGATACCCTACTACAAGGGAGTGACTTTGGCTTGCTGGCTGACAACTCGTTATGCGTTTGCATAAAACCTTTCATCCAATAGTATGATCCACCAGACCCACCTGTCACATTGAAACCTTCTAAATTGTGCTTTTGTGCATATTGAAATGCAAGATTATCTCAAACACGGCCCACTTGCTGAGAGACTGTGAGTCGCAGCATTTCTGGTGATCTTTGATTGATTTAATGTCATGGGTATTAAACGTTTCAGGTGGTTCAGTGTCGTATATATGAAGCACTGATAGCGGTCGACCAGTGATAGAAGCTGCAGCTTTAATTCTCATTAACCATTCGTCTGTAAATATTTTGTCTGGCTACCTAAAGCTTGACTTACTTATTTTTTGTCTGCTTATTTGGTCAAGCCGGTGGTTAAGTTGGGTTACCATTTCACTTAATTTGGAAATTTTAGTTTTCACTGTGCTGTTTAGCTTTTGATACGAAACTTGCAGAGCCTTGCAACCCTGGCATGTAGGGGCATCGACGACCACTGTTTAACTCAGTTTGTGCAGTTGCCTAGTCGGAGGTCTTACAAATAATTCAGCCAAGAAGTGTGATTGATTACTGATAGTATGCGAGTGAGTTGGTGTCATCGTTAGCTGGAAATTATCATCGCTAAACTCGTCTATATGTTAAATATTGCTACCACATTCTGTATTCCCTGAAATAATTCTAGGTGCTATGCCCAATTCCCTTCCCCTGTTGCTCCTGCTTTCACCACGCCACCGACTGTTCCGGATGTAAATGTTCACACGACTTGGGCCTTGTTGCGCCACCACTTCCGTTCGTTTATGTCTCCTTTTCTCGCTCCAAGCGTCCACTTGCCCATTCGATAGATGATTTCTTTTCAGTGCTGATATAGGATTGCCGCATTACTAAATGTACATGTCCTAGTCCCATTCTCCCTACCCACACCCGTGATGTTCCTCCTGTTGATTGTGATCCAACATAATATAGGCATACTCCCACGTCCCCAGCCTCGTGGACGTCACCATCCTCCCATTGCATCGGTCATTAATCGTTGTCTCCACCCCCTCTGATGAAACAATGTTGCTGCCATCGATGACTCACTCCGATATGAGCAACAATGAACGTCTCTAGCACCATTGTCCGATTTATCCACTGCATTTGTATCTTTCTCACCGATTGATTTATCATTGTCATTAGATTAGCAATGGTGAATCGACAAAATAGACGCTTCTTGACCCTGCTCTTTCTCTATCGTCCCCATACAGTTGTTGGAGAACGAGTTGGGATCGCTCAGCCATTGCAGAACCTGTGGAAATAGCCACATCTACTGTAGTTCTACTGTAGTTGCCAAATTAATATCTTCATCAGATCTCAACATCGCTTGTTAGCCATTTGAAACTGATGAGTTCGGATTGCCAACGTCAGGAACCTACAATGATGCTATGTTAGGTTGTTGTTCTGTACTTGATTTCTTCTGACATTTCTCCATTACTCCCAGAAGTACACGCATGATACTGTGCAGCCAACCAAACTGCTGACACTGCAAAGTGTACTGTACATGGTGTATATTTTCAGTCCTCTCTTTTGTCGATCGTTATTACAGTGTCTTTAGTCGTCTTTTGGGTGTTTACACGGACTGTTATAACCCACATGACTGGGCGTAATGTCCCGCAAGGCCACGGACATTGGCGACAATTAATTCAGCGTCTTTGAGAATGCGATTTATGTATCGAGTGCACATATCTCATGTCACGGTAGACCAGAATTCTCTAATTCCCTGAGCCAGTTCCTCTTTGTTAGTTTGACTCGCTGGCGAATACAGTATTTCACTGTAGCCTATATTGGTTCTGTTGGGCTAAGATTGGGTGATCCGGTGGCGTCGGCCAATGATTGATTTTATTCACCTTCATCCACTCACTGGTACTCTTTCTTCTGTGCTCAGGATCGTTATCCATTACCAACCTATGGCCTTGGGGATAAGCTCGGCTAATGAATTGTAACAGGTATTCTTTTATGATAGTTCGTCTACATCATGATGCCAAGAACCATACGTCACATGCTGTATTCTATCTATGTGTCTATCTATACAAACCGTGTGGCTTACATACGATGATGATGACCAGCTACTTAAAAATATAAACCGTAATGCACAACAGTCCACTGC
>Ga0209365_1000200_pt1 | contig 10824 bp, 2 predicted proteins | sample WorMetimpBELIZE2_FD_187389 | JGI IMG/M metagenome (GOLD analysis project Ga0209365, IMG submission 187389) | Marine gutless worms symbiont microbial communities from Max Planck institute for Marine Microbiology, Germany - Olavius imperfectus... | ecosystem: Host-associated > Annelida > Digestive...
TTGACGACTGAATATATACGATTAAAACATACGACTGAATATATACGACAGAGAATTGACGAAGAGAATACATATACAAAGTGGATTTGACGAGAACACATGAACAGAAGATAACAGAACGAGAGAACGCAAATATTTACAGTTATATTGGATAAACGCATATAAAACACCTCGTCTGGTAATTAAATAATTAATAGTTAAAAATAAGTCTTTGTAATACACTTCGAGTTAATAAAGGTAACTGAAAAAAAGAGATTACAAGATATAATACAAACGCGTACAAATTGAAGGAAATCAACATTGTAGATTAGTCACTTGGATTATAGTTCGTGATCAGATCGCTGATTCTTTCAAAAACGCTAACACTTATCATTATAGCTGTTGATAAACTTCTATTGATTGAATATCTGTTTTAAGTCAAACTCTCATATTTAAAACACGTTGCACTAATAGTTGTAGACTTATATTACTTATCGAAGACTTGGATAATTAATAGTAGTTTGAAATAGACAACACAACTGTGTATATTCGATCTTTGTGTTAATATACTATCACAGACTGAACGAACAACACTGTTACACTTAAATAAATAATATCGCAAAATTCACGTTAATACCTTGCAATATTGCTGTACATACGTATTAGTTAGAATATTTGTCTAAGTAACAGTTTGAAATAGACAGTGCAAGTGCGTATATTAGCTACTTGTGTTTGTAAATAGACGTTAGTAGAAAAACGAGATTACAGTAAAGCACATTACACTACTACACTTAGTAAACAAAACTACGGTTTCACATTAGAGACTTCAGGTATAGTTCAGTGTAACTTTTCGTAACATTTGAAGAACTAGTTTAACTATAGTAGTGTCGTGATGTTTCATACGTCAACTAAACTTTGTGACTGTTTTGGCACAATCTACAATGTAAGACACATGCCAAAAAGTGGCTATTGTGGTTTTCATGCTCTCGCCTACTGTCTGACGGGAACGGAAGTCTGCTATGCTGATATCATAGACGACTGTATTAAAGTATTTACTAATATTCCTGAACTTTTCCGTTTGAGAACAACCTTCGGTAGTCTTCAAGACTCGTCCTTGAATCTCAATGACTACCAAGTATTCATGGACGATGCTACACACAAAGTTCACAGTGGACTTCCTATTGACACGTCTGCATGGTGCGAGGAAGGTCACTTGGCGGCTATCGCTTGTCTGTATGATATAGCAGTCTGTATCTACTCTGCGCAAGATACAAAGTGGTACGTATTTAACGAAACTGGCAGAAACGGCTATGTGTGTCTGTTGAGCACAGGAGGTCATTTTGACGTAATTGAAAGTCCTGACAGTCCACCAAATGGTGCTGATACGCATGCGATTACACGTAGTAGTCTAGGTACGAATGATGACGTATGGGTATCTTTACAACGTGACTACAGTTTTAATTTTGTGAATAAATTTTCTGAAGACTTTGAAAGGATCACTATATTGAACAACCCGGTCATGGTGTTCAATCCAGAAATCCCACCGACACAACACACTGAGAGCACTCAGAAACACGCAGGTAAACAACAGAAAACTATTCATCGATGTGACGCTATTGGCTGTAGCTATGTTACAGATGACATCAACAGACTTCAAATGCACAACGTGAGAGTGCACAGGAAGGCAAAGGTATATTTTTGTGATGTCGCCGGTTGTTGTTACAGTAATATTAGAAAATACCGAGTTGCATTGCACAAATCACAGCAGCATTCTAAGACAATCACTGGCAATTATTCTGGTCAGGTCGTGAATAACAGTGAGAGTGTGAACTTGACATGTCTGCACGACATGCAATCTCTTGCAAGTTCGAAAGCGCGTAAAATAGACACAGAAACAGCAAGCAGCGTGTGCGAATCAAATTCTACAGATTACGAGCAAAGTTCAGTGGCCAGTCTACACACAAACACGTTGCGTAGAAGTAAACGTATCCTAAACAGAGATGATAGAGGTATTGAGAACTCAGGAAAGTCCACAGGTGAAGAAAATCCGATATGCGTGTGATGTTGAAGGCTGTGGTTCATCCTATGACACTGTTAGGGGTTTGTCTATGCAGAAGTCGAAACGTCATTCATTTAAAATTAGTACTAATGATGACATGAGTGAACATACCGCAGAAGTGGATGACGCTAGCACTGTATCGATCTGTAGCACTGTTGATAGCATGACTAGTGTTCGTCGAAGTGAACGAATTTACAACAGACAAAAAACAGAAGGTGCAGCAGCATGTCAGTCACATGTGAGTGGAATAAATCTCACTAAACGACCTTCATCAACTTGTCAGCAAGAGAAAAACGATGAGCGAACACAGGCAGATAACAGCACTAACGATTGGCGTAAACATTTAGCCACCAACACTGAAAAACGTCGGTTGAAGAACTCTTTTTCTCAGAAAATTGCTCAGCTTGAAAAACGTTTTAAACCTAAACATAAAACTAACTCACAAAATGATCCGTTATATGACGAACTGAAATTTTATCATGACAATCTGCTGAAGACGGTGTCAAATACAATGACAGAAAAATTGTCGTCAGAAATTCTTGATGTCATTTTGGATCCAACAGCGATCGATACAGAGAGACGTTTTGTTTGGTCGACAGATGATCAAGACAGACTAAATGAGCTAAATGCAACCTGCAAACTAATTCAACCAAGAGATAGCTGGACATGGTCAGCATCTGATGACAGTGAACAAGGTCAGTATAACAAAAATTGCATGGAGCTATGTATAACCAAAGGATGTGAATGGAAGTTGATTGAGTGTCAGATGTGTGGCTCTACTGGTATACTAGTCGGGGACCAGATTCACTCTGACGTTTGTCATGACTGTTTAAAACTGAGACGTGTAAACCAAAAAGAACGACAGCACAAAGAGCAGGCATGGAACAAAGTGAAGCCAGTGTCAAAAGATTTTCCACGAACCGCTGATGGTAATGATCTTCCAAATCTGCATCCAGGTGACAAAGCAGTCTTGGCGCCCGTGCACGGTGTAGTAACGATTAAGAGAAACGAATATGGAGATAAACGACTGCGGCTAGAAAGTATTTCGCTTGTTCAAGATCCGGTACCTACTTGGTGCAAATTGTTGCCGAGAACGAATCTTTCTGACAGATATATGATAATCGAAAGACGCGTGAAAAACGACAAGAAATATATTGTTGCAGATGCAAACCGTGTAAGGCAGTGGCTTCGGTACTTATTTTTGCATCACAAAGAATTCATCCGATTGCGACGACAAAATCAGCTGGCGATAGACGAAGCTGCTATTGAGTTGTTAGGACCGAATTTAGAACTGGCAGAAGTCGACGCAACCTTAGCCCAGTATACTGCTTCGGAAGCTCAATCAATTGAGAATGTAATGCAACAAGCTGATGACGGTCTCACTGATGCGACGGTAGAATCTGGTTTGTCGGAGAGTCATGTCTTTTCATTCGACCAACAGTTGTATTTGAAAACAAAAGACGTTCTGAAAATACGAAAAGAAGGTAAGTTGCAAATTGTGCAAGATACAACAGTTCGTAGACCAACATACTGTACCTCCGCTAACCTTGCGTTTCCACATTTGTATCCGCACGGTGAAATGTCGCCACTTGATTTTCAAGACTACAAGTTGGGTCGTTATCTGCTGAAGAAACAGACGTTATTTGCACACAGAATGAGTGATAGCAAACTGCAGTGGACATACGCTGCTGACGACGTGCACATGGCGCATCAATATAGCAGACTAAGTGAGCAGACTGTACGTGCAACAGTTGGTTACTACCTCTCTAGTCATCCTAGCGTTGCTCACGTACCGTTGGAGAACATAATATCAGCATTCAGAGATTGTGTAGATCGTGATTCTGGTTTGCTAGACTCACACTTACCAGATCTTACTATGGTGATGTCACAACTGCCCAATTCACGTCAGAAGTGGTTTGCTGAACGACTTGGAATCGAAGCCATTTCACGCGATGTCGGATCACCTAACGTTTTTGTGACAATTAATCTAGACTGCAGAGCTAGTACTGATGTACGTCGATTGTTGTACCAACTGGAACATGGAACAGAGATGCCGCGCGATGAGCCGTTTATGAAAGATACGGCAGAATTCATACGGTTGATGGACAAATACGCTCCGTTCGTTGCGGTGTATTTGTATCGTAAAGTAAAAGCAATTACACATGCATTTTTCACAAAGATTTGCGGCATTGAAGAGAAAGAATCCACGAAGGATTGGTCGCAGAAAGATGTCACTCAGGCGGCTTTTTTCTGGGGACGCGTGGAATTCACAGAAACGCGTGGAATTCAACATTGGCACTTTTTACTCAAATTAGGGAATGTTCTTGACACAGGACTGCTAGGACGAATAATTCACAACGGTCGCGTTGTTCGACAGGAACTCAAGTGTGGTAACATCAAACCAGAGAAGCGAGAGCAAGCTTGGCATATGATTAAAATGTCTTTACTTGCAAGTCGATATGCCGCGTTGTTTGCTGACTCAATATCTACAGCGTCGTTTTACTGCGAGGATGTCGGCATAGACGGACATGAAGACGCAAAAGTCATTAAACTGGAACAGTACAGGAAAGAGTATGTACAGAATTATAAGGCAGGTAATATAACGTTGAACACGCATCCAATTATGCGCCGGTTTGACGATGCTGAGTGCCACGAGAACGCGTTTCACGAGATGGCTCAGATCGCGTCTGTGTCTTGCTTACATCATTGTATTCGCAGAAGCTGTGGTGGTGATCCGTTGAGTGGAGACGGATGTAGATTTGACTTTCCAAAGAAAGAGCTAAAACACACAGTGCCGGCAGTGATGCAAGTAAATGCTAATCAAATGGAAGCACGTATTCTTCTGCGCAGAACATGTGATCGTGTCGCGAATTTAAATCGATATCTGATCCAGTATTTACGGTCAAACCACGACGTCAGCGTATTAATTGATTCAGCTCATAAACTGCGATATGCAACCAAGTACTGTGCAAAATCGGGCAAACACGCCGAATTACTTGACCAAATCATAGAGCACTTGAACCAAAGATCGACCGACTTACTGCCACCAAACCTGAAACAGGTTCTGTCGCATCTTCTGTTGGCTGACTGCTCACACCGTGCTTTCATCAGCAAACAGGAATTGGCTTACAAGGTAATGCAATTGCCAGACACAGTGAAATCGTTTGCTAATGTAGATGTGGTTGGCTTTTACAAGCGTGCAAATCTGCAAGTGCCTTATGACGATCAGAATACCATCGAGTACTCAGATCGCACAGAATACAGTGCTTACGCAGAACGATGCAGAGACGACACGGAACTAGGACGTGGTCTGACGAAAGTCGCTGTCGAGAGTATGTCCTTCAATGAATTTTCAGAAACTGTTCAGCATAAGTGGATTAATGCTAAGAAATCGGACAAAACGGTCATCGACGAGACAACGAAGCGAAAATTTCGCACGCGAGACGTCGATAGTGGTCACTGGCGTTTGACTTTGTGCAGCACACGCAAGCACACACGACCAAGTACAGTTCTTCATACGGCTCCAGCGATTGACTATGAGTTCGTAGAACACGGGAAAACAACAACTCAGACGACATTTTACGACCTGTCAATTGACAGACGACATCAACTGTACCGTGCTTATTATGAGCTGGTCATGTACGTGCCGTGGCAGAACACTCCAGACGAGACATTTCTTTCAGCGAACGTTCGTCATGTACTTGAAGACCGTGACAGACACGTCGAAATAGACAGCAGACACAGTTTGCAGCGTCTGGAAGAGTTTTTCAAAGTTTACAAACAGTACTACGACGATGGCATCGTTGCTCCACCAGGCAGTGCTTGGCACAAAGACAATCAGTTCTCATACTCGATGTTTCTTGTAAGCCAACACAACCGAGACATTCACCTAGATCGTGTTGACAACAGCGGCGTATTGAAGGCTCAATATGACCAGCTGTTAATGACGTGTCAGATGTTTCTGAATATCCGATTTTCGAGAATTTCATGCCACCGGACTCGTTTCGAGATGTAATGGAACAGAAAGCACCTCCGATGTCTGAAATCTGTGTGGCTTTTCCAATGCAAAACAAGTGGCAGCGTTTGGAAGAAGTTGTAACACACTGCAAAACGAAACGGTTCATTGCGAATCCTCCGCAGTCACCACTTGATTACAATGACATGACAGCAATTCAGAAGTTTGCTGTTGCTATGGGAAAAGACAAACATCAGCAGATTGTTTTCTTATGCGGACAAGCAGGAAGTGGAAAGACAGCTACCGCTTTGAAAATCTGTGAATACTTTCCAGGCAGAGTGCAGGCCTGTGCTTTTAGTGGAAAGGCATCTTCATTATTTCACGGACCGACTATACATTCGATGTTTGGATGGTCTCATCAAGAACATAAATCAACGTCAGCTGAAATAAAAAACGACAGTAAGAAAGTGACAGAGTTCAGAATAGCTCACGAAGATATTGAGCTGTACGTTATTGAAGAAGCTCTTGCCGTTCCTGCAGCGTATTTTGCGTTGATGGATGAGATGATGACTGCTGCGTTCAATCCAAAACGTCAGAAAAACGCACACGGTGAACTTCTGCCATTCGGAGGAAAGAAAATGCTGTTTCTTGGTGATCAGGCACAACTTCCACCAATTGCGGCAGCCGCTGTGTACGACGATGGACGTGTCGCAGCTGCTGACAATGTTAAAAACAAACGAGAAAGCAAGCAGTCACGTCGAACGAAAACTGGCCAGTTACTATTTGAGAAATATCTTGTTCCAAATTGCATATATTTGCAAAGAGGACAAAGAAATGCTGGTCTGTTGGGCGAAATCTGTGACAGAATGAGACAAGGAAAATTGACTGAGGACGACTGCATAATGCTCACGTTTCAGAGAACGAGATTTCCTGACGTTTGTACAGATTTCGGTATTCATTATCAGAATGAAATGTGTACAATGCACAACTGGCGACACCTGTGGAATGCATGTAAACAATCAGATCCGCCTCGCCGCATGTTCATCTGCAAGGCAACGTATCATGTCACAGCTGATAATGGTCAAATTGTAGATGCACTGAGTACATTGCCACCACAGGCTTACGACTATGCACCAGATGTCTTGTGTGTTGCTCAAGGTTGTGAAGTACGCCTTTTACATAACCTCAATACAGCAGCTGGTCTCGTCACTTCTCAATCTGGCACTGTTGTCAAAGTAATCTTTAACAACGCTGACGTAAATTTGTTGCTTGCTGGAGAACATGCTGTACCCTACTGCATAGTCGTTGCTTTCCCAGGATTTCACGGCTTTGTCGATAATAACAGTGGCACTGACAGGCGTATATATCCGTTTCCCAGTAAGCCGACATGGGTACCGGTGTTCAGAAAACGCTTCAGCGTTAAGATCAGTTGTTTACCGACATGGATAAGGAAGAAACAGTTAGAAAAAGAATGCTACCGAATTCAATTTCCACTTGATTTAGCTAGCAATATCACGGCGCATCGAGCACAAGGACAAACGATGGCTAATTGTCTGGTGTCGGTTGACTTAGGTCTTGAAAACCCTGACATGAAAATGCCAGCTGAAATCAGCTCACTTTTGTACGTTGCTTGTACACGCGTGACGAAACTAGCGAATCTTTTCGTCAGTCCAATTCACCCATCTCTGTGGCAGAAAATAGGACAGAGTGATGTTGATAAGTACAGACGCAGTGTCGATAACAAGTTGCAAAAAGCTGCTGTTGACTTTGCCAAGAAGCACAGCGTGCACAGAGAGATGTTGGATGAATTAGCATGGACTCCAGACAGCAGCAACAATGCTGAAGAATGGCGCTTATTACAACAGCAGACACAACCGCCGTCGTCAGACTACTGCATTGATGGACGTTATTCACAGCAATCGATATCTGTCAACGATTTCAGTGTGGATCTTGGTGATGTAAAGTTTTTGCTATTTTGCAGCCCAGTATTATCCGAAAGACATATTGGCATTGATCAAGGTGTTAATAATTTTGCGATTGTAGTTGTAGAAAGAATGCTTGATCAGAATCCAAATATTGTTGCAGCAAAGAACTACACAGATTTGCAGTTGAAAAATCGCTTCAAAGCAGCTGATGTACTTGTTGCTCTAAGTAAGCAGACTGACTTGTTATTTTGGATGAATCCTGAGAATGGTGATAACAGCGTTGGTCGAGTGGTTGTTCATTTAGAACAAATTGACAAACGAAATAGAAATGCGAAACAGTTTACAGTTGAACTTGGCAGATTACTACAGCAGCAGGCAGTTGATTCTAACGTATGTATAGTGCAGATGTCTTCGCCTCATATACATCGTTCTAACGGGCCTTTGTTTCATCTTGGCGACGAAATCATTGAAAAACTACAGCTGAAATCTGCGACAAATTTACAGCAACGATCACGAGCAGAGATGAATCCTTCTGTTGTCGGTGTTCAGCATGCTGACATTGAATCTGAGCCGTCAGACGTAGAACCTTCAGATCAGCCTACTACCGACCGTACACAACTGTCTGAGTCTCACATATATCGTGCCAAAAAGAAAATTTCTAGTAACGTATTTCGCTATATCATTGAGGCCGATGACGAACAATTACAGCAAATGAAATTGAGTATAGATTATAATGTGCAATGTTACTGGCGTGAACAGATTAATTATGACGCATCAGTGAAACTGGACGATGTTGGTGATGCTTTGTTACACGCACTTGATGAACTTCTGTGTGGCAGTTCTAATTTTAGACAGTTGATTCCAGCAGCACCATCAGTACATGTCAACAGAACAGTAGCTGTAGCAGTATTCCCGGATACGACGTACTGGATTGTACTGAACTGCCGATGGAACACATTCGTATTGGAGAATCTCGGTTATTTCGGTTCTGATTTGCAAAATTGTTTCTACAAAGATTCGTCAACTGTAGCTCTCATCAAAGGTAAAATGTTGGAGTACGACGAAATTCGGTCTGCGTTGTCACTGTTTAAAGGTAACGCAACTTATGATCCAGTTGATCATATTAAAGTCGTTGTTAAACAGCTGACTGGTCACACAGAATTGTCATTGAAAAACGACGAAGCCGGAGCATTAACAGACGCAACGACAAAAACAATGAAGGAGATTTGTGATAATGTAATAGGTCCCAATAGTAAGTTAATCGACAGACGAGATAGACTTCTTGGTTCAACGTATTGTAGAACGTCAACGCTACACCGAGACAGGAAGTTTCAAGTTGTTTGCAGCACCGGAAAACATACCAATGCTATTTTGTCGATTTTGTCATGGTTTAAACAGAATGTACGAGAATTTGTTGATAAGAGAAGAGAATTTTTAAGTGAAGCTGAAAAGAGAACTTTTTTCAGGGCTATATTGAATGTTGCCAATTCCAGTGAACACTCTATGGAGATGCTGCAGCTTTCTGATACTGCCAAGACACGATTACGTTCTAACGACGTTATTGCTCAGATACAATGTGATAAGACATTTGCTCGTAACATTGCAGACCTTGTACTCATTGCAATCAGCAAGAATCAACGTCACGTGAAAGCAGTAGCTGCGAACTCCAGGAAACTTAGTACACTTGCAAAGTCAGCTGCATTAAATGAACAAAATGATGACAGGGTTGAGCACTAGTGTCAACAGTAAATTACAGACAGCTTATTCGTATGAAACAGACAACATATGAACAGTATCATTGCTGTTGGTGTTTTTCTGTAAATGACGCATTGGACTGTGCTCAACTGTTAGTGCAATCTCTTTATTGTGGAGAACTTTCGTTGCTTTTATTTGGATGTATGTGTTGGTGGTATTTGAAACATGAATGTGTTGTCCACAATTTCTTTTAAATGGTTTATGTACATCTTCTGTTACAGCGCTGCTATTTCTTTACCTACTACACTGTGTTCTGAAAAAAAAGATGCCACTTAATTTTCGACTGTAAGCCTCGCATCTCTTGGTGGATTTTTATAATTTTTACTGTTGGAAACAAGAATGAATACTGCAAAATTTGGTGTAATTTACTTACTTAAACGCTTGATGACGTCACAACTATGAGACATCGCACGTCATGACAATTTTCGTCATTGTTACGTAGGCTGTGAAAAAAATATTCCATTTATTTTCGACTATAACTATGGTAATTTTTGATATATTTTGATAATATTTCTACCATTGGAAACACGAATGAATATACTACCAAACATGTACAAACTGTTTCAGTTCAACGTGACAATGTGTCCACTCTACCTAGTCAGTGCAGCATTAAGGGGGGTGCTAGGGGTGCTGCAGCACCGGGGCCTGCAGTTTTGGGGGGCCCGCAATTGGTAGGATTGAAAAATTTTTATGTGCTGATGTGCTGTATATAACTGAAACTTGTAAAATCATTTGCCACAGCACCCGGGCCCGCACTAGCGTTAATGCGGCCCTGTACGTAGTAAAACTACAAATAACGCAAAACAGCCGACCGCTTACTGCAGTGCATTCTGTTGAACCGATTGTTCTAGACTTTTGCTGAAAGTCGTAAGATGTTCGTTTCTTTCCGTATGTGTTAGAAAATTTCTTTAGCAGTCTTCTGACAGAAAATAGTTTACATTCTCACCTGTTTTATGAGAAATTTATCTTTAAACTCAATATAGTTAATTTTAACATGTAAACTACAGTTAAACTGTCGTGACATCTGACATATCACAGTTATGACGTCATTAAGCTATTAAGTAAGTAAATTACATAGAATTTTGTGGAGTATTCATTCCTGTTTCCATTGGTGAAAAAATTATAACTAGAAGCAGCAACCGCGGGGTTGC
>Ga0209365_1000201_pt1 | contig 10823 bp, 11 predicted proteins | sample WorMetimpBELIZE2_FD_187389 | JGI IMG/M metagenome (GOLD analysis project Ga0209365, IMG submission 187389) | Marine gutless worms symbiont microbial communities from Max Planck institute for Marine Microbiology, Germany - Olavius imperfectus... | ecosystem: Host-associated > Annelida > Digestive...
ATATAAATTTACCACCAGGTGCGTTGTCATCTGCAGCATCATCAGCCGGGCTCAGATTCTGAACTTCATCCTCATCAGTAGTTTCATCATCATCGTCGTCGTCATCATCATCATCATCATCATGAACTTCCTCTTCATCATCAGCCTACAATGCCAGACATAACCAATAGTTTTACTAAACATGAATAAAATGACCAGCACATCAAATACAAGTTCAATTGGCTCAGCGCATTCATCAGCATACTTCACGAGTTATCTCACTATAACATAAAAAGTTACTTGCAAAAACATGACACGTCAAAAATAGCAAAAATCACACACACACACATGTAATTCGCTTACATGTAATACAATAATAATTGTACCACATATGCAACAAATATAACATTAAATGCAAAAGTGTATCGACAACTGGGAATATGAAATAGTGTAACATAGTGTAAAATAGTGTAACACTGGCTGTTGTAATTTCTTGCTGTCAGTAGGTGTCACAATGGGGCCTTTCTGTTTCACTGCCCGAGGAAGTAGTCGGCAAAGTCAGAATTGTCTGGACAAAACACGAAAAAGAACGCTGTTGCCCGATATCAGGCAACTGTGATTGGAAACTAAACTGTGAGTCCTCACAGTGTAGAAGTTAATTGGTTGTATGCATCACACAAAAACAAACCTTGAGATATGTCAATATGAGATTTCGTACTGTGAGATGTGTACTAGTAAATAATTCCAGCATATATAGAAATCGTTAACGTATAACTACCTGATCAATCAAACAAATGCATCTTATTGACGTAAAGCCCAAACAAACATTTAACCTGGCAATTTTTCGGACTAGTTGATCAAGTCTGTAGTGAAAAAGGACTGCTCAGAAAATTGCCGTGGCAATGAAAAAGAACAGATTTGGCCATGACAAAGTCGAAAAAGAACGCGGCCATTGCTGTTAATTAGCATTTGGCATATTTAATAAAGTGAGGAATACCTGATCATCATCTTCGTCTTTCAGACGTCCAACTTCATAAAGTCGACACATACTCTCGTCTGAGTATGCATCTTGTGTTCGCTGGTTCTGTAGACATTAAACACAAGTTTTAGAACATTACTTTGCTTTTATCTCAACACACCAGTAACGAAATATGAATATTTTAGTTTATAACCGCCAAATTTTAATAAAACGTAAAACAGTTATACATAGTGGTTTACTAGTATAAATACTAACTAGAATAAAAACATGCATGTTAAAATACCGGGTAAAGCAAAATGTGGTTATAGTTTAAAATGGACAGGAACTCCCAGTTAAGCAGGCATTTGTCAGGAAAATAAAGTAACTTTTGCTGGATGTACTTCCTATTACAACCAATGTCCCAAGTGGATATGGGTAGTGAGCCACAAGGTTGGCCGGTTGCTTAATGTCCCAGTCAACACATTATAGGTCATTTTGGGGATGACTGAAACCACAGTTGGTTGTCGAGATCAGGCGTGAATTCCACCAGAACCACTCCACCATGTTACAATAATACAACTCTAGGCTAGGTAAGGGTCCCAATGTGACAAACCCAATCTGTTGGACCTGTAAGAATATTGCTCATATAAATGTGCTGCTGACTGTAAACACTGTGTCATACAATCTAGCACATAACAATTCTGAAAATATCCTCTCTTAACCTCCAATCACGAGTGAGACACAAGTTAGCAAACATTTGATTAAAATACAATTAATGCAGGCCCAGCAAAACAACATACTGTGACACAAAAGTAATATAATTACTAATAACAATTACACAAATGCAAAACAGACAACAATTAGCTCACCTCGATAACAGCCAAGTAGCAGTCAGCACTGTCAGTGCACAAGTCAAAAATGTTGCGTTTCACATCCACCGTTGCTACAGTGCATCACAAACAATTATAACTCAAACTAGCTCATATATACAAGGTGTAGTAGTAGTAGTAGTAGTAGTAGTAGCAGTAGCAGCAGCAGCAGCAGCAGCAGTAAAATGCTTTAATAGAAACTCTGTCAGATGCAAACTAGACAATATAAGGATGAAATACAGACATACAAAAAACAACAATGTAAACAAAGTAAAGTCATGTCTGTATAAAATAAATATATATATATATCATTGTTGAATAGCATGCAGCAAATGAAGTTTTTGCACATGAACTCAAGACAGTATAACAGAGAGGGTAAAACCGTGTGAGCAAAAACTCTCTGGTTCAATGTAACAAGTACAATGACAATACAGAATAATGTTCACAGAAAACAAAGTGTCCAGTATGATTTGATAGTAATTGAACAGAAATTCCAATCAAGCAAAAACAAATGTAAATGTTCAATAGATAGGGTGACATTGACGTCATTGCTATGTTCATTGCATTGCAACGCCATTGTGTGGGTAAACATTGTGCAATATAAACATGAAAAATAACTCGAGTCCGCGATGTCTGCTTACTGCTGCGTTTGGAACTGCAAAAATAACCCAGAAACATATGCCATCGATTAACTAGTTATATAAAACCTCACGTAATGACAATGCTTTTTATACCTACAAAATGGCGTCATAGCAACGCATCAACACATATGGATGAAATAATGACTTTAATGCACGCCATGTAGTAGTAGTAGTAGTAGTAGCAGCAGCAGCAGCAGCAGCAGTAGTAGTAGAAATGAATATCATTTAGGTGGCATTATCGCACTGCTGCTGCAGCAGGACCACCGTACACTGTCAATAAAATCAGTTTGAAGCAGCCAGTACATGGTGACAGATCAGCACGGCATGCAGATAAGCACAGTATATTTTCAGATCGCATCAGGAAATGACGACCGGAACAGAACAGTCTTCAGTTCTCGGCGAAAGATGGAAAGAGAAGGCGCATTCCGAACGTGTTGCGGTAGAGAATTCAAAGCACGTGCGGCAGCACTGGGGATGAGAGATCACAGAGTCAAACGACACATGGATGGTACGAGTAAGGTTGACGTCTCGGCTGATCGGAGGTGTTGACGTGTTCCACGACTAGAGACTGGTCGGATGGTCTCAGCAAGGTAGAGAGGCGCAGTGCCCTTAAGGCAGCGGTAGGTCAGCACACACAACCAGAACCCGACTCACTCTGGAACCTTGAGCCAATGCAGCTCACAGTGCAGTGGGGTCATGTGGTCAAACCTCCTTGCTCAGAAGACTAGCCAGACAGCAGCATTTAGGACTGACTGGAGTCGGTGCAGTAGGACATCAGGTGCACCAGCCATTACAGAGCTGCAAGAGTCCAGTTTATTAATGACAAGCGACCAAAGCATGGTCAGCATGGCTGGACGTGGCAGAGAATGGTGAACGCTTCGTATCTGGCATAGCATGGCAAAGCACGCCTGAACAGTTGTAATCACATGAGTGCACATGCTGATGTCGTCATCGAGATAGATTCCGAGATTCCTGGCAACAGTGACAGGCTGCACAGACGTGGTGTAGTCGGAATCTGGTGCTGATGGCGAGCAGACCAGAGCGCTTCTGTCTTCTCGTGGTTCAACTGTAGACGATTAGCTGCCATCCACAATGACACAGTATCCAGGCAGTCAGATACACAGTGTAGCAGCTCATTGGTCTCGGAAGGACAACATACTCCCAAGAATCTGCGTGTCATCCGCGTATGCATGAGGCAGAATAACGTGGTCTTTCACAAGCTGCAGTACATCTGCAGTGTAGAGTACAAAAAGGAGAGGTCCGAGGACTGAACCCTGGGGTACTCCAAACAACACCAGACGGCTTGGAGGTGGTCACAGACGTCCGGACATATTGTGTATGTCCACTGAGGTATGATGTGATCCACTTGAGTGCAACGTCACCAACACCATAGGGTTGCATGATCGACACTATCAAATGCTGCCGACAGGTCGAGAAGTGTCAGGTTGCCGGAATCCAGCGCAAGGAGGATGTCTGACAACACTTTGTGCACAGCGGTTTCAGTGAAACGGTGCGCATGGAACGCAGACTGTTGGTCTTCAAGTATGTCACAAGCTGATGGCAGATGAGTCTTTCCAGTAACTTAGACACAACCGATAAGTTAGAGATGGGACAAGATGACTTGGAATCGGTCGAATCAATGTTGGCTTTCTTGACAGCTGGCGTTATGTATGCAGCCTGTATATCAGTCATGCACCATAAAATTTCACTGACAGCAAGTTTTAAGCACTGTTCGCAAGCAGGTATTCAGATAACGTTGTACAATGCTACCGTAACAAAAACCGCAAAGAAATCAACAAGTTTACCAATGCTACTGTAGTCAGTCCCATCAAACGTACGAAATGAAGAACCATATGGACTTCTCACTTGGTTATCATCAAGTCCGTCATCTTCGTCTTGGTGAATTGCTACAAGTAAACACAACTCAGAAATGCTACCGAAAGAACATAACAACGACAAAAAAAAGTACCGGCTGGGGAGTAAAGGCAGGTATGGCTCGTGTTAGATGGCAGATGTAACTGTGTGAACCCTTGTATAATGTGACTCATATCTGAACGCTTTAGAGGCTAAAATGTTGCGACTAAGCGCTATGCAAATGCACATTTCCTTTTGTCGTATCACAATGTAGTTCTGCCATCAAAAATGTTCAATTTTCAACAAAATAGTGATGACAACTTACTGCCATAGATAACATTTCCAGCATGGTTGAAATGAATCTGGCATTGGTCCAGTGATGGCACAGTCCGCAGCAAATGAAACGTGCGTAAATCCCACTGAATTGCCAGTCAAGGATAATACCACAATGATACATGTATGTCAAATATAATACAAAGTGCAATATTTCTCTGCTGAGAGTAAGATGTGAGAAGTTTGCATCAGCTGTCAATCTTGGATGATTCAGTATTAGTGGAATTTAAGAAAACAGTGTCATTACCCATTTCACATATGCCCAACTGTGTTGCTTGCAAATTTATTCCAGCATAAAAATAAAGCGTTAAATCGCAACCAAACTTAACATTGTTTAACTGTGCAAGCAAGGATACGACTTCAGAATTGATGATGATTTCGATCCCATTAGGATGAAAGACGCCGCTGATGCTTGGGTTGAATTTGTCAAACTTGTGAATAGACCGACAGCTGTCGACGTCCCACAGAATGCCGTCATTCAGCACCAGCTCGTCGGTCATGTTAAACGTCGCACGATTACGTGTGTAGTTATTGGCACGTTCTGTGTCGTGCAGACGCGCCAGTCGACGACCAGTTGCAATGTCATATATCTGACATCAACAAAGCCACAGTATTTACAAGAAACAAGAGAATAACATGCATAGCTTAGAAGCACAACACACAGGTCATGGTCGTGTCAAACGTAGAGCCACTGCCACATAAATATTAATAATAACTTTTACAGTTTTTTTTTATTACTACAATATTTTATCGAAATTAATGACGGTTTATTCAACGTAAATATTGAGAATTTTAGAACATTCCGACATCAACTCTTTATATTACGAGTGTTCAAAAAGAACCGCAATACATCGTATGTTGACGACATGAAGCAGACAGACTACTTATTGATGACGCCGCGTTTGATTACGTCGTCATGAGAAGTAAACAAGATGGTGTTGTCAGACGACGGTAAATTTTAATAAAAGTTCTTAGACAGAACAAGTCGGTCGTCATCGCCAAGCCACTGTACGCCTCCAGTGCTTGGGGCCGACCGGCAGCGAGTCGACGCATTCTTCCGCCGCAGCGTCCGCTGCGGCTTCTGTCCTTCAAACATTCCGCCATTCGAAGAACTGTTTAAAACATCTGACGAGCAGCTCTTCAGCAAGATTACTCACAACCGGACACCACCTGTTATTAAGTTACCTACCACCTCAGTCATTAGCCACACAGAACTACGACATGCGACCCCGGATACACAGTAGACAATTACTTGACCGCTCCGGTCATCTCGCAGACTGTAACTTCCTGACCCACCTTCTCTACAATGACATTTACTAACTAACTTTTATCCATATCTTTACATTGTTCCTCTCTCTGTCAATTGCGTTTTGTCAATTGTTTTTAATAAACGAACATTTTATTGTAGGAAAACATTACGGTGCTAGGAAACTGTCGGTCGTAGTGTTTTGGAGGAACCAGTGTACTATAGCTTTACGAGATAAAACTTCGAGAATTAACAATTCTCCACATTGGCAACTCTGAGTTTTTACTATGTGTTTCTAATACACGTAGGTTATGAAATAAACAACTACCATACGATTGATCTGAGATTACGTTCATATGTGCGTGATAACTGTGTGTTAACCTTGGTAAAATATTGTATTAATCAAATCAAAATCGAATTGCAAAAGCTACTAACAAGTGTTTTATGTGATCACTTTTTGGGTCACAGTGTATGTATTTATTTACATATATATGTAAAAAACAGAGTTATATACAAGTGTTATAGACTCACACATCGAAACCAGCACAAATCAAAACTATGATTTAATTGTAGAGCACATCGTCACAATGTCGATGTGCTCCGTAAATAAATTGACAGATCTCTTTGACAGCTCATATAAACGTTGACCACTACGGCAGGCATGATGTAGACTACGTTACGTTACAGAACGACATGAAACGGCTGATGTTAGATTCTGACGCAGGAAGACTGGCAGGAGGTACTGTACAACGGCATGTCGATGACATCACAGTGGTCGGCGCTCTACTTCGTCGCTCTGATGACGTTCGGTAACTACGTCCTCTTCAACTTGCTCGTTGCCATCTTGGTGGAAGGCTTCTCGGTGGATGGCGATGCCACTGAAGTACGATATGGTCATCTTTATACTAGTCTACGTTTACCCACGATTGGGTTACATTCGTAACAAACACGTACTGAGAGAATACTATGAATTTGATTGCAGTCCGTCAAAATTCTGTTGTCTCAAAAGGAACGTTCGGACCTGTAAACTCGTGGTCGTTGTGTAAGTTGCACTGGTTCCTGCACAGTCTAGAATAAAATTTAAGATAGCTTCCATCATATATAAAGTACGTTATCATTGAGCTGCCAAACTACTCGTACACGTTACCAAATTACTGTACACTGTATATACCTAATTACACGGTTTGCACCTTACATTCAGACGTTCAGCTAATCAATGTTTTCTCTAGCAACCATGATTTTCTCTAAATTCGCCAAGATGTCATTATTGCAGCTAAAATTCCGAACAATCTTTCTCTTGAGATTAAACTATCTGATACTTTTCAGTTTTCACTTACAAAGTTGCCTTACCAGTTATCAATTCATATTTAACACCCGTTATTCTCCTCACTTAGTGACTGCCTGCGTCTCAGATTCAGCTTGTATGTTGGCATTTTGCGCCTTACGTTGTCATTCTCTATTTTTTATCTGCCTTATTCTGTCAAGATGAGCATCTATATTATATATCACAAAGACAACACAACGCTCGGCTACTAAACACGATACCCGAGCACTTGACGGACTGTTAGCTCTACCATCCACGGCTGGCGAAGAGTTTTTGCGCCCATCACAGATATGAATACGTCCGTATATAACGAAGGTGTTTATATAAGCAAGTACGCCTATAGCGAGGAGCGCAACAGAGGAAAGGGTGACGAGGGGCGAGCAAAAATAGCATTTTAACGATTTTGGGTCTGTATTATTATTATTATTATTATTATCATTAGCATCACCATTTTTAGAAACCAACCCACATAGAAAATAGTCAGGTAGGTTGTTGTGACTTGTAACTAGTGACTACTGTGCAGAGATTGGGCACGGTAGATAATATTTCATGACGCCATTTCTTGGTTTTCGCATTACGCTTTCACGACGCTAGCCTGCGCATATGGTGTGGAAAAGCGATATATTACGCAATTCATATGGACTTACGACCACTTTCAGTAAGTAATATGTTAAAAACGATAATTAAAATCCGCAATGTCGTAATAAAATACTCGGTGTAACTGATTGATGCAGGGGGATGACGAGGACGAGGGGAACGACTCAGTGCCGGTCGATACTACGACGTTGGCGATACAGTCACGGACTGACGCTGCTGCTGCGGCTGATGACGAAGATGATCAACGACAGACAGGTAACAAACATCACAGTGACAATGATGCTACTTGCCACACAGTCAGGTGTTCCACGAGGACAACGGTGAACCACACGCGTGCATTGCATTTTTCATAAATAAATATATTAAACCATCTGTTGCATGAACAACCAGGTCAGTTGCTAATTAATTACCTGTGGTCGCATACACATTTTGACCGTTCAACGCCAGTCAAAGTCATCGGCGTTTGTACAAATCGATGTAAAAATCGAAAGTAAAGTAATTAAATTAAACATGGATTTGTATAGCGCTTAGTCGCAACAACTTAGCTCCTAAAGCGCTCAGATATGGCACGTGTTATACAAAGATTTACACAAAACACGAGCTATACCTGCCTCATATATGATTTCCTATGAGTGATTAATTGTGACCTAATCTCTATTTCTCGCCGTATCCGAGACAGCGCCACAAAATCAACATCTGCAACATCGACAGCTGTGTCAGTTTGATATCCAGCATCACTTCTGCGCGAAAGGAGGCTCTGACTGTCACAGGTGCGACAGGTAAGCAAATAACAACAGCGGGTATTGCCTATGAATTAGAGTTTCGGACTATGACTCATCATTGGACAGGTGTAACAGATAAAGGTACCTGCATATAGCAAAGATGAGTGGTTAACAGCTGGTAATAATGATGCTGTGTGTAGTGACCTCTCCGCCATCAGCTGCTGATAACGAACATGAGCTGACGTCGGCACCAGCGACGTACAAGTCTGAGGAGAGGTTGCTGGCGCTAGCAAACGGCATCCGTCCGACTGTCTTTCTTCCATCGGTCGTCGGACATTCTCCACCTGCCGACGTCGACGTCGATCAGCGGCTGCGCACGTCATCCACTGAAACACCACTCACTGACGATGTATGTAAACTGTGGTTCATGTAATATGTCAGCTTACTGTGCTGAATTTGTCAGACCAAAACAAATCAGCTAGTGATCTGCCGGATAATAATCTCTGGCTCGTTATTGCCGAAGCTACAAACACAGATTAGGTTGCAGTATTTGTGCTGATTGTCGGATCAGATATTGTTAGGCTCCAAAGGATTTTCCCGCCAAAATGTCATTTTCGTTCGTCATAAAATGCGGATTTCGTCAAAGATTTCGTCAAAAATCCTGGATTTTGCCATTTTTGTGATTCATAGTATGCAACATTTTCACCTAATTTCCACTTAAAACATGTAGCTCTGGGTTTGTTACCAAGAGTGTGGAGTGCTGGGAGACTCCAGAGTACTTATTGACTATCATTCTTGTTAGAAATAAACAAAGCATGACAACAGTAACTACACCGTGTCTCAAAAAGACGTAATGTGACAATAGCCGAACGTTGCATTGAAACGGTTGGCTAAAGAGGGTTAACTTTTGAGACACAGTGTTATTAGGTTCGCCAGTCGCCGTCGTATATCTCGACCACTTTACTGGATGTTAACATACCTCATGCATTGTATAGTTTCTTCGCAATTTATTCACACGTTTTAAAGTATACCACAGTAGGTGAAAATATTAGAACACTCGAAAAGTATGGTATTCGGACATTTTGGTAGCACGACACGTAGGAACTAAGACATTGAGAACTCAAACTAGCATCGAGTATACGCGCTTTTGGTACATACAGTAGCCTAACCAACCCTGATTAAGTGTCAACCAGTCAGCTAACCGCCAAAATATGAGTATATATTATTAATGTTTAATTTCAATGTTTACATCAACCGATGAGCTTATTCAAGAATAAGCATATAGTTTTAGCCATGTTAATTAATATCGACGAAAACAAAATCATATTATTCGGTAAGGAATAGTTTGGTTATTGAAACAGGAGAATTGCAGACATATATAGCCGTGTAAGAAAGAATCGAAATGCTGATTTTATGATTGTGTATAAATGAATGAATAAATAAATAAATAAATAAGTGAATGAATGAATGAATGAATGAATGAATGAATGAATGAATGAATGAATGAATGAATGAATGAATGAATGAATGAATGAATGAAGACATTTATGTAGCGCGCCTCAAAGCCTACAAATGTAGAGAATTAAAACTAAAACAAAGCCGATAAGCAAGAGTAAACGGTCCGACCAGGAGTCCGTGAGATCAGTCCAGTGAGTATCTATGGAGAAGTCTGTGGTGAAAAAGGCTTCAGGAAGAGGTAAGTTGTTTAAGTCTAAAGTGAAAAAAGGAGTGAGTGATGGTGAAAATGGTCGTGATGACAGTGCGTACTCTTACTAACTGTATTATGTAAAATAAAAACGGCACATATTAAAAGTAATGCCTTTGCATAAAGTACTGGTAAAATACCATAACTATGTATATGTAACTGTAGGGTTCTTCTGCTGATCATGTCAACAATAATCACACGCAACAGTTCGTTCATGCGTCCGGCAGGTATAGTATCAATTCTATGATTTGCTATGCAGTATTCAGTTAATTGGTTGCCGTCGTCGTATTGGTAAAAACTGACATTAGTTATTTCGCGGCCGCACACGATTGTCCTTGAAGTGCCAGACAAGTCATGGAATATTTTGCTGGGTTATATACATTGAATGATGGGTGATTGGTAACGTCGGTGTGAAATGAGCAATGATATACATGTACACGCTGCTAACATGCATAGTGGGAAGATTTTATACAGCTACAGGAATCAGAGTTGTCCATGGGTTAGGTTGTAACAGAGAAATTAAACATTAAAATCTTAAAACAACCGTTAATAACTCACTAAATTTTCAGTGACGTTTCGACAGCAGCTGCTCTCT
>Ga0209365_1000202_pt1 | contig 10813 bp, 4 predicted proteins | sample WorMetimpBELIZE2_FD_187389 | JGI IMG/M metagenome (GOLD analysis project Ga0209365, IMG submission 187389) | Marine gutless worms symbiont microbial communities from Max Planck institute for Marine Microbiology, Germany - Olavius imperfectus... | ecosystem: Host-associated > Annelida > Digestive...
CCTATATATGTATTGACCAATCATAGCTGAGAGGAGTGACATTGCTCGCGACAGAGTGAGACACAGTTGATTATGATTAAGACTATGATGATTATTGTTCGTGCTATCGTATGAGACGTGTCAACGAATTCAGCTGTCTGTAAATAAAGCTTATCTCTCGAGCTCTCGTGTGTTACCGATCCCAGTTCTCCTAGTACCTCAGGCTGTCAAGCGGTGCTCCATCGTTCAGCCAAGACGGTTGGACGAGATGGTGGAGAATACGTGTTACTGGCACGGACAATGACGGCCGCCGACGGGATGATGGAGAATGCGGTTCGCCTATGACGGATACGTGTCCGACTGTACCAGCACGGACAAGGAGTCAGCGACCAGTGCTGCTCCCACCGGACGACCGGGCAGGCTTACCACCTCAGAGGAAGCCAAGCATGATGTCAGAGACCGAATGTACAGGCGAGGATACAGACAATTCTTATAAACTGGCGGCGAGCTACCGGTACCAGTATTCGTTGGGTGCACCGGCATCACCGATGTTGTCCGAATCTACCTTGACCCCAACACCATTTTATGGAACAGGCTTGGAGGACGCGAATGAGTGGCTGGCGTACTTCGTTCGTTATGTGACATTCAAACAGCTGTCTGAACCAGCAACAGTGGCCTTGTTCGCACTACTAATGCGCAGTGCCGCCAACACGTGGTTTTCCGCGTTGGACGAGGATGAACGCAACGATTTCAAGGCCCTTCGTGAAAAGTTCGCCAACAAATATGCACCAGCACCTATCAGTTTGTGGAAACGCGCATCCGACTTCTGGGCTCAGGAACAGCGCCAGGGACAGTCGGTAGAGGACTTCTTCCACGAGATGAAGCGCAGAGCTCGTGAAGTGGGAGCGACAGACGACACAACGCGTTTCGCACTGATGAAAGGCTTACGCCCTTCGCTCCGCACATATGTGATGCAAAGAAATCCAGCATCCTGTGAGGAATGGCTTGAGGCGGCGAAGGTGGCAGAAGCAACAGTCGTCGAGACGTCAGCGGCGACCACATCGGATTTGATGGAGGCGATCAAACGCATCGAACAGCGTGTCGCATGTCCACTACCGGCAGCACGGCGTTCGCCTTCGCCATATCGACCAGAACAACAACTATTTCAGGGAGCACCATCAGCCAGACGACGACAAGTTCATTTTGCAGACCAACGCGCGCCGGACGACTATCAACGACGTCAGCACGGACCTTCACGATCGCCGGCACTACTACGCCGCGGGAGAGCCTGGAGACCACCAAGACAGTATGATCCACAAGTAACAGGTTGTACCGTTCCGTGTACACGTTGTGCTCGCATGCATGTTGGTACTGATTGTATTGCGATGGGTAAAGTATGCAGAGCCTGTGGCAAAATGAACCACTTTGCAATTTGCTGCCGTTCGCGACAGCAACAGGAATAGGGACACGCGCACCAGCGAAGGAAAAACGTACATATTACGCCTATCTCTCAACCAACTGGTAATTATGTTGACGCAATAATTAATAATAAACACTGCCGTATGATGATTGATACGGGTGCTCATTATAGTTGTATGGATGCTGATTTTGCAAAACGAAATAATATACATATTGACACTTCATCACAGATAGAAACCCCACAGTTGCTCACGGCGAATAGTGAACCACTTTCAGTGGTCGGCTTGGCATCGACTGATGTTTCTATAGGCGGTTATGCGTGTATTGTACAATTTGTCGTAATAGCGGATCTATATCACAAGGTCATTTTTGGTCTGGACGCACTACGTGAAAATAATGCCGTGATAGACATTGCGACATCTACATTTTCTATTGGCGATCATTTGGCAGTAGTACCGTTAATAAACAGATTTTCACCACGAAATATCCTTCGCACTGTACAGAGTGTGACACTGCCATCGCTCCATGAAATTTGTATACCTGTACGCATAGCACCCTCATATACATTAGGACCTAGTTTAATAGAACCTTTGTACAATAAATACAGTAAGAAATGCACCGTTGCGAAGACGTACGTAGAACCGCATACGCATCGTACGGTTTGTCAGATTATAAATATGTCAGACAAGGCATGTATCATACCGGCACGAACGGCGATTGCTTCGATTATGCATGCTGATATAGTAGCGTCAGTTGATGATAATAAGACGGATACAGAGACAGACCGATACGACACAGACACCGAGAACGCCTTATCACACGAACAACGCCTTAACGTTTTGATCAATAAAGGTTTTAAGCTAACACAAGGCGATCTGACAAAGGTACAATTCCACGAGTTAGTCGAACTATTGTATACTTACAGAGATGCGTTTGCTTCCGAAATACACGAACTGCCAGGTGTTAAAGGCGTCGAATATGAAATAAAGTTGAAAGCGGGCACTCAGCCTACGCGGAAACGACAATACCGCTACTCCCCGGAATTACGCCAGGTAATCCGTGAGGAATTACACAAGTGGGAAGAAGCCGGAATAGCTGAGGAAGGTGACGCGATATGGAGCCATCCAATAGTATTAGTCAAAAAGCGCGGTCCGGACGGTAAGATTACCGATCCGCCGAGATACAGAGTTTGTCTCGATTTACGGGATTTAAACAAAACGGTAATACTGGAATCATACCCCATACCTACCTTTGATAATATCGTAGACTGTTTGGGGGACCCTCCTCCACAATATTACTCCCTTATGGACGCAGTTTCAGGGTATTTACAGGTACCTTGTACCAAGGAATCATCTAAATTACTTGGTGTGGAAACAGACCAAAACACGTACGTATTGAAAAGATTGCCATTTGGCTTGGCGACATCGCCAATGGTGTATCAAAAATTGATGAATAAACTGATATCCGGTTACCAATACATATTTGCCTGTGCATATTTAGATGACTTGTTGATATATTCACGTGATTGGCACAATCATAAGAAACATTTACGTCTTGTTTTAGAACGTACAAGAGACATCGGTTTGCGTATGAAACCGGATAAATGTGTTTTTGCGAAACACGAATTAAAATATCTTGGAATGCTTTTGGGAGCCAATGGCATTCGACCAGATCCAGCAAAGATAGAAGTCATTAAAAACGCAAAAGCACCCACAAATGCGAAACTTTTAAAGTCCTTTATTGGACTGTGTTCATTCTACAGGCGTTTCGTAAGGGGATTTGCACAAATTTGCGCCCCTTTCCGCAATTTGTTGAAGAAGAATGCAACATTTGATTGGACAGATAAACACAACGAAGCTTTTGAACGTCTTAAACGGGCTATGACGTCCGCACCAGTTTATCTGGCTATTCCGAACTGGAACGATAAAATGGTTATAATTTCTGACTCCAGTAAATTGGCTTGCGGTTTCATAATAGCCAATGAGACGAAAAATGGTGTCCAACATCCGATATTATATGGAGGTAGAATGTGGAACAAACATGAACAAAACTACAGCATCTCCGAATTAGAAATGGCAGGGATATTGTATTGTTTGGAAACGCATTCACAATATTTCGTGGGACGTAAGTTTACAATATATACGGACCACATTTCAAATACCTTTGTACAGAAACTTAAAAATACACAGGGAAGGCTGTATCGTTGGGCATTGAGACTACAGAATTTCCAGTTCGATATCAAGCACATGAAAGGGTCAGTGATGCCAGCTGATTTTATCAGCAGGGTAATTGACCACACTGATTCGAACGCGGCTGATTTGGAAGATGACTCGCAGCTCGTCTTTCCGATAACAGACATCGAGGAGTTGCAGAGTTCACAGACAGTGGGCACACTAGGTCCAAAACCGATTCGGTCATATGACAGTAACAATAACAAACCGTACCGAACAGTAATTAGTTTGCCGTGGGTCAAACACGAGCAGGATTTAACGGCGCAGTGCTGTGACAGCTCGGCAGCGTACAGCAGGATGCAAACGACTACCGAGCCACGGACAAGCTCAGGGGAACGACCTGATGGGGATGCGATGCCTTCCACCCCATCGCCTATGACTCCCTTGATTGAACAGAATACCGATAGTCAAGCTCGAACAGCCGGCACGGCCGAAGCGGTACAATATACCGATGACTTAGTAGGCTCAGTTCATCCGCTCGACGGTAAAGTGTTGAATCCGGTAACAGAGTCGGCAACAGAACAATTAACTCCGACGGTCGAAGCCAAGCCAGCTCGATGGCGATTTGAGCTCGTAAATGACACGGATCTATACACTCTACAGCGAGATTCACCAGATCTAGCGACGACTATAGCCTATTTACAGGACGGCAAGCTGCCGAATGATGAAAAAACGGCAGAGACCCTGAAAACCGACGCAGTTAACTGGTACATTGATAAGGATGGTATTTTATACCACATACATGACAGTAGACGCCGAAATCCTAATTCAGTGAAACCTATCATTCTGCAGGTAGCAATACCTGAGACTTTACGACAGAAAACGTTACAAGGTTTTCACGATAGACTCGGACATTTTCGACTAGAGAAAACATACGAAACGATACTCCAACATTATTATTGGCGAGGTCTTTACGCGGATTTACGCAATTATTTGCAGAATTGCGAGGACTGTCAGAAAGCCTCACAACGACCGCCCAAGCGTGTGATTTTGCAACACGCACCGTTAGGTCGTACTTTTGACACTTTAGTGATCGATCATATACGATTGCCGCCAAGCACTGATCCAACAACGCAGGTAGTATATGAATATGCATTGACAATGGTTGACCAGTTATCAAACTGGGTAGAGATAGTGCCTGTCAAAGATACTACTGCGAAAACTACAGCATTAGTGATACAGAGAGAGTGGATATCCAGGTATGGATGCCCACGAAACCTACATTCGGATTTGGGTGCTGCATTTACAAGCACGGTTTTTGAAAAATTGTGTAAACTCTACGCAATAGATCATACGTTGGCGAGTAGCCAAAATCACAAGTCGGTTTCACGAGCAGAACACGCTCACAAAATGATACTATCAGGACTTCGAAAAATTTGTGAGAAGCCCAGTGATTGGATTTCTAAATTACCCGGACTTCTGCTAAGCCTACACAATACAGTTTTGACAACAACAGGCATAACACCCGCGTATTCCATATTTCACAGAGAACTACGTATACCGTTGCTTCTAGAACTACCTGTTCTATTGTCGAATCCGGATAACTCGCTAACGGAACTAGCTCAAAATACACAGCTAGTAGACACCTTCATACAGGAAAAGACTCAAGAGTCTTTTGCAAAAGCTAGCAAATATCATGACCGGTCAGCGACGATACCACGTTATAACATAAACGACAGAGTGTTGTTATATGATGAACATGTACCAGTCGGTATAATGCGTAAATTACATAAATTTTATCGACCAGTAATAATAAAAGAGTGCTTGCCACATTTTTGTTACAAGGTACAGGATTGTACGTCAAATCGCATGTTACCATTCAAAATTCACGCCAGTCGCATTAAACCGTTAACTCATGGTAAGGGGTTAACAGGGTTAACACAGGCGACTGGGCCTATGAACGAGCAATTAGAGACACCAGCACAGGTGTCCGATAAAGCAGTGCCCACGACGCCCAGGAGGCGAGCCCGGCAGGAGCGCCCACAGAGACTACAGGGCCCCGCCAAACAGATATCGCAGCAAAAAGGCGAAAATCAAAGCGGCCAATTACATCAGAACAGCAGCCAGCGTGGCATAGCATTAAGACCATAGAGGCGCGCAGACATAAACCTGACGGCAGCCTACTGTATAAGGTCCGCTGGAGTTCAGACAACTCGACCAGCTGGCTACCAGCATCAGACATATCATCTGATTTGGTCCGACGATATAACGCGGAGACCAGACAACGCAGACGAAGATAGTAAGGACAACCAAACCAAGCAAGCAGCATTAATAAGGTAAGACACAATAACAATGGCATTATGATGCGTGCTGAATACATTGTAATACAGGAATGAATTCATGTATTATATAAAGACAGACTACATTATAAAGTCGACGATAACAGGAGCGAATGTGTATAACACAGAGTATCAGCCTGAGATACCTAGTCATTTGTTGTGGATCTGATGAGCAGGCGTACGCAACATAAATTATCGTAAATTCGGAATTAAAATGTGCACACTTTTGGTTGTTTTATATTTACAGCTCATCAACGTTCGCAACGTCATGACGACGACGGGCCAGGTGTTATTGCTCCTAGGCTTGCTTGCTATGGTAGTGCATGTAACCACAGGCAGCCGATTTTCCGTAAAGGCACGTAACGTATTACGTCATCATCATGGCGTGGTTTTTGAGCCCGTAGATACATTCCTTATGGTGCAGGGGAATTGGCTCCACACTTTTGAAATATCACTACCAGACAAACCTCAGACCACTAGCATGGCCCCGTTGAACTGCACTCAAGCAAGACAGATGAACGTCAACGAGACTCATTGTCAGCATGTTAAACCTTTCGTTGACGCTCTTATAGACATTGACATTATGATGTCCAGGACTTTAATGGATAGTTTGTTGTCCATTGAGAGACTCATACCTAATCGCAGACCAGACAGAACTCACACAAGACATACACGCAGTTGGATACCGATAATAGGCTCGTTTCTGAAAACGTCTATTGGAACCGCCACAGAAGCGGACGTGACTAAATTGCGTAAAGCAATTGATGATCTCCGTCGTAGGAACGTGGTAGCCTACAACAAATGGGCTAAAACGGAGGACATGGTAGCAAGTACAATGCGTATAGCGAATTCAAGAATGAATGACTTACGACGATTAGTAGATGCACAACACGTGACAAACATCGAACAATATCAACAGTTGTCAGACTCTCTAGACGATCTATATTCGTTTACGTCTATCGTACCGACGGCTTTAAAACGTATAACGTCGTTTACGACTTCACTGGTGCATATATTCCAACTGCGATCTGCAGTAGAGGAGACTTTGCATGGTAGATTAAGTACATTACTGGTGAGCCATTCACAAATGGCAGCTGCGATGCATGGCATAAATGTGGAGTTGCGTAAACTACACCCAGCATTTCAATTGGCACATAGAACTCTGGGGGAATCGTATCAAATAACTGATTTTGTGATAGGTCGTGTGGCAACACACATATACATTTCCATCAAATTTCCTGTAACAACCATACCATACACCTTTACGCTATACCAATTACGTGTGTTCCCAGTGATGATGCCTAATGATGAACCACACACAACTGCGTTGCACACAAATGTGAAAGCACTGGGACACTCCCGTGAAATACCATACTACATAGAATTCACGTCAACACCAAAGATTAATAAGCATTTCCTGGATATGTCATCTATAACTGATACTCTTACATACATACGAACTCCATCATGTATTTACGCTTTGTTTATAAACGCAGCTTCGCTTGTACGACGTTATTGTACGTTCCATTTGCATGCTAACAGTTTACAACCAGCAGTGCACGTATTAGACGCTTCGGTGATTCTCTTTACGAATGTGACGAATATAACGCGAACTTGTGCTAATGCAGACACAGTACAGTTACCTCCTTGTGCACAGTGTTTGTACAGATTACCCTGTGGCTGCAGCTATGAAACCGAACTAGCATATATACCACCGAATATCGAAAACTGTGGTCCTTTGAGCAGTAACAGAACTCAACGACCAAATACTCACATAACAAATTTGGCAATGCTTTCAGCTTTTTTCTCGGCAGACGAACTAGGCGCGATAGCTTCTGATACATTTTTACGTCACCCGGTAAGAGCTCACATACCGAATTTCCAGCTGTTCGAACATAATTACTCGAGCATACTTGCTGCGGTCGACGAAACAAAATTTGACATGTCTAGAGCAGTAAATTTGTCTGTACAACGTGCCACAGCTTACCGCTCGATGGCAGAATATTTGGCACACAAAAAGCCGATGACTGATGTGTCAGATGATTGGTTCACTAGTTTCCCATCATCTTATGCTACACCATTGTTACTACTTAGTGTAGTGCTGTCTAGTATAGCTGTGATTTCGACTGTGATGCTGAGTGTCAAACTAAGGACGTTGTATGTATTGTGTATGGGAATTAAACCCACAACAGCGGTACAGATACCCACTTACTTTGATTTTTATAAGACAATGACAACTCCAATAACATCATCTACTCAGTCACAACCTGTAACTGCACTTTTTGGAATGTCTGAGATATCATTTGCTGTGATATGTGTTCTAACTTTTCTGTTGATAATTCTGCTTGCCTATAAATTGGTCCGTGGATATCTACGTCAGAGACGCCCCTTACCTCGGACTGAAATATTCCTGAGATTCCCGACGAAAACCAGTTCAATATATTTACACTTTTTGACACTACCGGACACAATTTCCTGCTATACGTTTTCAGCTTCGGACGGACCTACCGGATGGAAAATTGTGGGTTCCTTTGCTCCAAAATTGGTTCTGGATTGGCCAAATATGAAAATATGGCATACCATATTACATAAAGAAATTCCACTTCCTGAACACATTTCTATCTCTAGATATCATGCGTCACAGATACGCGCATTTTTCACGCACACGTTTCCATTTCCTAAACCGCTCTTCTACTCTTATGCGGACAAAACGTCATTTCCTCAACTAATTCCTGTGATCCCGCGTGTAGATGATATGGACCATACACCTTCAGCTCCGCAAGATCCATCACGGGGTCAGTGTCATCTGTACCCGATTGTGTAAATCTCTACCTGTCAGCTTTAACAGCAGTGAACATTATTCTTTGCTGTATTGATAAAATACTTATACTTGCATTTCGACACTACATATATGGTTTTATATTATATCGTTGCAGTACTTCGGTCTACCTAGACGGCGATCGGGACGTCCGTCATCTGCGCAACAATGACTGGCTACAATGACCTTTGAGCCAGGACATGCTTTATTGCGGACATTACTTCATTACTACTTTTGATATTTTTCTTTTGTTAATTAACACGGTTGTGCAGATTTCAGGCGTCCAGCGCTTGTAATGTGTAATCTATTTGCTTGCGTCGCTTTCATTTTCATTGGTGGCAGAATAATCCACCATTTATCGTTTGGCGTGCTTGTGGGATTAAGCAGTCTACTTAACCCACCCTTTTATTACTGCATTTTGCTTCTATTTTTTAGTGTGGACAGTACCATTGTATTGACACTATAACATTATAGCTTTATGATTATTGTGCATTTCTATCAGTATTTGCTTTGTTCTACGGTTTATTTTGACATTTGCAAGCTCCGGTTGTATGCCGCTATACATTATCGCTGGATTGTTGACAGTAGATCCTCTTCACAGTCACACGCTGTCCCACACATATTTCTCGAGCTCTGTTTTATATTACTCTTGTGAGTGTGGCTACGTTCTACATCCGTATGCGACATGACTATATCCTATTGTAACCGCGAATGCATGCATTTTCAACCTATGGACATTTCTGTTGATAATATTTGTCAGATTCTTTGGATTATGAATATTACTTCGTGTTCACTACTTTACAATGTATTTACTCTTATGGTTATGCAAAGCGGATGTGATATGTTGTATAGGCCTTGATTTCTTGTTTATGTCGTATTTGTGCTATATTTTATTGTTATTTCCATGTATTCATCTATTTTGTTTTCTCCTATACTAATGCTCAGGAGAGCATTAAGGAACAGCCGGTATGTATTGGGCTGAATGCTATGAACCAATCATAGGTTACAATTGCTTCTGATGTATATGTAAGTTAGGCTTAGCCTATATATGTATTGACCAATCATAGCTGAGAGGAGTGACATTGCTCGCGACAGAGTGAGACACAGTTGATTATGATTAAGACTATGATGATTATTGTTCGTGCTATCGTATGAGACGTGTCAACGATTTCAGCTGTCTGTAAATAAAGCTTATTTCTCGAGCTCTTGTGTGTTACCGATCCCAGTTCTCCTAGTACCTCAGGCTGTCAAGCGGTGCTCCATCGTTCAGCCAGGACGGCTGGACGAGAGAACACCGTTGTGTTCGAGTTCTGTATTATATATACAGCTACATATCACAGATTTAAACATATGATTTTCATAAACAGGGTATTCTGATATGTGATGTGATGAAATATGTGATGTATATATGCTGGAATAAAGATTATCAGTTGCCGAAAGCAGGGATGTTAATCTTAATAAATTCGCGTACGCGTTTAGAGTCCGTAAGACGCTGCTGGACAAGACCAAACCGAAATTTGATCGACACCAGCTTTTTGTCAACTAATGCCGCCGGTTTTGTGTTTACATCTTATGAATAGTGAAAGGGTGATAATGTTATGTAGGTTGTGATTCGGAGGATGTCGAAGGTGACCTGGATCAGTCGCTGCTCGACGTGGCTGACGACGCCGGGTTCTCTGACAAAGACGCTAGTCCTCGAGACGATTATGACGACGACGACGACGTCGACTCGCGAAGTTCTGTCACCGCAGCTCGCCGTTCGATGCTGTCTGGGTCTGGTCCGACCGGGTTCCCGACCCACCAGCTATCGTCGTCCTTCTCCGGGCCGGTCCCCGTCAAGCCTGAGGCGATGTGTCTACGTCCCGGTGGTGGGGGACTGTCGCCCGGGTGCGGGGTCGGTCTCTCCCCTCCGGTCGGGGCCACGGCGGCCGTGTGCTGCCCGGTGAAGAACGAACGACTCACCGACGACTCCAACTGCAGTGCAGAAAACAAGGACTCGGTGAAGGATAAGGAGAACAACAACACTTCGTCCAAAGATTCCACGAGCAGTACGCCAATGACGGCAGTGGATAGCAACACAGCAGCCG
>Ga0209365_1000203_pt1 | contig 10748 bp, 3 predicted proteins | sample WorMetimpBELIZE2_FD_187389 | JGI IMG/M metagenome (GOLD analysis project Ga0209365, IMG submission 187389) | Marine gutless worms symbiont microbial communities from Max Planck institute for Marine Microbiology, Germany - Olavius imperfectus... | ecosystem: Host-associated > Annelida > Digestive...
GTACTCTCTCCAGACGAATGAAGATAGGATCACGCGGTCTTCACTGCGAGGTACCAAAAACACTCTAGTTTTCTGATACCAACAATGGTTGGGTGGCGACGTCCTCTTCCACCTAAAATTTGCACGACTCACCACCCTCTGAAAAACGCCGACTTTAACCAGTATCTGCTTATAACGTCTCGACCGTAAGAGCTAGCGAAAAAGTGCAATTATCGTGAATAGGAAGTTGACTACGCGCTTTCGAACAAGGTATAGACGAAGTGTGTACGTTACCCCTAAGTTCCCCATAGGATGGCTCAAAAAGTAAATTTGTCATTTTTGTAAATAAAAATCAATTTAAATCGAATAAGCTCTAATGCAAAGTTTCTTTATGTGAAAACTTCCATCAGCAAAGTTGTAGCAGAACCATTCCCCTATCTAACGGTATAATACACCGTGTTCCATAAAAAAGGAAGCACTATATTTTCGACTATAACTCTCGCATTTTTTTGTTCGATTTTTATAATTTTTGTATCATTGGAAACAGGAATGAATAATTCATAATCACGTATAATTTACTTACTTATTGGCTTGATGACGTAGTAACTGTGGGACATCGTACGTCATAAAAGTATACTTTATAACAACGCAGGCTATGAAAAGTGTTAAACTTTATTTTCGACTATAACTATGGTAACTGATGATAGCTTTTGATCATGTTGGTACCATTGAAAACAGGAATGAATATTCTACCAGGCAGGTACAAACTGTGTCACTTCAACCTAGCTACGTATCCACTCTACCTGGTAAAACTAAAAATAGCACAAAAACGGCCAACCACTTACTACAGTGCGTTCTGTTAAACCGATTGTTCCAAACTTTCGCAGAAAGTCGTTCAATGTTCGCTGTTCTTTCCCTATTTGTTAGAAAATTCTTTTAACTGTCTTCTGACAGAAAAATCTGTTGCATTCTCATTGGTTTTATCAATAATCTGTCTGCAAACTCAATATGGTTAATTTTTGCATGTAAACTAAAGATAAAACTGTTGTGATGTGTGACGTGTCACAGTTATGACGTCATCAAGCAATTAAATAAGTAATTACATAAGATTGTGCAGTATTTATTCATGTTTCCACTGGTGCAAGAATTATGAAAATCCACCAAGAATTGCGAGAATTAAGTTGAAAACAAAATTTTGGTTCCTTTTTTAAGGAACACTGTGTACATGTTGGTGATAAACATAACCCTTGAACCAAATATTTAGCCCCACAGTGACTCACCCACTTCAACAAAGCCGATTTCGATGTATTAGCCATAAGAGCTAGCAAAAAAGATCAATTATCACGAATAGGAAATCGACTATGTGCTTTCCAACGAGCTATAGATGAACTCCGTACGTTACCTCTAACTCTCTTAAAGGGCGGCTCAAAAAGCACATTTGTTGTTTAAAAACGAATTCCCCTATATTTCCATATTAGATGAAGCCAGCGACTTCAAATTTGGCACGCAGCTGCGGTTTGCCAATGCCTATCATCAAATCCCACTAGAAGAAAAAGTGGATGTGGTCCTGGGTTAGGGGAGCTCCCCGAAATTTGGGACTTCCCCTTTAATATTTCTGCAACGGTGGAAGCTAGCGACTTCTAATTTTGTACACAGCTTGGGTTTGCCAAGACCCATCATAAAATCACACTCAGAAGAAATGGTGGGCGTGGCCCTGGGCTAGGGGAGCTCACTAAAATTTGGGGACCCCCTTCATTATTTACACAATGGCTGAAGCTAGCAACTTCAAATTTGGTATACTGCTTGGGTCTGCCAAGTCCCATCATAAAAACACACCTAGAGGAAAAAGTGGGCGTGGCCTTGGGCTAGGGGAGCTCCGTAAAATCTTGAGGTTCCACTTCAATATTTACACAATGGCTGAAGCTAAGGACTTCAAATTTGGTATCCAGCTTGGGTATGGCAAGGCCCACCATAAAACCACACCCGGAGAAAAAGTAGACGTGGCTTTGGGCTAGGAAATGTCCCAAATATTTGGGGTTCCCCTTTAATATTTCGGCAATGGCCACGCTGTCCTTTTAGCATTAGAAAAATCTTAAGAGTATCTTAAAATTTGCTAAGTTTGTCTTGAGATTGCTGTAAATATGTGATAAGTTCATCTTAAGTTACAAAGTTGAAAACGCACAGTTTGGATAATATCGTTATGCATGAAGGTGTCCAATTACAGAGATTTACATACTTGCCAATGATATCACCAAATGTGCATATAGATGACATGGTAACATTAACGTATTTTGTCATGTTTACAAAGTTAAGACTGTTCACAAGACTGTAATAAAATTTTTCGAACATTAGCACTATCGTAAATTTGTCTTCAGATCGGCATACATCGTTCAAAATTCCTAAAATTGTCATAAATTTTTTTTTGAAAATTCGGCCCCTGCCTCTGATTACTGTACATTACACCAACTCCAGACTTGACAAACACTATTACTAAAATACAGTGAGTTGCAGAGATGCATACAAATTCTAAATAGCAACATACTGACACATAACCATTACCTGAATGTTCCCGGCCTTCAAAAGTTATGCCGACTTCTTGCAGAGCACCATTCAAGCCTTGAGGCTTTCGACCATAAAACGTCTGAAAAGTAACAACAGCTAACACAAAATCCAAACTGATACGGGAATATTGGCTTATTGGTTAAATGACAAAATGATTACTCCTTTTTCCTATCCAATCAAGTTCAATCGAAACTTTGCTGATTTATCACGATAACTGGCATGTGCCAAAATGTTCTTTTGTCCCACTCTCATCAATGCTGAATACTCTAAATAGCTTATTCGGCTGAACTGTTGGGGCTTCACAGTGCACAACTGCATACTAAGGATTTAATGATCGTTTATTTGGTCAGCTGGTTTTGAGTTTTTGGCAAACATAATAAAAGTAATCCAAAAGCAAATGGATATCACTGATTTCATGTCATACACTATGTTCAGCGATGTCTGCTAGTGAAATGCAGATGCTCATAATCAGTCAAATGGCATCCTATATGGTCAAGTACTGTGATTAAGGTAAAAAGCTTCTCCCATACTCGTTACCGAGCATTGGGCCCGGAGCTGATCCCGGTGCACAGGCAATCAGCCCGCAGGTGACTTTTTAAGTCATCCCCCGGCGGTAGGCTGCAATTACTTTCCGCCAGGCCTGTGGTCACTTTCCCACCCAAAGAACGTCACTGTCCCTTGACCAGTACAAAGTCATACTGCATGGTTACAGAGGCTCATAAGTGCGAACAACTTGCCCAAGGTTGCTAAGCACCATTGTCCCAGGTGAGAATCAAACCCATGACCTAATGATTGCAAGTCCAACGCTCTACCACTAAGCCACTGCGATATCTATGGCGTGATTAGTCTGTTTAAAAACACGTAAATTACAGAGCATACAAAAGTGTATTACACATAGTTTGTTATAAATGTAAATAATACATTAAGCATTGTCTAATGGCAAAGTTTCTGTCAATGCAGACGTACCCTGTACGTTGCTCGCAAGTCAATCCAGCTGTTTAGTTGAAGTGGCTTGCGTAACTGCTTGCGACGGCATTCATAATGAAGGCACGTGCCCAGGTCCCAGTCTGTTAAAACACAAGAGTGCAGCAGTCACATACAGTATATCACAGTACTGCTCTTTGTTCTCGCGATATACTCAACTGGCAGTTCCCATTACTAGGATTAAGTTACAGGCAATAAGCCATCAGAACTCTTCAGCCAGACAAAGCTGCAAGATGCAAGATAACAGATATAGGCCATTCTCTCATGTACACAAGGATACCTGATTATCGCCCAGCTCTTGCCATACAATTTTAGCAACATGGGCACAAGAACTGCTGAGGGTTTTCACAATGGTGTTGAGCCAAGATCCCAGTTCACATCAACAGAAACATGAGTCTAATGCCATACAAATGTGTATTACTAAGCCTAAAACTAGTAATAATGAAAGTACAAGCTAAGACCCTGGGACCCGATATTCAAAAAATCTTAAGATTATCATCGGATTTTCCAAAGTTTGTCATAAATATATCCTAAGTTCATCTGAAGTCAGAAAGTTAAAAACGCATTAAGTTGTCTGATCACACAGCATAATGAAATACGTACTTGACATTGTTTTCGCAAGATGATGTAAATAAATGACGTCTTATTGTTTACATTGACATATTTTGTCATATGTATAATGTTAAGACTGTTCACAAGATTTTTCGAAACATGAGCACTATCATAAATTTGCTTTGAGATTGGCGTACATCGTATAAAATTCCTAAGATTTGAAAAAAAATCTGGCCCGTTCTCTGATAATAATCAGAAATGCATGTGAAGGACTGGACGTGAACGTTGTGTGGCACAACAGCATTGATACTGTTTGGTTCGTAACAAATTTTACAGTTACTGGTGCGACCCGCTTCAGATTTTACAGCGCAGTTGCATTGCTTGAAATGCAGTGCTGTATTAGCCACGGCAATTCCGTCGGTCTGTCACACAATGGTACCCTATCCAGACAAATGAAGACAGGATCATGGGGTCTTCATGGTGAGGTAGCAAAAACACGCTACTTTTTGAGCCACCCTTTGGGGAGTTAGGAGTAACGTACGGACTTCATCTATAGCTCATTGAAAAGCGCGTAGTCGACTCCCTATTCGCGATAATTGAACTTTTTTCACTATTTCTTACGGCTGATGCACTAGTACGTCGAAATCATCTTCGTTGAAGGGGTGGGTCACTTTGGGGCTAAATATTAGGATCAAGGGGTCCATTTACCGCCAACATATACACCGTTAGGTAGGGGAATGGTTTTGCTACAACTTTACCGCTGGAAGTTTTCACACAAAGACACTTTATAGCAGAGTTTATTGAATTTAAATTGATTTTTATTCACAAAAGTGACAAATTTACATTTTGAGCCACCCTTTGCGTGACTTAGGGGTAACGTACGGACTTCATCTATAGCTCGTTGGAAAGCGCGTGGTCTACTTCCTATTCGCGATAATTGAACTTTTTTCGCTAGCTCTTATGGTTAAGACCTTATAAGCAGATAATGATCAAAGTTGGCGCTTTTCAGAGGGGTGTGGGTCACATTGAGCACAAATTTTAGATGAAAGGGGACGTCGCCCCCAACCATTGTTGGTATCAGAAAACTAGTGTTTTTGCTACCTCAGCGTGAAGACTGCATGATCATATCTTCATTCGTCTGGAGAGAGTACCAGCGTGTGACAGATAGACGGACGGATGGACAGACGGAACTGCGGTAGCTATTACAACGCTCTGCATTGCAAGCAATGCGGCCGCTCTGTAAAAAGTTCGATTATCGCGAATAGGAAGTCAACTACACCCTTTTTAACGAGCTATAGACGAAATCTGTACGTTACCCCTAACTCCCGCAAAGGGTGGCCCAAAAAGCAAATTTGTCGTTTAAAAACAGATTCCCTTATATTTCCATAACAGATGAAGCCAGCGACTTCTCTTTCAGCAAGCAGCTGGGGTTTGCCAAGACCCGTCATCAAATCCAACTATAAGAAAACGGAGCTCCCCGAAATTTAGGGCTTCCTCTTTAATATTTCTGCAACGGCTGAAGCTAGCGACTTCATATTTGGTAACAGCTTGGGTTTGCCAGCCCAAGGCCCATCATAAAATCACACCCAGAGGAAAAGTGGGGTGGCCTTGGGCTAGGGGAGCTCCCCAAAATTTTGGGGTTCCACTATAATATTTCTGCTACGGCTGGGGCTACCGACTTCAAATTTGGCAAGCGGCTAGGGTTTGCCAAGGCCCATCATAAAATCACATGTAGAAGAAATGGTGGGCGTGGCCCTGGGCTAGGGGAGCTCCCCAATATTTGGGGGTTCCCCTTCAATATTTACACAATGGCTGAAGCTAGCAACTTCAAATTTGATACACACCTTGGGTTTGCCAAGGCCCATCATAAAATCACACCCATAGGAAAAAGTGAGAATGGCCTTGGGCTAGGGAAGCTCCCCAAAATTTTGTGGTTCCACTTCAATATTTACACAATGGCTGAAGTTAGGGACTTCAAATTTGGTGCACAGCTTGGGCCCACCATAAAACCACACCCAGAGGAAAAGTGGGAGTGGCCATGGGTAAGGGAAGCTCCATATATTTGAGGTTCCCCTTATATTTTCTGCAACGGCCACGGTGTCCTCTTAGAGTTAGCGGAGCTTCTTGTTGTCTATTAGATTCGACCTTCAACACTATGCTATCGTACTGCTAGTTCTGTTGGTGATGCTATTCACAGCAATAAGCAGTCACAGTATGACTTATACCCACTCTGCCTACTGCCAATTAAGTTAAGACAAGAAATGTGTGCTATTTAATTCAACTAATAACTATAGACTAGAACTAATAAACAGGTTGGTAAATCTTCTACCTGACCATGTTGTGAACGTGCATGGATGACATCCAATGCCTGCTGAAGTTGAGTTGTACACAATACCAAATTTTTCACTCAAGCTCGACAGCCATCGGGACAACTGTTTAAGGCACACTGATAGAGGAATGCCGTTGTCAACCTGATCCTGTAAAAAACAAATATAAACACTAAACAGATCCACAAGATTAACAAAAATTATAGCATCAGCACGGAGACAAGGTGCAACTGCAATAGTATACCTCCAGTGTTCTCAAGTTACAAACTGCCATTCAGTTTAGAAGACTTAAATCTAAAATCTGCCAAACTGTCTGAGGAAGACCCTACATAGTTAGAGAAAGAATGAGTATTGGATCGCATCTAATCAGAATTGGCCGTAATGAACAATGCCGATCTTCAATCTAATAAAATTCATGAACGTCAACAAAAGCCATCCATTAATCCATTATACAGTGGCGATCAGGTCCGACTTCAAAGACTAAAGTCCAGTAGCAGCAATATTTCACGACTCAAATGGTCCATGTCTGCTGCAGTGAACCAGCAGTAATTAACAGCATGTGGGTTGACCTCCCCTCCAGCAGCCGGTGTTATGCTCGTCAGCCACAGACTTGACACCTTCAAAGCGGATGAAGCGGTCTCTGCTTCAGTGACTATACTTAACTTCAAAAGACTGATAGTCTGTAAGATATCCAGTCTGGAACGAACGAGTATATAATGACATAACAAGTCACACTGAAGCACTGACACTGGGGACGACAAAGCATATATTACAGGCCTACTCTGCAGGCATCTCGGCTGTTTGAAACATCAGGCTGTCAGTCATTGTACAAACTGGTCTCTGCCGGCCACACTTCAATAGACATGCCGAGAATTAACACAGGCAACGTCGCTTCACTATGTAATTCATGCACTGCAAATACTGCAGATCGTAGCCAACTGCATCAAGTACAACGTACGTGGAGCCGTCGACATTCCCTCATGCCGACAACGGCGACGTCATCACGCAGTGTTAACTTACACTCCCTCTTTATATTCTTCGGCCATGTGGCTTGTATGGGATCTGGTACCCCATCTTGCAATGCCCAATTTTTTTTGCAAGTAATCATCATTCATTTTAAACTTTGTTGAACATACGGTTTCATAGCAACGTCTGTGAGTTACTTTTAATGCAACCCCATGAGTTTTATTAGATCAAATTGGTATCAAATTGGCCAATTTTTTGGCTGAATTGGATCGAATTGGCAGAAACCTAAATTGTTCCTTCTCTATACATAGTAGTAGTAAAAAATACTTTTAATCTAACAAGTGTACCTGCGATATTCCAGTAAGTTGTTTACAGAAATCACTCAATGTAGGATTTTCCTGGGGCTGAACATACTGATGAAATTCCGCTTCAATGTCACCAGATCTTGTGTTTAACAGCACAGCGGGAAACTCAACTGTATGTCATCAGCACAGCACAGTTCATTAATGAGGTATTTAGCTCAGCCTAACGACAGCACAGTTACTTGTAATTGCTAGGCCATACTGATAAAACAAACCAGCAACAAGTGATATCACATACTGTCATACAATGACTGAAATCCAGTAAACAAAAAGTTCTATTATCAAATTTTTATAATCTCGTTTTCGTGAACACAGCAATCAATTATCGTTTTCAAACTCTGCAGGCGCAGTGGCCAATGTAACTGTCTTTACGACAAACATGGTCAGCGTATATAATTGCGTAACATGCTGGGCTTCTGTGAAAGTGCTCACACCCTCTGTGGAGTAAAAAGCTGGGAAAGCCGGAAAAACATTTAGATAATTTTAAACACATTTTAAAAATTAATTTGTTGCAACTGATAATCGATTTTCAAAAGGAAACCGTTTTAGCATACCTAACGTTAATTGTTTGTGCTATTGATTTAGCCTAATGATTGTAAGTAACAATTTGCCATGAGTGATTTACAACTAATCACCAGCATAGCTATAAAAACTGGCATAAATTTGCGTATAAAAATTAACATAAGTCATCAGCAAATGCAACAATAATTACGATGCTAAGATTCACAAACAAATGCAAACATACAATATATTGTAAACTGTTGTACAGCAATAATTAAAAAATAAATACAGAATGACTCACTAATTTCTTGACTGATATGCTTTGCTCCTTGCCAGCAGGTCGACTCAAAGTCAATCACTATCAGATAATCAAACTGCTGTGCTAAAAATTACATTGCAATGCAACAACTGGTTTAAAACAAGTAGCTCAGCTATGGCAGAGAGACCGTGCGAAGCTTGATACGACTGTGATTAACGTGCAGCATTATTCGCAAACTCATGCACAAAATTGCATTTTGGGTACAAACTATGAGGGCATCAGGAGCAATATAAGCACTTATCTGAAAGTTTTAACACAAAGAAACATTGTAGCAGAGTTTCATCGAGAGAATGTCAGTTTTACTGGTAAAACATAGAATTAGCATTTCTGAGCCACGCTTTTTTTGGGGGGGGGGGCTTACGGCTAACGTATGCGATTCATCATTAGCTGGTTGAAAGATTATAGTCGACTTCCTATAAATTATAATTGCACATTTTTCGCTATATATTACGGCTGAGGCACTAATACGTTTAAAGTGGCCTTTGTTGAAGGGGTGGGTCACTCTGGGGCTAAATATTAGGTCGAAGGGTTACGTTTACCGGCGCCGCCAACATCTATGCACCATTAGATAGGCGAATGGTTCTGCTACAACTTTGCCGCTGGAAGTTTTCACACAAAGGAACTTTGTAACGGACGTTATTCGACTGAACTTGAATTTTATTCACAAAAAAACGACAAATTCGCTTTTTGAGCCACGCTTTGGGGGAGTTAGGGGTAACGTCCGTACTTCATCTATAGCTCGTTGGAAAGCGTGTGGTCGACTTCCTATTCGCGATAATTGAACATTTTTTGCTAGCTCTTACGGTTCGGACTTTATAAGCAGATATTGGTCGAAGTCAGCGTTTTTCAGAGGGGGTGGGTCACCTTAAGTGCAAATTTCAGGTGGAAGGGGACATCTTCCATCAACCTCTGTTGGTGTCAGAAAACTAGAGTGATTACCCTTTCATGTGGTATCAAAATATCGGTAGTATGTTCTTCAGTTTCGTCACAAAGCACTCGTGTGACGGACGGACGGATGGACGGACGGACAGAATTACGATCTCCAAGACCGCGCTAGCGTTGCTGCTTCACGTGGTAAAAACTGCGTGACATAAGTCTTTATTTAATTATAAAAATAAATGGTAGCTTTTCACAAGTCATTTCATAGTTAAATGTCAATAATTGTTTAGTGGTTTTTTCCTGTCCGAAACATTCTCAGCATAATGCAATTTCTGCATGTTCAAATCTAAATTCAAACTAAAGTAGATTATTAATTAATAATATTAAGTACTTCGCAATACGACCTTTGCTAAGGTGGAATGGAATCATTCAAACTACTGCAAATTCTTCTCTAAAAAATTATATCTTAATTTCTTATTCTTAGTATCACTAACCTGAGCGTTTTACTTTCTTTTCAAAATCATTGTCAGAATGACATGATCTCTTCCGTAACAGCCCAAGTTGCCTGACAACAGATTATATCACTCAAACAATTTAAAGATGTGTAAGAATAAGAATAACAACATATCATTTCTGCCCCAGTTTAATCACACACAGCAAGGTCTCTTACCTGGTCTTTTACCAGGTATGGCTGCACCTGGTCTTGATGATTTAAACGAAGCTCGGGTTCAACTCCAGCAGACCTGTGCAGCCAATAAACTTGTAGGCTAACTACCTATAAATAAGTCCATCTCCCTGTCGTATCTTCTCTGAAGATAATTCTTAAACGAGTTGCCTGATGGCAGTGTTAATTCAGTTAACTGCAATAGAAACTGAAATAACAAAATAACTGAAAATAAATTTCAGTTAAACTGAAACTGAAATAGGAACTGAAAAATGTTAGAAAACTGTAACTGAAATAAAAACTGATTAATATAAATCAGTTAATAACTGAAAAATATGGAGAACTGAAAAGTCATGCATGCTGTCTTATGTCTCAGCATGCCAGACTTTGGCGCAACGGTCGGCGTCAATAGGCCTACACGGCGCTCATCTGGCTGTTGCTGTCAGTCACTGACTCCTTGTACGACGTCGCCCGAGAGTAAATGGTCGATGTCGCATATCCGTTAATTGTTTACTCTCTCCTGCATACTCCAGATATCAAAGGAATTCCGGTCCCGCGAAATGTGACTATATCTGTCTGTGATCATACCGCCGTACTGAAATCAGCCTCGGCCGACATCACTGTTAAATAGGCAAGAACAACCACTGCTCATG
>Ga0209365_1000204_pt1 | contig 10746 bp, 6 predicted proteins | sample WorMetimpBELIZE2_FD_187389 | JGI IMG/M metagenome (GOLD analysis project Ga0209365, IMG submission 187389) | Marine gutless worms symbiont microbial communities from Max Planck institute for Marine Microbiology, Germany - Olavius imperfectus... | ecosystem: Host-associated > Annelida > Digestive...
TGAAGAAGCTAATAGTAGATATAACGACAGAAAAATGATTAGACTTATGACCCAAAAACATATGGAAGAATTCAGAAATAAAATACAGGAAGTTAAATGGGAAAATGTCACAAATAAAACAGATGCTCAATTGGCATATAACAATTTTGTAGCAACCATATTATTGCAGTTTGACGCAAAAATCCTTCCACTTTTTGACGATCTTGTGCTCCAGCAAATCCCCACCATGCGGGAGAAGCGTACAAAAACCTAGCCAATACTACTGAACGGAAGACTGCCTGTGTTGCTGTGTCACACAAACCGGAGAAGCTTGAGGGCATACAAATACAATGCCCGTGCATTGGAGGCGATTAACTGCTGAATATGCAAAGTGACTAATAGACCGTTGGTAAATGTGACGCCCAAGATTTTAATATGCTGGATACGCTTTTGGCCATTTAACGTTTCAAGAGTTTGGTAATTATCTATGGCGACCAAATCAAAGGAATGCCTTACTTCAATGCACTTTTTCTGGCTAATTTGGAATCCCTAAAAGACCGCAGAAATAAAATTAGCAAATCTTTCTTCAAGAAAATACTTTCCCGTGACAGTTGCCTGCATTCTCTTCTTCCACCTGAACGCAATACTGAAGTACTTTCTAAATTACGCAACCCCACAGAATATCCTATTCCACATTCCCAGAACTAAAAGACACCAGTCCTTTTTAAACTACGCCTTGGCACACTACCAGAAATAGATTAAGATTTCGTGTTGTTTTCTTGTTTATATTTACATTGTATTATGTTGTTTTTATATTACATTTTATTTTTTTATCTGATGTTTAATCATTTTAATTTCAGCTTAGGCTGTTAGTATTTACAGACTATATGGACTATGTGTGGTGTTGTATATATTCTATTGTACTATGCATTGTACCAATCCAGCCTTTGGCTGCCAGATTTTAATAAACTTCTTGTCTAGTCTTTAAAGATGACTTTTTAAGTCATCCCGACGGTAGACTGCCATTACTTTGCGCCAGGTCTGCGGTCACCTTCCCAGTCGAAGAACGTCACCGTCCTTCGACCAGTACCAAGTTATACTGCTTGGTGATAGAGGTGTGAACAATTTGCTTAAGGTTGCTACGCAGATTTGCCCCGGTGAGAAACGAACCCACGACCTAATGATTGCAGATCCAATCTCTACCGCTACGCCACCGCCAATGTTCTATAAGCCTAATAATTAACCACCATTTGCCTATGCGATAATAAGGTCGCGGTATAATACCCACTTAATCGATTCACTATTCCGCTGCACAATAATTCACCAAACTTTATGCTACCGACAACGTGTCTCGATATCGTTCTGGTCTAGCTATTACGAACAACAGCAATCATCACCACGTCCAGGTCGCCCAGCCAAAAATGATCGCAATTCACTCATAAACCACCCATAATAGCGTAAGCCTATGGGAACTGGTTGCAAAGTTGACTGTTCAGCAAGTTGGTTGTTATCGTTCTGCTCTGTGAAGTCCCCACGCGTTGACGGTTGCTCGATGCTGAGCATGCCGTCATTGTGACTATGTGCTGTAAATCGAAATTCACACTTTTGTTGTTGCTTTTTGCAGGATGGGCCAGAATAAACTGCATCATTCTGAAAAGTTTACTACCATCTTGACTGAAATGTACACTGTCTCAAAAAACGTTTCCACCTTTACACTCTTTGTAACTTTGTCAAATCTTAACAGATTTTACAAATTTTTGCACTGCTGGAAACTGTATGAAATTTGCTAGAAAACCCATACAACACTACCCACCTCACCTTAGGCATGTTGCTACACTACCTTGGGAAATTACAAAGTCAATTTTGTAGATATTCAACAGACATGGAAGAAAATGCAAAGTGCATTTTAAGTGCACGATTTTAATTTCTCTATGCGTGCAACAATGTATGCTGAGTGTATTTATGTGTTAACCGAATATTTAACATATTTAGCATACGAATGCTAGTTATTTTTTGGTAAAATGTTGATCTGAAAAAAACCGGTTGTTGTGTTTTTGGCTGTCAACTGTGCCTGTGTCCCGCAACTTTTTGAACAGCTTATTAACACCATGCTTTGACCAGCTTTTCGCAGAAAATTCGTCTGTCAACCTGTTTGCTGTGTACCTGTTTGCATTTTCTTCCATATCTGCTAAATATACGCAAAATGACTTTTAATTCCGAGGTTGTGTTTTTGGCACTTATTGCGATAACTGCGGTCTTTGAACTGAAGCCTGCGTTGTCTACATGTAGAATCGAACAGTTGCAGGATGATATACCGGACTGATTTTCTTGCAGTTGTCAGTTATGAACTTATGACGTTGTGTGATTTAATACGTGACGATCGTTTAATTCACAAAGTGAAGCAGTGACACTGTTTAGGTGTGTTGGACATTTATTGTACTAGTATAGTTTCGCATTACCTTAGTAACATTCCTTTCAAAAATTACCACTTTACATTTGTGTTTGTCAACGTCATACAGGTTATGTAGCGGTTGTATCTTTTGTAATTTTAACAAATTTGTATTTCCGAATTCCCAAGGTAATGCAGCTACGCAATTAAGGTGTGGTAGAAAATATTACCTGTACTTTGTTGAAAATTTCATGCGCTTTGCAGCAACAACAAAGTGTGATAATCTATTAAGACTTGACAACTCTACAGCTGATTACAAAGCGGTCCCATATTTACCGAACAAGGTGTATATACTGATTACTTTGAATCACACAATGAGGAGGTAACTGACTGCATTTTATGACACTTGGGATTGACGAGATGCTTTCTCTGATTATTTGTCGTAGAATTACATCATTTGAAAGTTTGTGCTGAATCATAGCAAACTAATAACAAACCGACTGTTTTGCGATTTTGATGAATCTTGTCAAAAACAAACACCAGCTTGCACTACGAGGCTGGAAATGGGGCTAGTCATCTTGTGGTATGTCCACTGCCCACCTTTTGCTGATTTCGTTTTTGGTGAAAAGATGACAAAAAACGACCTTGTGGCAAAAATAGGATTGCCATCTTTTCACCAAAAACGAAATCAGCAAAAGGTGGGCAGTGGACATAGCATAAGATGACTAGCCCCATTTTCAGCCTCGTAGTGCAAGCTGGCGTTTGTTTAAAAGCTAAAGAACACATTGGCTCAAGTCAGGTGACAGGCGATTCTTCCTATACATTAAAATACAGCAAAGACTTAGTGAGAGTCGTGAAAACGACGACAAACTGAAAACTTCTTAAATACATTATGAGTCAAAAAAGACCAACGATATTTTTTGTCAATAACCTTGCCAAATGTCGGCCATTTTTAAAATTCTTTCACCGTTGGATTCAGCAAGGAAATTGTAATAAAATATTTGTCATTTTCCTCACCACACCTTAACTATGCAGTTGCACTACCATGTGAAATGTAAAAAATCAAAAATGGTGAAAATTTGGTATATTCAACACGATAACATGAACGTACTTTCAGAAGTAGGATATGGTAATACGTGTCAGATAATGAGTTACATTAAGTTAAAAAACTGAATGAATTTTGATGTCAGTTTTTGTAACAGCTGTGGTCACATTTTAAGTTTTACAAGGTAGTGTTTTTACACAGTTAAGGTGTGGTGGAAAACATGACAAGTGTTTTATTGCAAATTTCGTGCTGCATCCAAAGGTTAGAGTTTTGAAAATTTGCCAACAGTTGGAGAACTTACGAACGAAATATATCGTTGGTGTTTTTTTTGACCGACAGTGTACTATACAGTAACTTATTAGATTCTTTGTAGGGGAATTTTTGACAACTAGATTCACTTCCTGTTGACAATCAGTGCTTTTATCTCAGGATCTTACCTTCAGCGACAAATCCGTGGTTATAACCCGAGGAAATGCCTGTTACGGCTTACTGTGTCGGGTCTTCTACACCAGTATCCACTCGGAAAATATTGCACAACTACAATACACCGACACTGACAAATCCTGTTAATGTCTTATTGTAAAAAAGCAATGAAAGTGAAATCAGGATGAGCACAGGACGTTTAATTCCAGACGTATCAAACATGTGCCAACCCAACTTTTTCATATTACAAATGATCAACGACAGACTGTTCAGTGTATGACACACAGTGGCATTATTCATTCTCCTCAGAGCGCAGGCGAGCATTGGCATTTGTAACACGAATAGCAAGCTGCTGAGCACGCTCAACAATCTCCTTGCGCTTTCTGCTTGAAACGTCATGAGCAATCTCAGCTGAGAATGTCCGGTTTTGCATCAGAAGAACCTCCAGTTCCTGAAATATACCACCATTAACATATGAACACATTGAGGGCAAAACGTCATGAAATGTGTAAACTAATTTATCTAGCCCATTCATTTAGATGAACAGGTAAAACAGGAAAAAGATGCAATGTAAGTTTATATCCAGGTGAAACACGACAGGACTTGACCAAAGAGGCTGTTGAATTTATATGTACTTTACTTTGTTTTGGAAACACATACAGCAGTAAAACTAGCAGCCATAAACAGTACAGTACAGAAATAAAAGAACATCTTTGTAGCAGTTAATTTATGCTGATTTGAGATCAAAATTAATCTACCATTATACAGACTTAACGAACTATGTAATGCACTCTGCCTGACTTGCATGCACGAGAGAAAAGCTGTTGTTACAATTTACTGTTTGTTTATGTTAAAGCCAAGACTTTGCTATCAGTTTTGATAACATTTTACAGTATCCACAACAGCTCTTCAGAGATGAAACAGCAGAAAAACAAATCACGCAGGAAATTTGCATTAATTAGTTAGCTTCATGTGCGCGTTTCATAGGGGGGGGGGTCACTTTAAGCACAAATTTAATGGTCGGTATAATGGAGCTTAATTACTCATACACAGTGGCCGTCATGTGGGTTTTGTGTAGCTTGGACTGAGCAGGACTAAAATATCTACAAATAATCTGCCATTTTTTTTGGAAAATCTGACATAACTGTGTTTGAGACATTAAAGACAGATACGTGTACAAGTACTGAGTAGACAGATGAAATTCTAAGATAATGCATAATACTTGACACATCTCTGTATATAACTTAAAGAAGTGCAGTATAAATTGTGCATGTTAACAGAATGAAGTATCCTGCACCTTAATGTTATGAACGAGCACTTTCTTGAATCCATCTGGACACACATGCTTTGTTGCTTTTGCAGAACCATAACCGATGTTTGGCATAAGGTACTGGCCTTTAAATCGCCGACGTACCCGGTTGTCAATACCCTTTGGCTTTCTCCAGTTAGGCTGTTAATACAGCACAGCACATAATGGTACACTACCGGGTAGTATTAAGTAAGTTGTTTATATAACAAAGAAGACAACAAAAACATGACAACAATACACACAAATGAGAAATAAAAAAGGCTAAAGGCCAACACATTTATGTATTGTATCCTGACGGTGACTGGATGCTGCTGCTGACAACTATACTATACAGCAGATGCACGAACACAAGACTACATCAAACGCACTGGACATTGTTTAAATAGTATTGATTATAAAGCTTGAACAATAAACAGTGACAACAAAGTATAGGCCTAAGGCTGCTGCCAATAAGAATTAGACCCAAGAGTCACTTTGGTTGGCATTTCTGACTTAACTTTGCCATAAAATGACTTGAATGTCGACTCAAGTCAAACCTAATGACTCGATTGGACTGATAATTTTGTGACTTAAGTCAGTGACTTGTTATGCCTGCCAAGCTACAACAGCACAGCTTGTAAAGCCTGCTCTTCCCACTTCAAACCCTGCTATCACAGATAAAATCTTCACTGTCATGGCCACAATCTATCGTCCCTCTGTTGAAAAAGGTGTACAAAGACAGCTTCACGCATGCCCTGTGTAAGCTGGCTACATACTGTAGAACCTTGTTATCTGGCCACATTCCATCCTGATCCAATTTTTGGCAAGAGGTGACGGTGGCAAATTAACGAGGGTAGCTTCAGACACAGAACACAATAGGCCAAGCGTTCAGGTCCATACATGGATGTAGACCTAAGAGCACTGAGTACTGGAAACTAGTGGCGTCGATTAACATCAGAAGACAAGTAGAGTAAACACGTGTGTTTCATTGATATCACAACAGAAAATCGTGTAAAATATAAATCCTACTATTGTTCATCGTGTTACATGTAGTACAAGGCAGGCATGGTGTAATTTCAATTGCAGGTAAAACTGTGTGATCCATGTCTGAGCGCTTTGAGACTAAACGCTGTATAAAGGCGCTATATAAATACTCTTCCTTTCCTTTCCTTACAAGTCTGTGCCTCAGTCTGTGCAGTCAGTCATAGTTTGAAATAATCATGAACAGACGTGTTGTGTGAGATAGTCAAATATAGAAACATTATCTGCCAGCCATTTCAGTGGCGACTGTTTCCAGCTACTTTGCTCTGTGCTCTGCATTGTAAGCGATCTAGAAACATCAAAGGTAGTAATGGTCACTAAATGATGTTTCTATATTAACTATCTCATGCAACACAATGCAACGAGCAGCACATATGGAAACGTCGCTTAAAACTACACCGTGTCTCAAAAACCTTCCCACTTTTGAACTCTATGTAACTTTGTCAGATCTTAACCGATTTTCAAAATTTTTGCACTGCTGAAAAGCGTATGAAATTTGCTACAAAAAGCATATGACAATACCCACCTCACCTCAGGCATGTTACTACATTACCATTAGAAATAAAAAAGTCATTTTTTCCAAATATTCAGCAGATGTGTAAGAAAATGCAAATAAATTTTGATATCTTCGGTGTTTAAAATATGGAGTCTTTCCCCATACCGATTGCAAATAAAATGTTTGATGTCACTCTTTTTTACTTATTTACTATTGTGATCAACTTGTAGCACCAGAAATTCGTCACAGCAGATGTCATTGCAGTGTTTGTCAACAAAGAACACTCGGGGTATTCGGAGTTGGACCGGCGAGCGGGGGGCATCGCCGGGGCCTCCCGAGTTCGAGAGGGCCTCAAATTCGCGAAACACGGACAGATTTCTCGCGATTTTTGGCCGTTTTTCTCCATAATGGCGGACAAAACTACTTCCATTTCTGGTTTTCTCTTCAGACTTGAATTCATCGTGGTCGACTTTATCGAAAACGACAGACATATCGGTATCGTATGTTGGCGAATTTTAGAGATAAAGTGGCCAATGTTCAATTTTGGGCCGTTTTTACGGTTTTTCATCAAAATGGCGGCTAAAACTATTTCCGTTTCCCGTTTTCTTCTCAGACTCGAATTCATCGTCCTCGACTTTATTAGTCACGACATACATATCGATATGGTATGTAGGGGACTTTTTGAGATATACGGGGTCAAAGTTCAAAAATTATTTAAATGAGTTACTAAAATTTCCCACTCGCAATTTTTCATTTTTTTGATATTTTGTGACAATTGCGATCTATTATCATGTGTCCGAAATGCAGGCATGGCAGTTTTGCCATGACTATTTTTAGACACTTTTTCGATGGTTGGACTTAGAAATTTTGCGAACATGCGTGATTTAGGCGCCAATATCTCCGGAATGGGGATAGATAGGCCGGCCAAATTTTCGTGGCAGATTAGACCATCCGGGTAGATTTAGAAAATGTAAAGAAACCACCGATCGTGCGGGGTGTGTGGGTGGAGGAGCCCCGTAAACATTGAAAAAATCGCAAAATTCTGATATTGCGGGGGTTATGGGTCAAAGTTTATAGGGGTATGGACCCAGGGTAGGCAAATTTTATAGACAGGCCCCTTTGCTAATGCATGCATCAAACGTAGCTCACCGATATTCCACAGTTCCCCAGCTAGGGGGCGCCGACCGGGGACTATCGAAAAATTACCCCCGCCCCCACCCCCAACCTATTGCAAAATCCCTCAATTTTAAGTTCTATGTACGGGTATGGGCAATGCCTACAAACGCTAAAAGTTCCGTAAAAAATATGCCCCCATTTTTGAGATATTAATTTTTTAATTTTTTTCACAAAAAAACGCATTTTTTGAGTTACAGAAATTTCCAACGATTGAAATAAGTTGAGAGTATGTGGATAGGTGGTCCGAATGCGTGGACCAAGTTTCAGGCCGATCGTTGAAAAACTTGAATTTTTATGGCAAAATAACCGAGTTCAAGCTGGGCCCCAATGGAAGGCGATATATATGCTTATCGTTGAGAAAACTCAGCGAACGGAATCGGCGTAAATTCACTCCTCTACATGGTATTCAGTGGCGAGGACAAGATTTTGATAAAAAGATTGTATTTCAAGAGGTACACAGCAAAGAGGCTGACAAACGAATTTCCTAAAAATGCTGGACAAAGCATGGGGTTAATAAGCTGTTGAACAATAGAACAGCTCGGCCACTGCACAAATATTAAAGGGGAACCCCAAATATCTGAGAGCTTCTCTAGCCCAAGGCCATGCCCACTTTTCCTCTGGGTGTGGTGTTATGATGGACCTTGGCAAACCCAAGCAGTGTATCAAATTTAAAGTCGTTAGCTCAGCCATTGTGTAAATATTGAAAGGAAATCCCCAAATTTTGGGCAGCTCCCCTAGCCCAGGGCCACGCCCACACTTTCTTCTGCTTGTGATTGTATGATAGGCCTTGGCAAACCCCAGCGGCGCACCAAATTTGTATTCGCTAGCCCTAGCCATGGCATAAATATTGTAGGGAACCCAAAATTTTGGAAAGCTCCCCTAGCCCAAGGCACCCCAGTTTTTCCTCTGGGTGTGATTTTATGACGGGTCTTGGCAAACCCAAGCCAAACCCTAGCAGGGCCAAGCTGTGTACCAGATTTGAAGTCGCTAGCTTCAGCTGTTGTAGAAATATTAAAGAGGAACCCAAATTTTGGGGAGCTCCCCTAGCCCAGGGTCACACCCACATTTTACCACGCAAAGCAGCTATACTAGTGCTGTCTTGGGGATCGTAATTCTGTCCGTCCGTCACACGAATGCATTGTGACGAAACGAAAGAAGGTACAGTTGAAATTTTGACACCACATGAAAGGGTATTCAATCTAGTTTTCTGATACAAAAAGACGTTTATGGGCGATGTCCCCTTCCACGTGAAATTTGCGCTTAACGTGACCCACCCCTTTTTGAAAAAAGCTGATTCCCCAACCATGGTTGGTATCAGAAAACTAGAGTGTTTTTGCTGCCTCACAGTGAAGACCGCACGATCCTATCTTCATTCGTCTGGACAGGGTACCAGCGTGTGACGGACAGACAGACGGACAGACGGAATTGCCGTGGCTAATACAGCGCTCTGCATTGCAAGCAATGTGGCCGCACTGTAAAAATTGACAACCAGTCACTGTGACAAGAATAGTTTACCTTTAGTTTAACATAGCGATCTGACTGATGACGAATGAACTTCTTTGTCCTTTTTTTGACTGCACGACTTTTACGCAATGGTCGTACGACCACCATCTTGAAATTTTCTGTTAAACACATTACAGCAACATGAGCATTGAACAAATTAAACAGACAAAATGTGAAACTTACAGCTACAGAAAAGGTGACAATGACACCGAGAATTTCTGTTAAATATCTTTCAAGTAGCAGTAGGAAAATTGTTGTTACATATTTGTGCTCAAGCTGCAATGTATAAAAAAGTATTTATTAGTATAAGTATACGATACGATACAATATACAGAACAGATTTATAATATATACACAACGTTGTGTATAGTACAACAGATATCATATATGCACAACGCAGTCTGATTGGCTGTAGTCAGGCTATGTTAGTCAGGTCACATGATCTAGGCTTCAGATCAACATAGCTGCCAACAGTGCAAAGGTAGTTTGCTTGTCCGATTAATTTTGCCAGGGTCTCACTTAAAGATGATGGCATGACAGCATGTGCCAGACGGTGACTTCAGCTGGGTGACGATGAACGCAGTCATTTATGTAACATGTGCATGGGGTCAATCTAAAATATGCCAGGACAGCAATTAAGTCATTAAGTTACTGCAGCCGACAATGGGACAGTCATTAAGTGATTAGACGATCAGTATCAGTACTTCTCAGCCTCTCGTTTACTCTCTCTTGGCATCCCGGCATATTTTAGATAGACTGTGTGTGTGAGTAGAATTGTGTATGAAATAAACTCGACACATTATTATTTTCAAAGTGTCTACATTTACGGCACCATAAAGGGAACTGGCGACGCTGTTTACGGCACTTCCGGTGTGCATGAGCTGAGTGAAACAGCCATGTTGCCGGTGTCTGCAATCATTTTGGTGTGTCATGTTATAATTTTATGGTTACAGTTACCCAATAGGGTTAGGAAATAGGGTTAGTATTATGGTTAGTTCTAGAAATTCAGTTAGGTTAGTATTAGGGTAAGGGTCAGTTTTAGTGTAGAGGAGTGAATTACGCCGACTCCGTTCACTGTGTTTTTCCAACGATAAGCATATATATCTGTTTCCATTGGGGCCCAGCTTGAACTCGGTTTTTTCGCCATAAAAGATTGAATTTTTCACTGATCGAACTGAAACTTGGTCAACGCATAGGGACCACCCGTACGCATACGCTCAACTTTTTTCAATCGGGGGAAATTTTTGTAACTCAAAAAATGCGTTTTTGTGAAAAATTTAAAAAATTCATATCTCAAAAACGGGGGCAAATTTTTTCACGAAATTTTCACCATTTGTAGCCATCACCTATACCCGTATGGAGAACGTCTAGAATTTAGGGATTTTGCAATACCTTGGGGGTGGGGG
>Ga0209365_1000205_pt1 | contig 10742 bp, 7 predicted proteins | sample WorMetimpBELIZE2_FD_187389 | JGI IMG/M metagenome (GOLD analysis project Ga0209365, IMG submission 187389) | Marine gutless worms symbiont microbial communities from Max Planck institute for Marine Microbiology, Germany - Olavius imperfectus... | ecosystem: Host-associated > Annelida > Digestive...
GGGTCGGCGCGTGCCTCTCTATGTTCGCTTACGCTTTCCCCGGAAGAAAGGCCTGGATGGTCGGGGTTGGTCACACGCCCGTCGATGCCCTGGGCCCAGAGCCCCTCTCCCTGTGAGGGAGAGGGGTTGGGGAGAAGGGGCTTTAGGCCCTAACCAGCCTTGTCGGACCACGGCTCACCTGAACCCTGCGACCTGGCTTGAGTTTTTAGACAGCCTCTTACATTTGGTGGCCCTGCGGCCCGCGCTTGCCCGTCGGCAAGGAGGTGATTTTTCGCGTTATGATCGGGAATCGACGCGGCGTGGGTTCCGCCGCAATGCCACAATGGGCGCCCGACCCTATATCGAGGATGTCAAAAAAGCCCATCCCTTTTTGCGACACCTTCATACCGGGCGCCCCGGAGGCCGAGAATAGACGAGCGACCATTCCCGCATCCCGGCGGGGCGGCGTCGGAGGAGATCATGGGAGTTGGCGGTATCAGTATCTGGCAGCTGTTGATCATCCTGGTGATCGTGCTGCTGCTCTTCGGCACTAAGCGACTGAAGAGCATCGGTTCGGACTTGGGCAACGCGGTGAAGGGGTTCCGAAGCGCCATGACGGAGAGCGAGAAGGAAGAAACCGAACCGAAGAAGCTCGGGGAGAAAACCACCAAGGGCGAGGCGGCCTCCGCCGCTACGACGGCGGCTAGGGAGAAGGAGAAGGCATGAAGCGCGTGCCTTTTGGCGGCTCCTAGGGTCGGCCCATGTTCGATGTCGGGTTCTGGGAGCTGGCCCTCCTCGGGTTGATCCTGCTGGTGGTGGTGGGACCCGAGCGCCTGCCCAGGTTTGCGCGCACCGCGGGTTTGTGGATCGGGCGGGGGCAGCGTATGTTGGCTTCCATGAAGGCGGAAATCGACCGGGAGCTCAAGGCGCAGGAGCTCAAGGAAATTCTGGATAAGCAGGCCCGGAGCAATCCGCTGGAAACCATCCTGGAAGACCCTGGGGATCAGCCGGCGCGGCAGGCATCCACCGCCGAGGCGACGTCGGCGCGTCCGGGACCCGGCGGCCAGCCCGAGTCCGGCTCCGGCTAGTACCCAGTTTCACTCTAATTTTCATATTGCGTCGGGAACGGCCGACCGGCCTTTGTGCTGGCCATTCGGAACGCCACAGAGGGCGTTCCCTACAAACATGTAGAATAGGATGAAACGGCGTACTAGCCTCGCCGTCGTTCGGGAGCGACCCGGCCCGCGGGCTATTCTGAAAGGCTGTCTAAAAACTCAAGCTAGGCCGCGGAGTCCAGGTCAACCCCGTTCCTACCAGGCTGGCTACGGCCAAAAGCCCCTTGCCCCCGGCGGGTCGCCTGAAGGCGAGTCATTCCAATTCGAAGTCCGTTACTTTAGAAATGATCTCCTGTATCGGTATGACCCTCAATGTAACTTGTAGGAACTCTTGCCCTTTATGCGTAGCACTAACTCACTTACTGGGACCTGCGGCGAATGCGATACCAAACTGTGCACATGATCCGCAGAGACCACCCCGGAGATTACCTCTACCCCCAGATCCGAACAGCTCTGCCGTACCAGATCGCGCAACCGATGACCAAGTTCTCCTCGCAACACCCTCTTCCGGCATTTCGTACGCCACACCAGGTGTACGTGCCGCCGAAAAACCGAATGCGATCCGCGTCGATATTCGCTCATCCAGGCCGATTACAGCGGGAGACTCTCAGCAGCCAGCTGAAGCTAGGGGGTTGAACCCTCCCATGGGGAGACGATCAATAGCCCCTCTTCCCCTGGAAAGGGCGTGCGGATTCCACTGAAGATCGATCGAGCGCGATGTCATCGCCCGCAAATCCCGAAGAGCCGGGTCAGGAGCAGCCCTTCGTCGCCCACCTGGCGGAGCTGCGCGACCGCCTGATGCGGATGCTGGCGGCGGTGCTGTTGGCCTTTCTCGCCCTCTTCCCCTTCGCCAACGATATCTACACCTATGTGGCCACGCCCCTGATGGCCCAATTGCCGGCAGGGACCAGCATGATCGCCACGCAGGTGGCCTCGCCCTTTCTGACGCCCTTCAAGTTGGCGCTGGTGTCGGCGGTTTTCGTGTCCATGCCCTATCTGCTGTTCCAGCTTTGGGCGTTCGTGGTGCCGGGGCTCTACAGCCACGAGAAACAGCTGGCGATCCCCCTGCTGATATCCAGCGTGGTTCTCTTTTATCTGGGGACGGTCTTCGCCTACTACCTGGTTTTTCCGTTAGTCTTTGCCTTCCTGACCGGGACCGCCCCGGAGGGGGTGGCGGTCATGACGGATATCAGCCACTACCTGGATTTTGTCCTTACCCTGTTCTTCGCCTTCGGCATCGCCTTCGAGATCCCCATCGCCACCATCCTGCTGGTCGCCGCTGGCATCACGACACCGGAGGACTTGGGGCGCAAACGGCCCTATCTTATCGTCGGGGTCTTTGTGGTGGGGATGCTGTTGACACCCCCGGATGTCATCTCCCAGACCCTGCTCGCCCTGCCCATGTGGCTCCTGTTCGAGCTCGGGATCCTCCTCTCCCGCTTCTTCCAGCGGCAGCGGCGGGCATCCGCAACGGCGCGGGAGGTCGGGGAACCGTCCCCGCACGGGCCGGGCGTCCCATCCGGCGGCGAAGAGATGGAGACCCCGGTCGGCCAGGATCTCGCCGGCGACGTTCCCTCGGATGCGGAGCGTTTCGAGCCCTTGACGGCGGAGGAGCTGGAAGAGGAGCTGGATGCCATCGAGGCCAGTGAGGGGATCGACGGCGAGGCGTCGGAAACGCCGGACCCGGTGGAGCGGAAGCTCATGCGGATCAAGACCCTGCAGGACCGGGGGACCGATGCAGATGTGGAGGTCCGGCGGCTGCTCTACGAGGTCCTGGAGGAAGGCGACCATGGGCAGCGCCGGGTAGCGCGGAATATCCTGGAACAGCTCGACACCCCCTGAGGGGACCTCGAGCAGCAGGGCCACTGAATCATAACTCGATAGAAGGCAATGGGTTGGTGACCTTGAACCGCAGAGAACGCAGAGGAGATGAGAGGTCGGCCTCCGGCCCCCTTTGGAGTGCGCTGGCAAAGCGGTGCCCCGGATGGGAGCCTCAGTGAGTGTGCGAGCGGCCAGAGTTGGTCGGGGAGCGGTGGGGCGACGTTTTCTGCGCACCGCGGCGACGGCGCTTTGGTTCAGGTCGGTTGGAAACCAAAGCGGCGTCGGGCTCGTACCGGCTGGTCATCCGGTGCCACCAGCCAATCACGGGAGAATATTCGAAGCACGGAGGTACCTGACTGCCACCGCACTCCAAAAGGAGGGTATCGCCAAAGGCGATACCCGATGCGGTCCAGGGAGGGGCCGCCATTTTTAACGGCGATCAGCCGTTGAAAATGCAAGAATCGGGACATCGCCATGTCCCGATTCGCCAGTCGCAAAGCCCAGGGATGGGCTTTTGCGACATCGAGAGGGTATCGCCAAAGGCGATACTCGATCACTTGATGAGCGTTATTCCATGTGTGGTATAGCCGGATACATCATGCGCGACGGCGCCGGACCGGACCCCCGGGAGTTAGGGTTCATGGTCGATGCGCTTGCCCACCGCGGCCCCGACGACCGCGGCATCTACATCAACGGGCCCGTGGGGTTAGCCCAGGTCCGCCTGTCCATTATCGGCCTGGCGACCGGGCACCAGCCCATGGTATCGGAGTGCGGACGGCTCGCCCTGATCGCCAACGGGGAGGTCTACAACTACCTGGAGCTGAACGCCCGACTCCGCGAGGAGGGGTACCCACCCCGCACCGAGTCGGACTCCGAGACCATCCTCAACGCCTACGCGGCCCATGGCCTGGACGCCCTCTCCGAGCTGCGCGGCATGTATGCCTTCGCCCTGGACGACGCGGAACAGGGCTGCACGATCCTGGCGCGCGACCGCTTGGGGATCAAGCCCCTCTTCTACGTGCGCCTCCCGGACCGGATCGCCTTCGCCTCCGAGATCAAGGCGCTCCTGCGGATTCTGCCGGCACGCGCGGAGCCGGCGCCGGCGGCCTTGCGGCAGTTTTTCCAGAACCAGTTCAGCACCGGCGAGAAGACCCCCTTCCGGGGCATTGAGCGGGTCCTGCCGGGGCAGGTGTTGCTGATCGACCGGGCGCTCGGAATCACGCGCTGGCGCTACTGGTCCGCGGCGGATGTGGCGCCGCGGGACATAGAGCCCGAGGAGGCCCGCCATGAGCTGGGCCGCCTCATGGTAGCCGCCATGCGCGAGCACATGCGCTCGGACGTACCCCTGGGGCTCTTCCTGTCCGGGGGCGTGGATTCCGCGGTGCTGGCCGCCACGCTCCACGAGCTGGGCGCCGGTCCCATACGCAGCTTCTCGGTGGGTTTCCGGGACACCGCCCTGGCCGACGAGCTGGACGAGGCCGAGCGCGTTGCCGACCATTTCGGACTCGAGCACACCCGACTGCGGTTGGACCTGGATCACGTCTTCGGGCGCATCCCCCACACCATCTGGGCCGCGGACGAGCTGATGCGCGATTACGCCTGTCTGCCCACCTCCATCCTGGCCGAGGTAGCCGGCGCGCAGCTCAAGGTAGTCTTTTCCGGGGAGGGCGGGGACGAGGTCTTCGCGGGCTATCGCCGCTACCATTCGCGTCCGCCCGAACGCTGGCTCAAGGCCCTAGTCAGCCCCGGCAGCGGGGGCTTTCGGACCCGGGGGCAATGGGGTGGGCATTGGCGGCGACGCCTGTTCGGCCCTGCGCTGAGCGCCCCGGGCCAGGTGGAGCGGGAGCCAGTCCGGCGCGCCTGGCGCGCATCGCCCCCGGCCTGGAGCAACCTGCAACGCCGCCAGTACGTGGACCTGACCACGGCGCTACCGGACAACCTGCTGGTCAAGACGGACCGCATCCTCATGGGCTTCGGCGTGGAAGGACGGGTGCCCTTCCTGGATCACCGGCTCGTCGAATTCGGCTTGTCCCTGCCAGATCGGCTGAAGGTGCGCGACCGCCGGGTCAAGTGGCTGCTGCGGCAATGGGCGGCGGCCCGCCTGCCCGCGGGGCACCTGGAGCAACCCAAGCGCGGCTTCCACGTACCCGTGGGCGACTGGCTCCGGGGCGACCGGCTGCTCCGACTCGGCGATCGGCTGGTGAAAAACCAGGGCATCCGCGACTGGTTCAGGACCCAGGCCATCGGGGAGCTCATCGACGCCGTTCAGGCCGGAAAGGGTCCCTCACGGGAGCTCTGGGGGCTGATGCAGTTCGCCATCTGGCACCGCCTCTTCATCGAGGAGCCGGGGCTTACGCCATCCCCCGACGAGGACCCCCTGGAATGGATCGCCCCCTCCCCATGACGGACCCTACACACATCGCCTGCTTCTTCTCCACCTCCGGGCACAGCGGGGTCGACCGGACCGTCAAGCACCTAGTCCCAGCCCTCGCCTGGCGGGGATATCGCGTCGACCTGCTCAAGGTACGCCGCCACGGGCCCGAGCTGGAGGAGTCCCCGGCGGGCGTCACAGTCATCGACCTAGGCTCGCGCCATACCTACGGCTGCGTGCCGGGAATCGTCCGCTATCTGCGCCGCCAACGGCCGCGGGTCTTACTCTCCGACAAGGACCGGGGCAACCGCACGGCCCTCCTGGCCCGACTCCTGGCCGGGGTCCGCACCCGGCTCGTCTTTAGCTCGGGAACCACCATCTCCATCGATCTGGCGACGCGCGGCCCGCTCGAACGCTGGATCCAGAAAAATTCCATGGGCCGGCTCTACCCCTACGCGGACCAGGTGATCGTTCCCAGCGCCGGGGTCGCCGACGACATGGCCGACTACACCGGCTTGGCGCGGGACCGCATCCGGGTAGTGCCCTCGCCCGTCGTCCCGCGCTCCCTGTTCCAGGCCACCCTGCCGAAACCGGATCACCCCTGGTTCGGCGATCCGGCCATCCCCCTCGTGCTGAGCACGGGGGAGCTCTGCCCGCGCAAGGACTTCGAGACCCTGATCCGCGCCTTCGCCCGGCTGCGTGCCCGACGCCCCTGCCGGCTCATGATTCTAGGCCGCGGCAAGGCCCGTGATCGGCTGTCAGCCCTGACCCGCCGGCTGGACCTGGAGCAGGATATCGCCCTACCGGGCTTCGTGCCCCAACCCTACGCCCACATGGCCCATGCCGACCTCTTCGCCTTCAGCTCCCGCTGGGAGGGCTTGGGCTTCGTCATCATCGAGGCGCTCGCCGTAGGCACGCCGGTAGTCTCGACGGACTGCCCGAGCGGGCCGCGGGAAATCCTCTGGGACGGCCGCTTCGGCCCATTAGTCCGGGTGGGAGACCACGAAGCACTGAGCGACGCCATGCTAGAAACGCTGGACCGACCGAGGCCCAAAGAGGAGCTCCGACGCGCGGCCGAACCCTATGAAATCGAAGCCGCCACGGACGCCTACCTCGCGGCCCTGGGACTCCCCCCGCGGGCCGGCGGTCAGCATCCCGTTCCATAATAACCTGCGTTTGCAGGGAACACCCTCCGTGGCGTTCCGAATAACTCGAATACCGGTTGGAGCCCGACGCGCCCGTTTATCTGGTTGCGACACCCTCTCCGGGGGAGCAGTCGCTCGCCGGAGAGGGCTCGATGCGCCTGACCCAGGAGACCGAGCTCCGAATCCCTGGCATCGGGCGGTTTCTGATCGCTCCGGGCGGGTAGGAACCTGGAGCGGCGGCAACATCGGGTAGAGCAGGCAGACCGGGAGCCTACCCAGGCGCTGGCCGCCGAGGACCCGGAGACCGTCGCGCTGGAGGTCGAACGGTCGCGCCGGGCCCGCGACGACATCCGGCGGGAGCTCGAGGGGCTCGAGCGCGGGATCCGCGAACGGACGGCGGAGCTACGCACCCTGGGCCAGAAGGGACTGGCCGAGGAGGTCGCCGCCGTCGCCGCGGATCACGCCTTCGCGGCCCTGCAGCTGGAGCAGGCCGCACGGCGCGCCCTCGATTTGCTGCGACGCACCCTCGACGCCGCCCTCCGGCGCACCAAGGAGACCGTCGCCCGGCCGGTCACGGACAAGCTAGTAGCCTACCTGCGCCGCCTGCTCCCGACAAGGTACAATAAGTGCGCCACGGGGAATGGGCCCGGCACGCTATCCGCACACTATCCACAGGGCCTCGGCAAACCGGCCAACCGTATCCGATGTGCCGGTCGAGTGCATTACCCGCAGGTTTTCGGCAACCAGGCTTTCCCTGTTGTGCCTGGAGCTCTTGGGCCGCAGATAGACGTTCGATCTCACCATAGGACGATAGCCCGATCAGTAGGGCATCGCGGACCCGGGCGATGCCTTCATCGTCAAAGGTGCGTAAGTTGCGTGTAAAATTGGCGTCAGCCATGGCCTAACCTCCGTCATAGGTTGGGTTGTGGTCAGGGCCTCGGTTACGGTGCCAGCCGTACCGGGGTCCGCTCCCGTTCAGATGTCTATCTGAACGCGGTTCAAGGATTATAGCGATTTTTCCGCAAAATAACCGAGTGGCTCACAAGCCGGTGGCACAAAGGAGCTGCCGCCGCGAGTCCCCAGAAGACCCGCGGCTGCCATCCCAGCGGACGGTTATGGTGACCAGGGTTCCGCTACGGCGGATGGCGCCGTCCCCGGCGGGGAGCGAGCAGCGCAGCCGTTGCTTCCACTAACACAGGTCGCGGCTCTCGCCCAGGGCGGCAGGGTAGGTCGCCCGCTCACAGCGCCGGGATCGGCATCGAAGCCGGTATCATAGCACCCGGCCCGCGTGGCGGCGCGGTTCGCGCGCAGGCGTCAAACATATCGTCGGCGAGCCGGCTGGCCTGGGAGTGATTCTCCGCGCCGTACTAGCCCTTGGCGCCGGTTATCTGCAACGCCGCCAGACCCATAAGGCCAAACGCCAACACAAAGGCTGCTACCAGGGCCTCCAGCAAGGCCAAGCCCCGCTCGGGCCGCGGCGACGGAATCTCCCCCGACATCCAACCCCCCCCATTCCACTCGCTAGTGGCGGTAAATACCTAAATGTCTGAGTGGCGGATAGTCCAACATCCCCAGCTAGCGGTTTGAGAGGCTGTCTAAAAACCAACCCATTGATTTGGCTTGGTCTGAAATCCTTAACCGGATCGAAGTGAAACCATTGATTCCCCTTCTCCCCAACCCCTCTCCCGCCAGGGGCGATGGGCTGTTGGCCGTAGCCAGCCTGGTAGGACCGGGGCTCACCTGGACCGCGTGGCATGGCATGAGTTTTTAGACAGCCTCTAAGACGCTGGCTTTACCTATCCTACGCGCGGCATTGTTTGATGCCGGCGGGAACGTCTGCGCTACAACCAAGAAAAATCCTGTCAATCCTGTCCTATTCAGTTGTATAGAAGATCCGACACTTTACCAGTTAAATATTTACCACTACCTACCCGATATGACCAGCTGGCTAGATAGTGTTTTCTGATCTCGCGTTTCAGGGTCTTGCCGGCCACATTCCGAGGAAAATCAGCCATGATGTGAACCGCCTTGAGCTTGTGGAAGCGGGCCTCCACGCGCTCATTGATCCAGGACTTCAGTTCATCCGCGTCTTCCGGTCCGCTCGAGGGCTTCAGTACCAGGGCCGCGACCAGGGCTTCCCCCCAGGATTCGTCCGGCACCCCGAATACCGCCGCCTCTTGGACGGCGGGGTGTCCGATCACGACGCCTTCCACGTCCTTGGGGTAGATATTCACCCCGCCGCTGATGACCATGTCCTTCTTGCGGTCTACCAGAAACAGGTAGCCGTCCTCGTCTACATAGCCGAGATCGCCGGTATACAGCCAACCGTCCCGGACGGCCTCTCTCGTGCGCACCGGGTCCTTGTAGTAGCCCGCCATCAGGATCGGCCCCCGGCCGACGATCTCTCCGACCTCTCCCGGCGGCAGATCCCGACCCTGGTCATCGCGGATCCGCAGCTCGAAGAACGGTGGCGGACAGCCGACCGACCCCGGCTTGTGATGGAAAGCCGTCTTGTCAAGAATGGTCACGAAGCCCTCGGTCAATCCGTACAGCTCATAGAAGACGCCGGGGATGCGACGGTCGATTTCCTCCTTGTATTGCCGGTGTAACGGGGCCCCGACGGAGAGAATCATCTCCAACGACGAGCGTTTCTCGCCGTTGAAATCTGGGTGCTCCAGCATCACCACGATCTGCGAGGGCACCAGCAGGATGTGGGTCACGCCCTCCTCCGCGATCGTACGGACTACGACCTGGGCATCGAAGTTCTCGTGCAGAATGAAGGTGCCGCCGAGGAACATCACCGGCATGGTGGTGAGAAAAGAGCCGTTGAAAACGATGGAGCCCGAGTGCAGGACCACGCACTCAGGGGTCATCCGGTAATAATTGCCGAACAGGGCCATATAGGCCGCCCGGACGCGGTGGGTGAGCATGATGCCCTTGGGCTCGCCCGTAGTGCCGCTGCTGTAGATGATGTTGTAGAGATCCTCGGGATGGAGCTCGACCGCCGGGGACTCCCCGTCCGGGGCCCGATTTTTATGGCGATAAAAGGAGTCGTAGCGCGGGTGGTTCTCCGTATCGATGAGCCAGACATCCTCGGGACACAGCCGTAACGCCTCGAACACCGGGTCCAGGTGAGCGGCCACCGCCTCCGTAGTAATCAGGAGGGCGGTATCCGCATTATTGAGCGGGTTGCGCAGGCCGTTGCCCCGCAGGAGCGGACTCAGGGGCACGGAAACGGCGCCCGAGGCGGCAATCGCCCAATAGAGCTCCCAGAGCTCCCGGCAGTTGGGAAGGAGCGTGGCCACCTTGTCGCCCTTGCGTATACCCGCCGCCCGGAGGGCCTGGACGATCCGATCGACGCTCCGGCTCAGCTCGCCGTAGGTGAGCCGCTGATCGCCGCAGATCAGCGCCGTATGATCGGCGCGGAAGCGGGCATGATGAGAAAGTATCTTTCCGATATTCATAACAATGATTTGCGAGATAAACCTTCGGGGATGAAAATATCCGTGCGTGACGGGTATGGAATCCCGGAGACGGCTCGACAACCCGAGGACAAGTGCCCCGTCACCGATGGAGGGTGTCGCAACAGGCGACACCCGACGCGGTCCAGGGAGGGACCGCCATTTTCGACCGCGGTACGCGGTTGAAGATGAAAGAATCGGGACATCGCCAGGTTCCGATTCCGCGGTGCAAAAGCCCAGGGATGGGCTTTTGCGACATCCTCCCGATGGAGAATAGGCATGACCACTCTCGTTAAAGACCTCAAAGGCGCTACCGACGGTATCGTTTCCGCACTCAAGGACAAGGGCATTACGGATAACGAGAAGCTATTGGCGGCCGGCGCCGATCCCGCCGGGCGCAAGGAGCTCGCCGCCCTCTGTGGCTGTGACGTCAAGATCGTTCTGGAGCTCTGCAACCGTGCCGACCTCGCCCCGCCCGGATAAAAGGTGTCTCGGGTGTCTATTCGGATCTGTTGGAAGAGGCGGGAGTGGATCCGTCAAGGAGCTGGCTACACGCCGCCCGGATAATCTACACGCGAAGATCGACGAGACCAACAGCCGAAAGCAACTCACGCAACGCCCGCCGGCCGTCGGCCTAGTAGAGGACTGGATCGACCAGGCCGAGACACTGCCGAAGGTGTTGCGCTATTAGCCCGCTTTTCCAGCACCGCCTTGGCGCATTTCAGGGGATTCCCTTGGAGTGCGCCGGCAAAGCGGTGCCCCGGATGGGAGCCTCAGGTAGGTTGGGGTGAGGTCGCCCCGATAGGGGCGACGAACCCCAACGGCTTTAGCTGGATAGGGCTGTTTGTTG
>Ga0209365_1000206_pt1 | contig 10737 bp, 6 predicted proteins | sample WorMetimpBELIZE2_FD_187389 | JGI IMG/M metagenome (GOLD analysis project Ga0209365, IMG submission 187389) | Marine gutless worms symbiont microbial communities from Max Planck institute for Marine Microbiology, Germany - Olavius imperfectus... | ecosystem: Host-associated > Annelida > Digestive...
CTTGGCATAACACTTGCTGATGGAGCAAGTGGACCATTTCAGCTTGAGATCGACTACATTGCAGTTCTGTTTGATGCCACTCATACTCACACATTTGAATACGAGATGTATCCAGTAAAAATGCCTGCCATTTATTAGATTAAATCCGTGCAGTCTCGTTTACTGAGTGAAATACTGCTATTCACCGTACTATGTAAAAATATCTTCGATCATGTGGACCTTCGTTAGAGTTGCAAGTAATTAACAATAACAACAGCAGAAAAAGACACCAAGACTTTAAATGTACTTTTGCATATTAAGACCTTATAACTGAATGATAGACAAATAAATTTTGTTTTTAACACGATATATGTTTTCTATGCAGCACATGTATCTGCCTGCATACAGCATATGTATGACTCTGCTATAGACAAGAATTACAGTGGCAACATTTAGGGCTTGTGTTGTTGAGATATGTGCTAAATAGATCGGATTTTTTGCTTTCGTTATGTCGCGATATTTTATAAATTTCTTGCTGCATTACTGGTTCACAGAAAAATATTGCAGTGAAAGAACACATCAATAAAACACACTTATAACAAAACGGACAATCTTAAAATTACAAACACTACACTGTTCAAGTTGCTTACCCTCAAAAACCGAATGATCTCGTCTGGTAAAGCTACATTCCATTGGATGAAATTGTCGCAAACCTACTGACGAAACTTTTTTGTCATTGACCAATGACATTACATAACAAAAAGATCATCTGTGAGCTTGATAGTGTGGTGCGGGTTTCAAGAAATGCCCGACGATAATATAATGTCAGAAAAATACCAGTATACTGCTATATTTCTTGGTAGATGAAAAAGTTGGACTTGTTTCTTTTTCCTTCTTTGCTCTTTGATATTGGAGAACCTACGATACAATGGTAGAGGTTGTCACTTGTTGCTAGACAAGTGCCTATGCATGTTTTGCCAAAGTGGTATTTAACAAGAACACGGCACACAGTACAGTGACATAAATACTGCAGTATATTTGTGATACCAATATACTGGAGCATCATGACTGCTGACGAACTTTTTTGTCGAGACAAGTTTGCTGCAAGTTCACAGCAACTTCGTCTAATGGAATGGTTATTAAGTTACCATATCGAGACAACTAATGGTCTTTGCTAAGTATCACTAAGCGAGAAATCGAGGTAGATTTCCTGTCAAGCAAGCAAGATTTACAAATTGCAGTTGCATGTCCGCAGGCCTGGGCGTTGTCCTGAAATTCCTTTTAATTTTAAAAGCTGTCCTGAAATTCAGTTTATGTCGTGAATTTCTTAGACATGTCCTGAAATATGTCAAAACGTCCATTAGTTGTGCAGCAGTGCATCTGTAGGTCACTGCTGGAATATATGGCAGACTAGGCAGAAAGCAGCGATATGAATGCATTCTGTTACTTATTGTCTGGTGGGGCAGAGTCAGGAAGTGGCTATCAGAAATGTTGGTAGACACAGTAGACGACAAGAAGTACCAGCATCTCAGTTATGTTGCTAATGCAGTACTTACTCCATCACACAGCAATGCATCTCTTGAATGGGGGTTTTTGGTGACAAAGGAGCGGGGATCATTGGCAGAATGAAGTATTGTCGCTCTTCAGGTTGTGATGGAAACCGTCCATTCTGTTTTGCTCCTGCACTAAAGTTCCCATAACAAAAGATTTAATACATTTCATTTCATTTATTATGTGTAAAATACATCATGACAAATGTATGAATGAGCGTACAATAAAAACAATGAACACTAAACGGAAGAACAAAAACCGGGATGGTGGAGACTTGACAATGGGACAGTTGATAATGTTAGTATTAGTAAAAAAAAACATCATGACAAATGCATAAATGAATGTACAATAGAACCATGAACACACAGTGGAATAAATACCAAAAAATACGACAGTGGAGACTTAAGAATGTGGCATTTAGTAATACTGGTAATTTAATAGCAACCCTTAAATACCATGCAACTGATGAATGTCTTTTTGTGTAACTCCGATTTAACAAAGTCAACTGAGAGACCATGACCAACACTTCTTAAGCTATAGGGTGTGGACTTGGGAGCAAGTGGTGTATTGTGTGGTTTGAGGCAATTGCTTTGTTAAACAGAGTGTCATCATGGTTTTCCAAGAGCTCTGCAATTGTGAGGGTGGACTTTACATAACAGAATTAACCATGCCCATTCTGAATATGCACTCCTGGAAAATTAGCACAAACAGCATTACTTGAAGCAGAAGAAAAGAAAAAGGAGGAAGCTGAAGAGGCAAAGAGAGTTGAGCAAATGACCAGCAAGCGTTTGCATGAGCAGTTGGCTGAACAGGCACAGCTAGAAACTATGCAGATGATTGAACAAGAAACTGCCAGACAGTTACTTTCCGAAGCCTCACAGAAGTTATCTGAAGCAGTCCAAGGAACAGCGAACAATGTACAAGGTGCAAAGTTTGCACAGGCTATGCTAAGTGCAGGCAATGAGAATCTGAATGCCAGTAGGCCTACTAAGCAGCTAGATGACATAGGCAAGCAAAAGAAAAATTGAAGAGGAGATGAAAAAACTCGAGTAGACTGCTCACAAGGTTGTACCTCGCACTACGTCAGATCCTGCTGCCAAGAAAAACTGAAAAACGGACTTTGTCATGGGCACACAAGCATTTCTTAAATGCTTCAGCAGTCGACGTACCTGCCCATGTGAGCCTGCATTACATGTGCTGTGATACTGCTGAAAGTAAACAAAAATTCAGTTATGTCACTTGTTTCCTGTAGGTACTGTATTCTTTGCATGAAGTAGTGACACTATTTTAGCGTGAATACATGGTTTTGCCTGAAATTTTACAATTTTCATGTCCTGGAAAAAATTACTGTGCCCAGGCCTGTGTCTGCTAACGCACTAGAATGGGACTGCACATTACTATTACTACTACTCTCAAAACAATAAGAGCATCTGAACTGAAAATAAACTGTCTGCAAAGCTAGAACTACAACTAGCACAGAAGAATAAAAAATAAAACTACAGTGAACTTAAAATTTAAAATGATACTAATTACTAAGTCAAACTGTCACGTCATGTCATTTCTGAGCAAACACATATACAATTGTTATTATTTAAAATTTGATCATAATTCAAAAATTCCGTTGACTCCACTTAAGTGCATAACGCATAAGTGCATAATTCGGTTAACTGCATAGCTACTGAGCAGTCCCATTTAAATCCAAGGTATCTTAATAGGAAGTTACTTTGGATAAGTGCATATCTTTTAAGTGCATAATATGACTATGTGCATAGGTAGTTCTGGAACCAGCCAGCATTATTCAGTGTCTTTTTACTCCGTATAAGTGCATAATAAAGGCTGGTCCAGCATCTGCGGTTGATGCCACTGCACGGATAATAAGGCACTGTTGTACATGTTGTAAATGACTACCGGTAAGCTGCATTGCCTTTGATATCTGATAACGTGCCCTCATTAACAGGCATCTGCACTGAATGAACCCATTTCGTGAGGAGGGGGCTATGAATGTGGCTGATAAAACTCCTGCAGCCGCATGCTGATGTTGGTCCACTTTATCAGCTACAGTGGGCTAATTCTGGATTTAAACCCGCAATCACGTTGACAACATTAGAAAATTCATGGAACAGAAAGATTGCATTGATACAAAACACTGTATTAACTAGAGGAAACTGTTCACGGACTGTATTGTGAGAATGTAGCTAAACGTTCAATCTTTGACTTTTTCTCACGTGTATGAGAAACAATAGTCCTAGAGTGACTCTTTTGTAATAGGTTAACACTTAATGTGCAGCCTAAAATGACGATAAGATATTAGATTTATGATTTTGTCAGAGATTAAATGTATATGTAAATGTATTAGTAAAGTCCAAGGTCGCATGATGTTTGTCATATACATACTTCGCTTATTTGCATAGTTCGTTTGTGTGCTTATGTTCATGGCAGTCCCAAGCCTATGCACTTAAGAGGAGCCAACTGTACTTAGAATAAATACAGAAAAGCAGAAATATACACAACAGGCAATTTACGCTGAAAACAACAGTCTGCAGTAACTACAATTTCAGAAAGTCTTAATGAAGACATATGGCACTAATGTTAACCTGGACCCAATCTATAATTAAGCAGTTGCATAACCAAAGGATGACTTCACACAATCAACATAGCAAACATGAAGTCTGTTCATGGCACAAACAGCAAAATTATTAACAGAACAGCATTATATTTACAAAATGCAGCACGATAAAAGCAGTACTTGAACAACGTTTGAACTCTCGATCGACAAAACAGATTGCTTCTTGTAAACAAAGCTTTCATTTCCCCATTTTGATATTTTACATTGATGTCATCACAAAATGAATCAAATTGTTTAACAAACTCTAAAACAAATACCCAAAACATATTACAACTCCGAATGAAAAATAACTACTGTAGTTACAAACTGTGACATAACAGTATAGTGAGACAAGAAAACCATTTCAGTCACCCATTCTGGTTTTTATCAATACAGCTACTACTGAGATAACAGCACGTTGGATTAATAATTGTCACATTTCATAAGACAGGAATCACTCATGAAGTATGTCTGCAAAAACAAGCACATTTTTAAATCATCCATCTCCCTTCCTTCTGCATATCCACATACCATCATAGCCCCCTTCTTGTTCACATTTTACAACTTTCCTTCCACATTTGCATGGACTTCCTTTACAGACTGTAAAACCCTAAATAAACGTCCCTTAAATCCGGCAGTTTCCTGTTAGAATTTATGGTCTTGTCATTTGGTTTTATAGCAGGCACTTTTGGTGTCACTTCTTTCATTAGTTTTGTGATTTCATTTACCTCGTGAAAACAGGCACAAGAATATGAAGGGTTTTACATCAGTTACACATACATTTTCACGTCCAACATCACAGACTGTTATAATGATTATATCACGTGAAATCAGCAGAACTAACGACCACTAACTTCAAACAGTAAGCTCGAAGGCAGTGTACGGTCACATCACAAGGTTGATGACAGTGATGTGATATACAAATAGTTAAATACTATATCAAAAGCGCATATCACAGACTCGCTAAAGAAAACTACCTAATCAACACTGCCACAACGTTCTTGTCATCGTCAGGAAGCCTGATCACACGAATAGCAATGGGTTTAACCACAATCAACGTTTGGCATCTTAAAGACTATAGCAATGAAGGTTGGATTTCAGGATAGTTAGTTCGGGATATCCATCACCAACTGCGTACAAATGACTTAAAATGATGTTCTGGTTGGCCGATGGTACTGTCAGGCTGATCCCACGACTGCGGCATTTTGACTTCATCCAGACTTTGGTCACATATGCATATACTCTTTACGGAAGCATGGGTGCTGACAATCCTCCATTACAGCTAAAACATGACACATCAAGTATATGGATGACCTAGAAATCAAATCTGTAATGTTGAATGATGTAGGCCTACTCACATAAAAACCACCTTTAAAACAAAGTAACAAGTTAGTGCCGATATGCAAGATCTGCACTGATTCAGTAACTGCGTATCACTTTCACGTTAGCACTGTTCCAGTTGAGGCACTGACATTTTTATTATTACTGCACTACAGCTGACAGAAATATGGAGTACAATAATCATGCAAATAGAACTGCTCAGTACCCATACCAGTGGCAGTAACGAGACAGTTCTCAACAACAGTCCAAAACTACGTAACAAATTATTGAGTGAATAACATGACAGACATCATAGTTTACACAGATGTTACAGAATAATTACTAATAAATGATGAATGTATAATGGAGGACTGGAAGTTCAAAAAGTTTGCAGGCTGAACCAAGCATGGTGAAATTATCGTGACGTGAATACAAACATATACTCGGCCAATTTAGTTTAACTGACCTAGCACATTTCGTGTCTGTATTCAAATATTATCTATTCCATTAAGTTTTAATTACACTGCAATAGACGTGTGTGAAAATCGACAACGTGAATTTTCAAATCTGTAAAGTTGACCAGAAAGTACGAGATACATAAGCATATGATAAATAAATTTGGGGATAATATTATTTGACGTCATATATCATGGCGAAGAAATGGCGTGTTGGATAGGTGGTAGACATTCATAATGACCTATATAAATTAAATTTTACAATACTGTTGTACAGACAGTACACCAAAATCAACGTTTGTTGCATGTTCCTCAGATTGCAGATGAACTGAGGTATTAGTGTTGCCTCATTAGGACCCATTCTACAAAGTGCAGCAGAAAAAAGTAACCCCTGGAATTTTTGACCAATTTCTCAGAAACCGCTCGGAATTTTAGTTAACATAAAATTTAACACACTCATTCAATGTTTCTACCTACATATACATGCTAGATAAAATATTACTGACTTCAACAATGCGGTAGTTACAGCGTTTTTAGCATGACCACTTTGTGATTTTCATGCATTTAAAAATGTGCATACTGAAATCCTACCGTTATGTCAAAAGTAATGATTACCAATAATGACTCTGCTTGGCGTTTTTATCATGAAATTTTTCACCTTTATTCAGTACTTTCTTTAAGTTTATGTAATGCGTAGAATTTGATTATCTACAATAATGGCGAAGTTACAGGCGTTTTAGTATGACCACCTAACGATTTTCATGCAAAGAAAAATGTTTTCACGGAAACCTAACATGATGTAAAAACTACATGGATACCAATGATATTAACAAAGCAAAAGACTTAGCATTCACTATGAATGTTCACTGTGTCTATCACAGGCTTCAATACAAGCATTCAGTTGCTTGTGAAAACCGTCAACTTAATGTACTAGGTTTTCGTTCTCTATTAAGAGATGAGATGTGATGTCGGATTTCTTCTACCCACCACCTAGGTCAACTCAGCCTTGTATCCCTCTGGGGTCACTAAATCTAGTACCAGCTTCAGCTGGGGTAAAGGCGGGAAAGTCACTGCTGCTGGGTGGCAGGTAACACTGTGTGATACCATATGGCATGTGATTTCCTGTAGCAGTGTGGTAATTTCGATTACAAACTGCTATATCCATGTTTACTAAAGTTACTTTTTACTATATTTGTCCAGCTCCAGACTCTGTTTTTTTGGCTATAACCAGAAAATTGTGAAGTAAATTATTTATTCGGAAATTTCTGTCACTCATGACGTCATTAGCAGTAATCTAGTACTCATCATTTTAAAGTTACAAAGGTTTCAATGCAAACACTTTTGAGTGCACAAAAGTCGCTAAGTGATCGTGCTAAAAACTCAGTAACTTCGAAATTATTTAAGTCAATCAAATTTTATTTGGCAAGTAAATGCAAATAAAAATGTTCAATAAATGCTTAAAATATTATGTTAAAACTTCCACGCAATTTCTGAGAAACTGGCAAAAAACGCTCAGAGGCTACTTTTTGATGCACTCTGTACATAAAAAGATAAAATGCACGATAAAGGTATTGGCAAAAATGCAAAGAATAAGATTTTATCAACAACTTTGGAAGCTATATGCTGGTAGGCCAGACAACTTTCTTTTGTGGTTAATGATGGGATAAAACGTGGATTCATAACTGGACCTGGACACAGATTAGGAGTAAATGCAGTGGAAGTATCAGACTGTTTGCCAAATGCCAATCTTGTCTGACAACTTTACATCTGTTTGTTTTTAACTTAGTATACACATTTCACAGTGATGATTAATATGATGATTGACACGGCGTGGTAGCAGCAATACAACGTTTAGGTTAAAAATCGTGCTGCACTCACATGTACGTGTGCTTCTGCTTCATATACATTTTTTTCATCACGACGATAACAATGATGCAGATAGCCACTATCAGAACTGCTGATACCCCTGATACAACTCCAACAATTGGTCTGAAACATTTAACAACAAAACCAATTAAACCATTTTCAACAATAAATTTGTGTCTATCTTTTGTTGTAGTATAAAAAAAAACAATAAGATACTGCATCACTGGCAGCAGTGTTTCTCAAAACTGACAACATTGAGGGGAACTATGGTGCACTGCCTTCTGTTACACTGCAATCTGTCAAACAGGTCATTCAATTGGGGCAAGGAAGCTAGCAAATGCCGACATTTTGCTGTTTTGGCTAAAAAAAATTTTTAGTACTGGAACCACTCCTAACATCTACCTAACAAAGTGAAATTTACTAGGGATAAAGACAGATTAAGTCCCATCTCATGAGCCACATTTCACTGTAATCCATCAAGGTGTCATCAAAAACCACTGCAATCACCATCTGTGTAATTTAAGAAACATTACATTTTAAAAACTTGTCTTTTGAAATTTGTCAGTTCGCTATACTGCTGTCAGGGGGCACTGCATGAAATTTTATATAAAGGTGCACAACTACACCCCGTCCTCTGATGAAACATGTAAAAGTTTTGTAACAGCTGCAAATTTTGTCACAAAGTAACCACTCTCGTCTGATTTTTGACACCACTCATACATATTTTTGCGTATATGGTATTCTCACAGAACGAGCTATTCGAAAAACTTTATAGAGATGCACTTCTATAGGGATATGGCTAAAACGTGGACTGGAAATTTTATTTATACCTGGATAACAAATGGCACAAAATCTCCAACTTCATTTTAGGAAAATTTCAAAATTTTGACTAATCTAGTGACATTTGTGGCGCCGCCTAGCGAGATAGTTTTACAGTATGCACATAGTTAGAAAGGCTGTTTCTTCCTCTAAAAAAAAGATGAAAACTGCATAAAAAAATCCATAAATATATGACGACAACATAGCCTCAGAGTAAGCACTCCTAATTCCAGGGTTTATATAAGGTCCATGATAACATGCCAAACACATCTAGACAAAAAACTCTCAAACTTATCCGTCTCCTGCCACAGTGTAGTAGCAGATCATCACCAAACTTCGCATGCAGACAGAGCTTGTCCATACCATTTTTGTACCCGCATACTTTTTCAGATATGACCAATAGTTTCGGCCCTAATGGGGTTCCGAACATTTAGGGAGATTTTGCCCCACCGTGGTATTTTGCCTATAAATCCCTCATTTCTAATCCGAAATGCCCAAATTCGAAACACTTATACAGAAGGGAAGACCGCATTAATGTTATAAATTCTACCGAAATCGACAAGTGAGTCACCCCAGAGGGGGAACAAAGTTTGCAAATTTTGGGATTTTCGGTATTTTTTGGCCAGGAACCCCCCAAATAGTGACCAATCAAAGTGAAATTTGGCACAGTGGAAGGGACCTTTGGTCAAATTTGGTGCCAAATTTCACAATAATGTGTTGAATGAGCTGCCCCTGAGGGGCAATAAAACTTCAAACAACCATTTGGGTAAATGCAATATTGGCACGGCTGCTGCTGATAACGAGAATTAATGTATGCTGGATACAAAATGGGAATAAACAGCTACATGAAGCAACTTTTTCTCTCCATCTTCATCCTTCTGTCCCCATCCCGTACTCAGTGTCTCATTTCCACAGTATTACACAGTTACTGCGGTATTACCATGGTAACTGTCACCATTTTTATCTCTACAGAACATATTAAAAGCAGAGTAGTGATTTTGCGATAAATTACGTTCATGTAAACAGTGTAAACACTTACAAATGATTTGGTGTACTCGCCATCACAATGGTTGAATTATTAGTTGTAATATTATGTAGCTCTGCAACAAAATGAAAAACATATAAAGTTGATAGAAATAAAAAAAAATTAAATATATTCACTGCCGCTATATGCCAGCTTTTTGGATTATGTTAACATTCTAAAACACATCTTTATAATTAACACGATACATAACACATAATGCTAACCTACACATGACGAACACTACCATTATGAAATAAATACACAATAAGAACAAATCTTAAGAAAAAAATTAAAACTGACATTGGAAAAGAAAACATGTTAGTAGAGTACGACTGCTCAAAGATATCATCAGATTATATTAGTCACAATGCATAAAAATAACAGTTATAGGTATGGAAACAAAAACATGCCACATGTGCTGATCTAGACATATTATACATAATACGACATAACAGCAGGAAAAGACGCCTCAGTGACACATAAATGTGATGTCACTTCCACGATGTGTCATGACAAAAACTACAGTAGGAAACAATAGACAATAATAGGCACGTTGATGACAAGTAAACATAATTTCAAAGAAATGTGTCTAGAACTATTCAGTTTTCATTGCAGCATAACAAATCATCATGAACATCTTCCGCATCTTTTTCTACATTTTTCAGAGAAAGTCGTCATCAAGTCGTGAAAACACTGTGGACCATGGTCCATAAAAAATGTGACGTTTTATTTTCGTCAAAAACTCCTCTGTGTCTTGATTGATTGGTACAATTTTTAAACAGGAATGAACAACCTACATAGCAACACGTCACCCTAACTGTCTCCGCACTACCTGGTAAAACTGAAAACAACACAAAAACAGCCGACCATTTCATGCAGTGTGTTCTGTAAAACCAGTTATTCCAAACTTATGTAGTAAGTCATTCAACATTCCTTTTTCCCCATTCTTTTCCAGTACATTAGGAACTTCTTTCCGCAACTTTCTGGTAAAACATTTTACATTCTCACTGGCTTTTTTATAATAAAAATGTGATCTTCAGAGTTAACAACTGTAACTTTAGCATGTAATTAATTCTATGAAGTAAACTTTCGCTACTTGCAACGTGACTCATTTATGA
>Ga0209365_1000207_pt1 | contig 10732 bp, 6 predicted proteins | sample WorMetimpBELIZE2_FD_187389 | JGI IMG/M metagenome (GOLD analysis project Ga0209365, IMG submission 187389) | Marine gutless worms symbiont microbial communities from Max Planck institute for Marine Microbiology, Germany - Olavius imperfectus... | ecosystem: Host-associated > Annelida > Digestive...
GGGATGAACAGACTAGTTATACTGCAATGTTCTGAATTCTGGTAGTGTACTAATTCCCCTTGCTTATTTATTTTTCATTTCTCACAGCTCCCTATTGTTAATCCATTCACAGATTTTATTACTTCCTCACGCTATGTTGTGATTGTGACGGAGGCTGGCAGCAGTCGGTCTGGTCGTTTTCTGAAACTTTTCTTTTCTCAGAGTAGTGACGTATTCAGCGCATTAGCGGTTTTGGTGACAATGCGCCACATAAATTCACGTTTACATTACATTACATTACAGACAGTAAGGTGCTGTCAAACTGAATTTGTTTCAGTTTACCAAGTGTTAACAAAAAGTAGCCAGTGTGAAAACTGCTTCTGTTACAAAGAGTTAAAACACGATGTAAAATTTGTATTATACTGATCTTTATTCACCATTTCTGGTAGCAATACCTATAATAATAATAGTAGTAATAATAACATACTTTCTTTCTGTTCATTTATTTGTGCGTTTGTGCATTCGTTTTCCATTGTTTTTCTACCATCAGGTGATTTCTATGCAATACAGCAACCAGGGAACGAGCGACTGCAGACGTACCTAGTGTTTGTGAACGAGGGTCGTCATGAGAGCACGTCTCGTCGCCGGCCGACTGCATTAGCAAGTCATCACTGCTACTAGACACCACGTTATCTCCTGATGACATCACCAGCACTTCAGTCGTCATGACAACACACTTCTCCTCAGCAACCACACGCGTCCTTGACAACCGTCGTCAAGCAGCACTACACTCCGCTAGCCTGCACACACATCGCACATTACGTGAGTTTACAGATAAAAAACAATATATGAAGTTATGAAATCACTGTGTCTGTATGCAAGAAAACAGTTCTTATTACGATTACGCGTAGCATTAGCCGAACACGTACATTAGAGGAATCAGAGCAGAAGCATACGCGACTGAAGCCTCAAATCAGTACGTCCTATGATCTATATGCTGCATGTGTCGGAATCTAACTGCTGGCGCATATTTACCAATAAGAACTCAACGACTGAAACAAGGAAGTGAAGCTAGAGACACGACAAACTGCGACATGCGACTGTCGCATTAATATTACACGCTAGCTGAACGCGTCACGTGGCGCCATCTTACGACGTCCCGATCAATTGCCACCCAGCCTCGTATCCAAACTGCACGACGTCTACAACACGCTTCGTCGATAATATGGCTACATTTTCACAGCAACTATTCCAAGTCATACTAGTAAATAAATACTTGCTTACTGACTAGAATGACACACGCATCGTAGCCATATCACTAATGACAAATACCGTTGTCAATAAGTAACATTAGCGCAACTGAGACGTGTATAGTCACTCCAAGTATTTGTACTCGGCAGCATGGACATAACACAACAGCAACGAATATAACATAACGTCCTGCACTTACTTATAGACAAAAGATGACGAGCGTGACGTCACAATAACATATCAGACTAATTGCCGGCAATGACCAACCTGCCTTGTGTTCTGCTGATATTTCGTATACTTGTTAAACTGGCAGCCTAAATCGCGCCTCATCAGATGCGTCAGGTAGACATAGACAGGTCGGTAAGCATCATGATGCGTAGCTGCGTACAACGTCGCGTTAACAAGCGCTATCTGCAGCAGCAGCAGCAGCAGCAGCTAGCCGAGATGCGACTGATGCAAACAGGCTGCGCTGACACCGCCTCTAGACCATGCAGCCAGCTAGCGACCTGCCTGCCTGCCGTCACCTACCTAGGCACGCCACGTTAACGAGCCAATCAGGCCAGGTGTGTTATCCAATCAACTGGCGACGCCGGCCACAATGATGACCAGTCGCAACGCATCTGCACCGCATCGCTCAACACAGCTCAGCTCAGCGTTATAACGACGCAGCGCTGATGAACATGCAAACATTATATTCAACATGACACTAGTCTGGATTAATTAGAAACAACTGCATCGTCTGGAAGGGAAAGCAAACAACGACTAGAACGGCTTGTGACCAGCGCGTTGACACTGAACACGCTGAACTTGCCACATACTATATGGGGCGCAAAAGTCCAGAAGCAAATGTTTCAAATTTTCAGAAAAATGCATTTTAAATTTTGTAACGCCGATGACGGCACAGCAAAAATATGTATAACTGTACGTTATAACCATACAGCGCTGCTGAATATGCAGCCATTTTTTCGTGATGCATAATTACAAACTTCCACTGTGTAGTAACAATTAAGTTATATTAAAATTAATACTTTACACTGTAATAGGGATTTGACGAATACATAATAACCGTCATCGTTATAGGGTTAAAATGTTGAGGACTGCTCGTAAATAACACTGCGCTTCAAATCCGATCTAGTTTAATGACAACAGATGGTGACGCAGTGCAAATATTGGCAGACTCTTGAAAATACCCTTTCCTTCTCTAAGAACGCTGTGAAAACTGCGTCAAAATCAACCACAATATCGCTGTTAGAATAAGTCTCCAGTGCTAAAGCAAACGGTCATGTGACCGTAACACAGAGCAAATTCCTGAGCAGATGATAATCTTTATTTCATCACAAGTGCATGGTAGAAGTAAGTAACACAAATCTAATACCGCCCGTATAACTAGCTCCGTAAACAATCAACCAACTTCAGTAGCTGCTCGCAATCATTTGACTAAAACAGCGAAAGGGTCATCAGTGTTTAGAATGCAAATTCACGACACATAAATACGTTTCATTTATTAATATCAGTGATTTGGATACAACTCCATACACAGGTAGGCTACACATAAATCAGTGATCACAAAGACATGAGACCAATAATTTAGTGTCGGTACTTCAACTGCATACTGGTGCATAGCAGAGTTTTATAGAGAGAATGATAGTTTTATTCGTAAAACAGCGAAGTAGCGTTTCTGAGACACCCTTTGGGGACTAAGGGTTAACGTATGCGATTCATCCTTAGCTCGTTGGAAAGCTCGTAGTCGAGTTCCTACGGGTTATAACTTACAACTGAACATTTTTTCCGCTAGCTTTCATATGGCTGCGGCAATACGAGCAAACATACGTAGAAATCGACCTTAGCTGAATGGTGTAAGTCGCTTTGAAGCTAAATATAAGGTTGAAGGGTTACGTTTACAGCCAACATCTATACACCGTTACACAACTTTGCACTGGAAGTTTTCACACAAAGACTGTTTCAAAAACGCATGCAGTCCTCAAAAATTTTCGAGGAGTTTGAAGTCCGAGGACAAGGACAAAGACTTGCAAATTAGTCATCGAGGATCCTCGAGGACAAGGACTTACTACGAGGACAACAACAATGCCTTATATTGGTCAATCAGTTACACTGCTAAACAATTGTTAAACAGCTGTTAATCAGCTGTTACGGTGGCGGTTTGGCGCACTTGGTAGTGACGATGGTCAGATTAACGAAGTTACTGTACGCCGGGCCTGGTTAGTACTAGGATGGGTGACCGTATGGGGTTCAACTCCTCGTGTGGGAAATTTATCTCAGTCTAACCAACCACCCAGGTCAACTCAGCCTGACCATCCCTTCGTGGGTAGGCGCAATGAGTACCAGTCAAAGGGCGGTGATGCTCTGCGACTGGGAGTAAAGGCAGATATGGTGTTGTTTGCAGGTAACACTGTGTGATCCATATCTGAGCGTGTTAGAGGCGTTTACGCGTAAACTCGCTATACAAATCCACGTATACTTTACTTTACTTTTACATACTATCTGTCTATATCCTCGATCCCTGTGCACCAACTACGGTAACTGGAAATGAATGTAGGTGATACTGGAGATTAGAAACAATTGCCCAGATCATCGGACATTACGCAAAAAGTATAATCAGCTATAAACTTCGAAGTACAAACAGTTCAAAAGTTATATTCTAAACATTATGAAGGTCACGCGATGTTTTTTTTATATTCATCTTTATTCACCATAAAGGTAGCAATAACATAATAAAGCACAGAAAACTAAATAGCTTAACTAACAATTAAACTAAACAGATGTACATACAAGTTTCTCAGTGAATTTATCATACCTTTTCACCAATAATACGCTAGGCAACTAAATTCTGATGCAAAATCATTTTACAAAATTACAAAAATTCTCGATCGACTAAAATATATTTTGTTTAATGTCAGCATGTAGCCTATATACTACAGTATGCTCTCTGCGACAGATATAATCTTAAGAAACTGCAGTTTGAAGACTTAACAATGAAACGAACGACTTGGCATATGACTTACGACAACTATCCACATATTAGCGGTGCACGACAACAAACAGTTGCTGCAGTACAGTACATCATGTGCTGTGATACGTGAGTCTAATAAAACGCACCTGCAGCCGTTCTGTTACCAGAGTTCTTCTGCAGTGTGAACAGTATATATCATAGACATGGCGGTGATGGTGTAATTCGTGTTGTCGACTCGTTCTGCGACGCATCACCGGCACGGCTCCTATATACCGTGCGACTGGCTGACTCTGTCTGTCTGTGTCTGGCGAGGTAGATGCAGGTGCGAGCAGGCTACGTTCGTCAGACCGACTGACTCCAAATCAAATTACGCTGTTTGCGAACGCTGCACGAATCAGCCAACGAACAGTACGGCAAACAGACAGATTGGATGGAGACAGTCATCAAGTGACTGGCTGGTGGTCGCTGGACTGCGTGCCTCAGTCGCCGATGTTTGGCCAACGAATTATTAGCGAACGAAGCACGACACAAAGACTCATTGTATTGTTGAATATCATCTTACACATGCAGCTGATAGCATAGTAACTTGTGTTGTGTGTTGTTAATGCGTATCACACAGTTGTTATCAAACTCAATCCTGGCTAAGCAGTATTTCATGACGTGAAACTGACAACCGTAGGCAACAGTCAGCATTCACTGACGACGAACAGTGGTGAAATGTTTCTAGATTAAATGACGCGCCACATGCAATAGTTGTGTATATTGTGTGACATTTAACAATCAACAGAAACAGCAACTTGTACTACAAAACAAGACTTTCCAATCCATTCACTTCACCAGCGTCGCAACTGATAGTCCTCGTTAAACAGTTTCTGGCGACGCGTGCGGTAATATGAAGAGAGACAGTTGTTTCACGAGCTACAAGACGACGGTGTTGATGCTGTCAGTGATGAACTAATGCAGTAGTCAGTGACCGCTTGCTGCGCTGAAGCGTCGTCGAGTATAACAGAATTACAGAAAGGAGTCAAACGCGTGGTTTTTTCCAACGTCGTGACGATGTTTCCAGTAGAGACAATGACATGCAATAGCCCTTAACTGACCCAATGCCCAGATGCGCTGTGTGCCTTGGGGCAATAGCCATCACTGGCAGGACTAGCTGCTGCGGCAGCGGCCACACGCTGAGAATCAATAATAGACGTTGCAGCAGAGAACAAACGGCCAGTATCCATCCGATGAGTGGACGACTACCAACCACAGCGATGCACTTCAAAGCAGCGTCACCTCACCGAGCAACATCAGCAGCAGACCACGTGGTCTGTGTGATGACCAGGCCCAGTGACGCAGGGCGGCCTGTAATCAGCCGGCGACAGCTGGACAGTTTGTCATCGGCACACAGCCGCCGGCTGGATCAGCGACCAGCGCTAATCCACTCGAAATGCATCGACAGACGGGAAAAGGTAGAAAAGGTGCGAGAGCTGAGTGATAAATGATCGACAAAGTAGAGCTTTCTACTGGAAAACAAAGGGACTATCGACGGACGGGCGGAACTGCGTCAGTGGCTGCAGGTTTGTGATGCAGCAGAATGATTCATGTGCGCCGTCATGCTGGCCACCTGTCACCGTGATATTAAACCACACGGCGGGATTGCGGCCGAGCGGCGACGGCGGGGCGCGTGACTCGGCAATGAACGACGATGAAACCATCATACGTCACACGCTACCATTCCCCTATCTACTGGTTCGTACACGTTGGCGGTAAACGCGACCCATCAACCTAATATTTAGCCTCAAAGTGACCCACCCCTTGACAAAGCGCCGACTTGGAGAGATTTCGACTCGTAGTGCCTAAGTCGTAACATCTAGCAATAGATGTTCAAATATCACCTATCAATTTCTAATGAGGTATAGATGAAGCGCATATGTTACCCCTAAGTCCCCCAAACGGTGGCTCAAAAACGCCAATCTACAGTTTTTTTGCAAATAACACTGTTGTTTTATTGATAAAAGTCTGCTGCATGTATAAAGTTTCTGTATGTTACAACTTTCAGAAGTCTTGTGTAGAAAAATCTTTGGTCTATCTACTAATGGTCACAAAGGTTGGTGGCGTAGCACAGTGGTTATAACGTCGGTCTATGACCGACGAACTTTCCCTGGCTTGCGCCATGACAGTGCAGTTGACGGGTGACCTCATCGGGGGTAAACCGTCCGCTGTATGTCAGCCAACATGGCCAACTCTTGGGGTCGATAAATGAGTAGTAAGTTGAATTCAGGCGTTCGCTACGCGTATATGCGTGGTGGCGCCGTCTGGAAAATGTTTACGGGTAAAGACAGACATGGTGTTGTTTGCAGGTAACACCGTGTGATCCATATCTGAGCGCGTTAGAGGCGTTCGCTAAGACGCGCTATACAAATCGACGTTACCTTTACCTTTGGCAGGAAACAACTTTTCAAGCAAACATTTTGCCGCAAAGTAAAGGTGTGGTTTCATGTGCAATAAAGTAAAATAAGTATCTTCTGCAAGAGCCTGAAAGATTGTTGTAGCATTCATTTTATTTTATTGCATATGAAACCAAACCATAACTCACCCTTTTAACTCACGCCATAACTCACCCCAACCAGGCCAACTTAGCCTTTCATTCCTTCGAGGACGATAAATGAGTAGTAAGCTGTTATTGGATGTACGCTGCCTCAGTCAGGGGTGGCGCAATCTGGTGAACGCTTACGAAGAAAGGGCAGGCATGGTGTAATTTGCAGGTAAAACAGTGTGATCCATGCCCGAGCATTTTGAGAGAACTATACTTGTGCTATAAAGCGCTATATAAATACTCAGCTTTCTTTTTTCCCTTCGAAAGGCGCTGACTTCGACGTTATTCCGGCTGTAGTGCCACATACACAGAGCTATAAAGTTCAATTATAACTAATAAGATCTTTCCAACGACCTAAACATAAAGCGCTTATATTACCTCTAAAGTCCCCAATGGGTAGCTCAAAAACGCGATTTTTATCAAGGTAAAGCATACGTCGCACGGTCTATCTGCCATAGCTGAGCTACTCGTTTTCTCTCCATCGTAGTTATTTATACTTAGGCCACTTTTAAAAAATATACTCATTTTGTGAGGCCTCACCAGCAGAGATCCCACCAGGAGGCCTGGGGCTCAGCGGACTAGTCCATGAAAAAGTCCATCTTCAACCAGATATAATGAAATGGAATGTAATATACGGTAACTCGAACAAACCTGAACTCATCGGTATGAGATTTTACATTAAAATGTTCAGCTGGAACGCTCTCCTAAAAACTTTGGGCAACTTCGATTCATTGTGCATGGGCAAAATGGCCGAGAAAGAAACTGGTTCTGAACCGATTTCTGTCAGGGATACAACATCCGATTTCATCCATTTCCCAGGACATACGGAATTGCCGTGTATAATACAGCGCTCTGCATTGTAAGCAATGCGGCCGCGCTGTAAAAATACATGAATCCTTTTTGAAAAGAAATGGCAAAATTTTTCTCATAAGCGGTCAATTACCCCAAAACAACATTTTCGTGGGGGTGTTTTTGGCAGCCTTCCTGTTCGCGGCTTGCAGCTGTATCCTTAAGTTTCTGAGTAAATCTGCACGGAGGTTCTACCTTACAGAGTTAGTGGAAGGTCCCAGACTCCAAGGTGTACTAGTAAAGTAAACAGAGTTATAGCGCATGGCAGCATTGCAACAGCAGAGAGTTGTCATATTCTGCTTCCAGGAGGTCACCACAACTGAGCAAAGTCGCCCAAAACAATGCAGCAACTATGGAGCTTTGTAACAACTACGAGTGAATAGTGGATGTTGAGAGATGACAAACAATGCACACACGTACACTGAGAACAACGAAGTAGACAATGGCTGATTGTGAAACCTGTCAAACATCGACAGGGAGTCGTGACCAAATATGACTGATTACAACGTGTTCAGATTAAGACGAAGAACAACTGCACAAGTCCGCAGACGGTCAACTGGTGTTTAACCTCACAAAAACGACAACAAAGCACACAACTCTGAACCACACACAAGTACAAAATACAATAACCTAACATCACTAATCTACGACAAAATAACACCATGTAAATGTTATAAAGTAAGATGTAACAATGTTGTTAACTGTGTAACTGACAACGTCGAATTTAAGTTGATATCACACGCAAGTGATTCGAATGTCACCGACTTACATTCTTACCGCACTACTTTAATCGCATTGATATTTTACACGGTTCTTTTACATCTGCTGACAAACAGTTCAAGACGACACAAATAAAACAAGTGATTGGAATCTTGTTTTGTCATGTCTCTGGGTGAAACAAAACAGAAGCACAGCTGTTAATACAGTTGCACAGCATCAGCTGGAAGTGGACTGTCCGAGACATTGTCATTGACGGCTGTGTATCCACGTGTTTATTGTGCGGGCTGAATGTGCTCAATTATAACACCCGCATTGATTGACCGGAGCTACGTTTTTATAGGTTATCACAGCGTGGCGCACTATCTATAGACCACACACGATGCGTGTTTGATCATAACAGGTGCGTCATTTGTCATCACTGACACATCACACCGGCTCACAAAGAACTGACCCCGCCTGGCACACTCTAACAAACTGCATCAGCAACATGGACAATCCACTGAAGTTATGTCAGTTACACCATCTCACAACTCAAGTAAATAACAACTGAACAATTTCTCGAAATATTTTATTTATTAAGTCGAAAGTCACACAAGCTGCAGCTGTCGCAGAGAAACCGTTTATGCTTTTACTAGCTGAAATGTTATTAATATGCAAAAGCTAAGTTGTGTATTTTTTATCACGCGATACTAATTCAGTAGAAATTCTGTCCGTGTGACTTTGACAGATTCTATTTAAGTAGTAGTTTACTAATCAACAGGTATAGCACGACCTTGAGCAGTGTGTATACGTTATTCTTTGTGAGATAATAATAGCTACTGGTAGAACATGGCAAACTTTTCTGTGGGCTTATTTAACGTCACTGGTGATACTGATTGGACCTGGTTGAAATTACGCTATAATTCTGGCATCAGAGTACTACAATGTGTCTCAGAAGAAAACGTGCCACACTATTTTTGACTATAATGCCCCTGTTTCTTGTCCAATTGTTATAATTTTTATATCACTGGAAACATGAATACACAACACAATGCATTACTTCAACATAACGGTGTCTCCACGCTACCTGGTAAAACTAAACACAACACAAAAACAACCCTCCACTTCCTGCAGTGCATTTTGTCGAATAAGTTGTTCTTAACTTTCACAGAAAGTCGTTGAGTACTCGTTTTTACCCTAATGTGACTACGTTACGTTCGGGTATATGCCGCCGCAAATCGTCTGTCGTCTGTCTGAAACGTTCGTGCACCCATACTCAGCCGGTTGTAATTTTCGGCAATGTTTCACATCATTTTGTACCCTGGCCATCCGCTGACCACCATGCAAAATTTTACGGAGATCGTCCGAGGGAACCCTCAGTCGGGGGTTGAACGCAAGAGGGGTAGCCAAATATAGCGACATTGGACATGTCGAAGGCTATATGTCGGAAACAGTGCAAGATACGGCTTCGGGTACAGTTAATGGCTAATAGGAAATCATAGCCGTAGAATCCAATGGTACCACCTTGGACCTTCTAATAAGTGTTCTGGGCCCCCAATTTGAGGAAACCGTTTATATCTCTAAAGTTAATGGAGCTACGAAAGTCATATCTCACGCGCAGCTATCAACAAGAACTCAGACCCCGTGCAAAAATTTTTTTCCTTAAGGGTGGCTGGGAGGGCAGTGGCCCCAACTCAAATTTTTCCAAACTTCTGAAATTGTTTGAAACGAGTGCAGCTAGAAAGCTCATATTAGCCCTGCTGATTAATATACACAAAGCCAACGGTCGCAGATATGACGTTACCCGGTTGATGGTATATAGGGGAATCAGTAAAGATCCGCAATCAGCACATTACTGTACTACTGTATACAGTCTGCGAAGTCAAGTTCAAGTCAACGAGATATTTATGCTGTTTCTGGTTCATTGGCTATCTATGTATAAGCGTAAGTAAGTAAACAGATAAGACGATATACGTCACGTCACGTTCGAGCATTCTCATCTCGCAATGAGTTTCTTGTTTCCTATTCTTGTCGAGTTCGTTAGAAAGTTCTTTTAGCAGTCTTCTGACAGAAAATCGTTTACACGCTCACAGGTTTTATCAATATAATTTCATCTTCAAACTTCACATACTGTATTTTATGTAAACTCGGTGACGTAACTTTCGTGACATTCGATGTTTCACAGCTATGACGTCATTAATCTATCAAGTAAGTAAACTTTTAGTTGTAGAGTATTCATGCCTGTATCCAATGGTACAAAAATTATAAAAATCGACCAAGAAACGCGAGGGTTATAGACAACAAGAAATACGTTCTGTGGAACATGGTATCTGCCCCATAGCCGAGTTCACAAGTCCATAGCTGAGCTGTGCAGCAATTTTGGCGATTCGGCCATAACT
>Ga0209365_1000208_pt1 | contig 10722 bp, 9 predicted proteins | sample WorMetimpBELIZE2_FD_187389 | JGI IMG/M metagenome (GOLD analysis project Ga0209365, IMG submission 187389) | Marine gutless worms symbiont microbial communities from Max Planck institute for Marine Microbiology, Germany - Olavius imperfectus... | ecosystem: Host-associated > Annelida > Digestive...
GCGCAAGGAGCTGACACCTTTAAGAATCCCATACAGAATCAACCCCAGCCTCGCCGCCGGCGCATACGGGGAGCGACCCCCGAGTCATACCGAGCCTCGATTTTAGACAGCCTCTTAGTCCGCCTTCGCTTCCTTCTTGTGCTACCGCTTTCTCCAGCATGGTCTTGAGCTCCCCGCCGGCGTGCAACTCGAGCGTGATGTCGCAACCGCCGATCAGCTCGCCGTCCACGTAGATTTGGGGAAAGGTCGGCCAATCGGTGTATTTCGGCAGGTTCTCGAAGATTTCCGGATCCTGGAGCACGTTGACATGGGCGAAAGGAACGCCGCACTCCGCGAGTGCCGTGGCCGCCCGCGTGGAAAAGCCGCACATGGGAAACTGGGGCGTACCCTTCATAAAGATGATGACGGGGTTGTTTTTGACCTGTTGATCGATGCGTTCCAGGACGTTCATGGTTCACCTCCGGTATGAAATGAAATGCTTGGTTTCAGGTAACGGAGTCCCCTTAAAAAATCGGGACATCAGACCTGTTTTCAAGCCGGAAGCGTGTCCACATGGCGTTGCAGCCAGAGCTCCAGCAGGGCCAGGTGCCACAGCTTGTTGCCCTGGATGCGGGTATGGTGCCGGTCCGGAGCGGCCAATAGCCGGTCCAGGTATTCCCGCCGGTAGAGCCCGCGTTCGCGGCAGGCACGGGAGTCGATCAGCTCCCGCATCAGGGTGAGGAAGTCGCCGCGCACGTATTTCAAGGCCGGCAGGGGAAAGTAGCCCTTGGGGCGGTCGATGACCGCGTCCGGGAGCAGGCCACGGGCCAGGGCCTTGAGGGGGTATTTGCCGCCTTCCCGGAGCTTGAGCTCAGGGGGACAACGGGCGGCCAGCTCCACCAGTCGATGGTCGAGGAAGGGGACCCGGGCCTCCAATCCCCAGGCCATGGTCATGTTGTCCACCCGCTTGACCGGGTCGTCGACGATCAGGGTGGTTACGTCCAGGCGCAGGACCGCATCCAGGATTTCGTCCGCGCCCGGCTCGGCCAGGAGTCGCTCGATCAGCTCGGCGCTGTGGTCCCGCCCGCCGTAGGGCGCGGCGACCAGGCGTAGGTACTCGTCGTGATCGCGGTCGAAGTAGTGTTTTCGGAGGCGTTCGAGCCAAGACCCCCGGGTCTCCGCCCGAATGCGCGGATACCAGAAATAGCCCCCGAAGACTTCGTCCGCCCCTTGCCCGGATTGCACTACCTTGATCTCTCGGGAGACGCGCTCGCCGAGCAGGTAGAAGGCCACCGCGTCTTGTCCGAACATGGGCTCGGCCATGGCGCTCACCGCTGCGGGAAGGTGCTCCAGGACCTGGGCGTCGGGGATCCGGAAGCGGCGATGGCGGGTCGCATAGCGTTCGACGACCAGGTCCGAGTAGGCAAGCTCGTTACCCGCCTCCTCCGGCGTGTTTTCGAAGCCGATGGAGAAGGTGCGCAGCTCCGAGACCCCGGCCTGTGCCAGCAAGGCGACCAGGAGACTGGAGTCGAGCCCCCCGGAAAGCAGCACGCCCACCGGCACGTCCGCCGCCTGGTTGCGCGCCCTCACCGCCTCGCGCAGGGCATGATGGATTCGCTCCAGCCATTCGTGATCGCTCAGGGGCCGTTCCGGGCGCGTCGCCGTCAGCCGCCAATAGGGGCGCTCCGTCTGCCGCCCGTCCTCATGGATATGCAGCCAATAGCCGGGGGCCAGCTTGCGCAGACCTCGCAGCAGGGTGCGCGGGGCGGGGACCACCGCATGCAGGGTGAACAGATGGTGGAGGGCCACCTCATCGATTGCGGTATCGACGCCGCCAGCCGCGAGCAGGGCCTGGGGCGTGGATGCGAAGCGGAAGCGGTTCCCCCGTTGCGACCAGTACAGGGGTTTGATCCCGAACCGATCGCGGGCCAGAAAGAGTACCCGTCGCGCCCGATCCCAGAGGGCGATGGCGAACATGCCGTGCAAACGCGAAACACAGTCCTCGCCCCAGGCGTGCCAGGCCTTGAGGATGGTCTCACCGTCGCCATCGGAGAAGAACCGGTAGCCCAAGCCCTTGAGCTCCTGACGCAGCTCGCGGTAGTTGTAGATGGTGCCGTTGAATACCAGGGCGAGCCCCAGCTCCGGATCTACCAGGGGCTGGTCGGAACAGTGCGACAGGTCGATGATGGCCAGGCGCCGGTACCCCATTCCCAGGGAGCCGTCACTGTAGCTCCCACCGTGGTCGGGACCGCGCCGCCGCAGGTGCCCCATCATGGTCGCGACGGCGCCAAGCTCCGCCGGCGCGCCGTCGAGGCGCAGCTCGCCGCAGATGCCGCACATACCGGCTCCCTCCAACCCCAGGGCGGTAATGGTAAACCTTCAGAGGCTGTCTAAAAACCAACCCGTTGATTATGCTTGGTCTGGAGTCCTTAACCGTCTCGAAGTGAAGCCATCGATTCCTCCTCTCCCGCCAGGGGCGAGGGGCTTCAGGCTGGTAGTCAGCTTTGTAAGACCGGGGTTCACCTAGACTGCAGCGGCCTAGCTTAAGTTTTTAGACAGCCTCTCAAACGCTTCGGTTCCAACGCCCATGGGCTTGCGGATTGTACCGGGATCAGCGGCGGCCGGTGTGGCCGAAGCCGCCGGCGCCGCGTTCGGAGTCGGCGAATTCGGTAACGATTTGCAGGCGGGCGTGCCGGATCGGGACCAGTACCAGCTGGGCAATCCGCTCGCCCACCGCGATGCGGAACCACTCCCGGCCACGGTTCCAGCAGGATACGTACAGCGGCCCCTGGTAGTCGGAGTCGATCAGGCCGACCAGGTTGCCCAGGACGATTCCGTGCCGATGTCCCAGCCCCGAGCGCGGCAGGATCAGGGCCGCGAGGTCCGGCGCGGCGATATGGATCGCCAAGCCAGTGGAAATCAGCTCGCACTGTCCGGGTCCCAGGTCCAGCGGCTGCTCGAGCATCGCCCGCAGGTCCAGGCCCGCGGAGCCGGCGGTGGCATACTCCGGCAGGGGGTGCTCCCGGCCCAGCCGGGGATCAAGAATCCTGACTTGCAGCGTGTGCAAGGTAGCGCTCCACGATCAGGTCGGCGAGGGCCTCGGCCAACCGAGGCTTGGGGCTCATGGGCAGCGCCTTGCGTCCGCCGGGCCACAGCACCAGCAGGGCGTTCTCCGCCCGCTCGAAGCCCCCCGTCTCGCCGCCGACTAGGTTGGCCGCGATCATATCCAGCCCCTTGGCCTTGAGCTTTGCCAGCGCGTGCACCTCCAGCTCCCCGGTCTCGGCGGCGAAGCCGACGGTGAAGGGACTTGGCTCCAGGGCGGCCACCCGGCCCAGGATGTCCGGGTTCCGGACCAAGCGCAGGGTTATCTCCGCCTGGTTCTTCTTGATCTTCTGCACCGCCGGCGCCTCCGGACGATAGTCGGCGACCGCCGCGGCGGCGACGAAGAGCGCGCAGTCCCCGATCCGTGCCATCACCGCCGCCTCCATCTCCAATGCCGACTCCACCGGCACTCGCTCCACCCCCGGCGGCGGGTCCAGGGCGCTCGGTCCACTGACCAGAACCAGTTCGGCGCCGCGGGCGGCGAGGGCCTCGGCCAGTGCGTACCCCATGCGGCCGGAGCTGTGGTTGCTGATGTAACGGACCGGGTCCAGGGTCTCACGGGTTGGGCCCGCGGTCACCAGGACCCGCCGGCCCGCGAGCGGCGAGCCGGCGCCGAGGGCCAAGGCATCCAGGATCTCGCCGGGTTCCAGCATACGGCCGGGGCCCTGCTCGCCACAGGCCTGCTCGCCCTGGACCGGTCCCAGGATCCGCACGCCCCGCTCCCGCAACCGGGCCAGATTGTGCTGGGTGGCCGGATGCCGCCACATGCGATGATTCATAGCTGGGGCCAGGACGAGGGGCGCCGTGGTAGCCAGCGCCAGGGTCGTCAGCAGATCATCGGCTAGACCGGCGGCCAGGCGCGCTATGAGATCGGCGGTCGCGGGGGCCACCAACACTAGGTCCACCCAGCGGGCCAGCGCGATGTGGTCCATCCCCGCCTCGGCGTCTGGATCCAACAAGTCATAGCGCACCTCATGACCCGACAGCGCCTGAAGCGTCAGCGGCGTGATAAAGGATCGGGCCGCGGCCGTCATGACCACGCGCACCTCGGCCCTCCGCTCGCCCAGGCGCCGCACTAGCTCGGCCGCCTTGTAGGCCGCGATCCCGCCGCTTACACCCAGCAGTACCTTGAAACTCATGGGGTCGATTGCGGTCCTGTTACTTCACCGCCTCGATCAGCTTGATATCCTGCCTAAGCATTTCATTGACAAGCCGGCCAACATCCACACCCTTTGATTCGGCCCGCTCCTGAAGATAACGCCGCACCCCCTCATTCAGATAAACCGGCAGATTCAGCGCGTTCTCGCGGAAAAACCTCCCGCGTTCACCGTTTGAAAAGTCATATTCCCGTTTCATTAGGTTTGCCCGATATTGGCGTTGTTCACGCTTGGTAGCCGGTCGTGCGGAGATAACCCGCACATTGGCCGCATTGGCGCCAACCTCCACATTAAGTATGGACGATCAACAAGACCTTGCCGTTCTCTGACCGTCCTATCGTAATCCAGCGTTCCTCGGTCTCGCTGTGTTCCTCGTCACGGAATGGATATCATCAATGGATCACGAACCCCAACCACCGAGTTAAAGCTGACGCCATGTTTGCGCCGGTTACCGGCGGCCTTGGCGGCATCCCATTCAAAGGAAAACTCGAAACTTTCTTCCGTTCCCACGTCGGTTCTGACGAAATCGAGTAAAAAATCCAACTGGCCTCACGATTTTAGCCTCTTTCCGGGTATCCAGAAACCTTCGACAAGGCGTCCGGGTAGTAATGAACTTTTAAGTGATAATGGGCTGCTGGGTGGGTTATTAGCACTCGAAAATCAACCACTACCGAGGAGGGAAAATGCCGATCACGGAATGGCCCGAGGAGGATCGACCGTGGGAAAAGCTGCTGACTCGCGGCGCCCAGACCCTGACCGATGCCGAGCTGTTGGCGATCTTTCTCCGCACCGGGACAGCGGGAAAGAGCGCAGTGGACCTGGCCTGGGACCTGCTTGTGGAGCTGTGGGGGGACTCAGGGGTCCGTTCGGCACGGACGAGAAGGGCTTTTGCGCGGCCAAGGGCGTGGGCAAGGCCAAATATGCCGAGCTGCAGGCCGTGCTGGCCTTGAGCCGCCGTTACCTGGAAAAGGAGATCAAGGGCCGGGATCTCCGACCAGCCCGGAGGCGACGCGCGCCTACCTCAAGACCCAGCTATACCATCAGGCGCGCGAGGTCGTGCGCCGCGCTCTGGAGCTGCACACGGCTGCCGTCATCTTCGCCCACAACCACTTTGATTTTGAACCGCAAAGGCGCAAAGGTTATGAATAGAGTTATTCTGGTTGTTTATCTTGATAATTCATTGATTTTAAATTTATTTTTATCGGCTATGGAAAGTAGGGTCCGCTGTGCGGACCGCCTGTTCTTTGGATTCCAACCGACTAGGCGGCATTTTCGCCGGCGCCAGCCAAAACGGAGCCGTCATTCCGGTCGATACGGGAATCTCTGTCGGTCCACACAGCGGACCCTACCGACTTTTGTTCCTTAAACAAACCAAACCCGCTCGCAAAAGCTGGGGTTCGTTCCTCGACCAAGCCTACGCCTACACCCCTTTTTTAGACAGCCTCTATTAGAGAGGCTGTCTAAAAATTCAAGCCAGGCCGCACGGTCCAGGTCAGCCTCGGTTTTACAAGGCCGGCTACAGCCAAAAGCCCCTCGGCCCTGGTGAGGATGTCGCAAAAACCCATCTCTGGGCTTTGCGGCTGGCGAATCGGAAAATTGTGATTTCCCGATTCTTCCATTTTCAACGGCTGATCGCCGTTGAAAATGGCGGTCCCTCCCTGGACCGCGCCGGATGTCGCCTGTAGCGACACCCTCCTGGCGGGAGAGGGGTTGGGGAAAGGGGGAATCAATGGCTTCACTTCAAGACGGTTAAGGACTCCAGACCAAGCCACATCAATGCGTTGGTTTTTAGACAACTTCTGAAATTGTGCGGATGTCACGTTCCAGGACGATAGCTGTCCTGCATACGGGTGATGATGTCCGTGGTGCTATGGCCTTCTGCCAATGGTATGAGCACGACTTGGCCGCCCCGGGATTTGACCATCCCGGCTCCTACCACCTGATCTTCCCGGTAGTCCGCGCCCTTGGCCAGCACGTCCGGGCGGAGTTGCTCGATGAGCGCTAGCGGCGTGTCCTGGTCGAAGAGGACCACCGCATCCACAACGCTCAGGGCCGCCAGGAGCCGCGCCCGGTCTTCCTGGCCGATGACCGGCCGCTCGGGTCCCTTCAGGCGACGCACCGAGGTATCGCTGTTGAGCCCCACCACCAGCCGCCGGCCGTGGCGACGGGCCCGCTCCAGCAGGGTCACATGGCCCACGTGCAGCAGGTCGAAGCAGCCGTTGGTGAACACCACCCGCTCGCCGGCGGCCTGCCAGCGTCGGACCTGGTTCCGGGCTGCCTCGATGGTGCACAGCTTCGCCGCCTGCGCGCGGATATCCTCCCGGTCGAGCGCCGCCAGCAGCTCCTCTGCCGCAATAGGGACAGTGCCCAGCTTGTTGACCACGATCCCCGCCGCGAGATTCGCCAGCTGGGCGCTCTCGACCCAACCCAGCCCGGCGACGAGACTGGCCGCAAGGGTAGCGATGACGGTATCCCCGGCACCGGAGACATCGGCGACCTCCCGGGCTGCGGCCGGCAGTCGCCGGTGGCCCTCCGATTCCATGAGCACCAGGCCCTGCTCGCTCAGGGTCAGCACCAGGGACTGTAGCCGCAACGTCTCGCGCAGGGCGGAGCCGGCCGCCACTAGGGCGTCCGTGTCCCGCGCGGACACGCCGGTGGCCAGAGCCAGCTCGCCGCGGTTGGGGGTGATCGCGGTCGCTCCGGCATAACGGCCGAAATCCCGGCCCTTGGGGTCCACCAGCACCGGCAGGCCGCGATCGCGGGCGGCCGCGATCAGGGCCTGGCACGGCGCCCCGGTCAGGACCCCCTTGGCGTAATCCGAGAGGAGCAGGATATCGGCCTGGGCCAACCGCGCGGTGGCGGCGGCGAGCAGCCGTTTCCGGTCGCCCTCCGCCAGGGGGGCCGTTCGCTCCTCGTCGATCCGCATCATCTGCTGGTGATTGCCCACCACGCGGGTCTTGACGGTGGTGCCGCGGTCCCGCGTGACCAGTATCCCGTCGGTATCCAAACCTGCTCCGGTCAGCTCCTCCAGCAGCCGGTCGCGGCCGGCGTCCGCGCCCGTCACCCCCATCAGCGCGACCTGAAGCCCCAGCCCCACCAGGTTCCGCGCCACGTTGGCCGCACCGCCCGCGGACCGAGTTTCCCGTTCCAGCTCGACGACCGGCACGGGCGCCTCCGGCGAGATCCGCCGCACCCGGCCCCACAAAAAGCGGTCCAGCATCAGATCACCGACCACCAGGACTCGGCGGGCGGCCAGATCACGGAAGCGTTCGGCAAGGGCTGATGCCATGGGATTCAGGGCAGGAAGGAGGGATCGGTTTCAAGCCGTAGCAAGCCGAGAGTATATACTGGGTTTCCTGATCAGCGGCCCGGAACATGGCCTTGGAAACCACCCAAATCGTCCTCCTGTCCATCATCCAGGGGCTCACCGAGTTCCTGCCCATCTCCAGCTCCGGGCACCTGATTCTGATCCCGATCCTGTTCGGCTACCGGCTCCAGGGCCTGGCCTTCGACGTTGCGGTTCACCTCGGCACCCTGGGCGCGGTGATGCTCTACTTTCGCGGCGAGCTCCGCGCCATGACCACCGCCCTGATGGATTCTCTGAGGACGCGGCGGATCACGACCCCGGACGCCGAGCTGGCCTGGATGATCGTCCTGGCGACCATCCCGGTGGTCCTCTTCGGGCTGCCGCTGAAATCCCTGTTGGAATGGCTGCGGGAAGACGATCAGCTCATCGCCTTGGTAATTGCCGGCACCACCATCGGCTTCGGACTCCTGCTCTGGCTCGCGGACCGGCGCAGTCGTCGCTTTCGGGACGAATATCGCCTGGGTTGGAAGGGCGCCCTGCTAGTCGGGCTGTTTCAGGCACTCGCCATCATTCCGGGGACCTCCCGCTCCGGCATCACCATCACCGCCGGACTCCTCCAGGGCCTGACGCGCAAGGCCGCCTCCCGCTTCTCATTCCTGCTCGCCATCCCCACCATCCTCATGGCCGGCGGCCTGGAGACACTCCAGCTTATCCGCTCCGACGACCCCGTGGACTGGATCGCCCTCTGGCTGGGGGCCAGCCTGTCCTTCACCATCGCCTACCTCATCATCCACTGCTTTCTCGACTTCATCGAGAAAATCGGCATGTTGCCCTTCGTCCTCTATCGCTTCCTGTTGGGCGCCCTCATCCTGATCCTGGTATTCTGAAGAGGATGTCTAAAAACTCAAGCCATGCCGTGCGGTTCAGGTCAGCCCCGGTCCTACAAGGCTCGTTACGGCCTGAAGCCCCTCACCCCTGGCGGGAGAGGGGGAATCAATGGCTTCACTTCGAGATGGTTAAGGACTCCAGACCAAGCCAAATCAATGGGTTGGTTTTTAGATAGCCTCTGAGAACCGTAGGGCGGGAAAGCGTAGCGCATCCCGCCGCAGTGCTCTGGCATTTATGGAGCTGTTATGCACCTGGAAATCATCAGTCGCTCTCCCCAACCGTCAGCCCCCGACCGCCCGGCACCACTGCTCTTCGTCCATGGGGCCTTCGGCAACGCCGGCCTATGGGACGAGCACTTCCTGCCCTACTTCGCCGCGCAGGGCTACGCCGCCCATGCGCTCAGCCTGCGCGGACACGGCGGGAGCAAGCCCCAGGGCCCCCGCCTCCTCACGGGAGTGGCGGACTACGTCCGCGATCTGGACCAGGCCGTGCAAAATCTTGGCGTGACACCGGTCCTCATCGGGCACTCCCTGGGCGGCGTGATCGTTCAGAAATGGCTCAAGCACCATCAGGCGCCCGGCGCCGTCCTCATGGGCTCGGGCCCCCCGCACGGAATGCTGCCCTCAGCCCTTGGCATGTGGCTGCGCAACCCCGCCCTGGCCATGCAGGCCGTATTGTTACAAGCCCTCGGACCCCGGACCGCCTCGGCGGAGACTACCCGCAAGATGCTGTTCTCCGAGAGTCCACCGCCGGCGACCATCAAGCGGCACTTTACCCGTGGCGCAGCAGAATCCCCACGGGTCGGATTCGACCTCCTGTGGCCGAACCTCCCCGGACCCGCTTGGCCGCGGGATATACCCCTCCTGGTGCTCGGCGCGGAGAAAGACTTCTTCATTTCCCCGAGCATGGTAGAGGCCACCGCCCGGGTCTATGGCGCACAGGCGGAAATCCTTCCCGGCTTGGCCCACGCTATGATGCTAGAATCGGGCTGGCAAACCGCCGCCGACTGCATCCTGCACTGGCTCGAACAAACCATACCCTGATTTGCCTGAGAGACTGTCTAAAGACCCAAGCTATGCCGCGCGGTCCAGGTTAACCGTAGTCCTACAAGACTCGTTGCGGCCAAAAGCCCCTCGCCCCTGGCGGGAGAGGGGTTGGGGAAAGGGAGAATCGATGGTTTCACTTCGAGACGGTTCATAACTCCAGGCCAACCAAAATCAATGGGTTGGTTTTTAGACAGTCTCTGAAAGTTACTTAAGGAGTCAGACTGCGGCATTGGGTTGCTTGCAGCTAAATGTCAGGCGAATGAGCCGTGAAAAACGACCTATCAATGTGAGTGTGGCCCCTTTTCTCGTTTAGTGTCTACTCATAGCTTGCTGTTTCCTCCTTACACAATTTTTCAGTTAGAGCCTGTAGCTCCTGTACTCGTTCCGCAAGCCAATCAAGCTCTTCTTTACGTGATTATGTAACTTGGTTTATACCGGGCATCCACATAGGCTTTCCGAAGCAGTTTAAACCCTCCTCTTTCTTCCTCGGTAGCACGTGGAAATATGGTTAAAAACCTTGGCTCTATGCTTGAGACTCTTTGGCCCAATTTCTCTAGATCATGCTTACCTGGCTTGTATCGTGTAAACACTAACAGAATCGTTCCATACAGCCGCTCTGTTACCTGAATGAAAATTAAAAGCAGCGACATTACAACTATTGTCTATAATTGCATAGTTATATTGCCTTAGATACTCCTTATCATTATTAAACCGATACTCAAAATCCTCCTTAGCCAACTGTTTTTTCTTTACAGTATTATATCAATTGGCTCCGCCAATTGAAACTTCCCTGAATCATGCAATAAGGACTCTTTCCCGCAGGATATCGATATAAAAGTACTGACTTTGTCCTTAAACGACGATCATAGGTCTGTACTTGGCTCATATTCCACAGGTTCAGATTTTGAGTCTGTGCTATAAGAGGTTGTTTTTCTGGTAAAAAATAGGAGTGTAAGCAATGCAAGCACCTGCGGTAAGCATTCTGCGAATGGCAAGAGCGCTACGCCACCGACGAGGCCTGTGCGGCGGCACTTGCCGACTTGCGCTGGCCCAATGGTTTTCGCTGCCCACAGTGCGGACACGACCACGGTTGATATTGCCGCACGCGTCGGCATGATGAATGTGCTCGCTGTTACTACCACCAAACCTCTATCACCGCCGGGACCCTCTGTCACGGCAGCCGGGTGCCACTGACAAAATGGTTGTGGGCTCTGTACTGGGTTGGCACCGACAAGGGTGGAAT
>Ga0209365_1000209_pt1 | contig 10670 bp, 9 predicted proteins | sample WorMetimpBELIZE2_FD_187389 | JGI IMG/M metagenome (GOLD analysis project Ga0209365, IMG submission 187389) | Marine gutless worms symbiont microbial communities from Max Planck institute for Marine Microbiology, Germany - Olavius imperfectus... | ecosystem: Host-associated > Annelida > Digestive...
GGGTAGTTTCAAGGGGGGGAGCTGTTCCGCCTTTTTTTTAACCAGGCACTCAAGGTTTGGCGACAAACCCCAAAGGTACGTTCGATTCCGCGCATACTGGAGCGTTCTTGATAAGCTTTGAGAATGATCTCTTTATTCTTCTTCGGTATAATCTACTCGAGGTTCCAGGACACCATAAGCCCCACAAGTTTTACAGTGATATTGTGGACTTCCACATCCATTGGTACCATTTTTGACGATTTATTTACTCTGACATTTACGACAAGTATGGATTTTTGTTTCAGTCATCATAGTTCAAAATCCTGTGATTGAATTGGCGCCTGAAGGTGATGGTTCAAACCCCGCGGCATTGTTCCGAAAGGGAGCTTCGAAATCCAGTGGCAGTCGATGGTAAAAGTCGTGGGATTTTGAATGATGAAGAATTAACCATCTTACTCTTTCACTCTAGTATTTATCACTACCATGAAGGAGAAATCGAGCTCGGCCTTACCTTTCCAGAATACGAAGGAGATGAATTTGGTCAGGGCCGAGGAAACAATGAGCAATACCCCTTGGTTTCTTAATGAGAAAGGCAAAGGTGAGAATGACGCCCAGTAACATATAGGAGATGGGATATGAAAGGATTGGACGACCTTGTATGATGACCCGGCCGATGAGAATGACGAACAAGGTAGAGAGGAGCAGGAAGGGAATATCGGACAATACATTGTCGAGGAAGGCAAGCATCGCGGGGTTTAGGGCGAATGCGGTGGTCAACCCGAGAACCCCGGCGCGGGAATGATAGCGCGCGAATCCACGGTAAAGGCGCAACTGATGACCAGCAGCAATCCGAATTGGAGCCTGGGATTGCCGAGGAGGCGTCGCATGGTCTTTTTAAGCATCATTCTGAACGTACTTGCATCGAACGGAAACATCGGGCTAGCACGCCGTTTCATCCTATTCTACATGTTCGTAGAGAACGCCCTCTGTAGCGTTCCGAATGGCCCGCACAAGGACCGGTCGGCCGTTCCCGACGCAATATGAAAATCTAGAGTGAAACCGGGTGCTAGCGAATCTCCACTAGCGTTCCCGTGGGGACCAGGTCGAAGAGTTTCACCAAGTCCCGATTGCGCATGCGGATGCAGCCGTGGGAGACCGGCGTCCCGATGGGCTCCGTATCCGGGCAGCCATGGATATAGATATAGCGGCGCAGGGTGTCCACGCGCCCGCCCCGGTTGCGCCCGGATTCCAGGCCGGTGAGCCACAGGATCCGGGTCAAGATCCAATCCCGTTCGGGGTTGCGTGCCGCCAACCGCGCATCATAGCGCTCCCCGGTCACCCGGCGTCCCACGAATACCGTTCCCTCCAGGCAGCCAGCCCCGATACGGATGCGCACCCGGTGCAGCCCCCGGGGCGTACAACCACTGTCCCGCTGCTCGCCATGACCCTTGCGGGCGGTGGAGACCGGATACCGTGCAAGTACCCGTGTTCCCTTCAGAAGCACTAGGCTCTGGGCGGCAAGGTCGATCAGAATACATCGGGCACCCGGTTTTGATTGATGGTGCAAGTTCATAACCGCTGCCGGTTGCACGGTATCAATCGATACGGTTTGCTCACTCACGGCCCATCCCGCGGGGGGGTTATTTGGCCGCTGAGAGCGGTCTTCACAGGCAGAATGTTCCGAAATGGGGGACTAAAGCAAGGGGCGTTGTGTAAGGGCGTTGTAATTGTGTTTGGCCTCACGAGCCAACAGATTCACGTCCGGCACATGGAGCCGGCCCCCCTTCAATTCTAGGATCCGGTCGTTTCTCAGGGATTTCAGGGTCCTGTTCACATGAATCTGCGTCAGCCCACAGACATCCGCGATCAGTTCCTGGGTCAGAGGCAGCTCCACCGCCTGCGTGCCTTCCGGGTTTTGCCGGCGCAAACGTAACTGGTGGAACAGGTCCAGCAGCAGATAGGCTACCCGCTCCCGGGCCGTTCTGCGACCTAAGCTCACGACCTGCTCATAGGCTACCGCCTCGTCATGGGTGGTCATCCAGATCAGCCGGATCCCCAAGTCTACATGTTCCCGAACCATGTTCAATATGTTGGCGCTGGGGAACACGCACAGGGTCGTGGCCGTCAGGGCCTGCGCGGAGTGGATGCGCACGCCGTTTCCCAGATCCGCCTGCAAACCGAAAAAATCCCCCGGCAGGAGCAGCCGGAGGATCTGCCGGCCTCCGTCCACCAGGTTTTGATACAGGTAGGCCCAGCCTTCGCGCAGGGTATAGACCTCCTTGAGTTCCTCGCCCTGTCGAAAGATGGCGGCTCCCGGTTTCAGGCGGCGAAACTCGGTGCGAAATGCCTCGGCGATAGAAACCTCTTCCGGCTTCAGGGGTTGGAACAGGGCCAACCTGCGCACTGGGCATTCCGTGCAACGGGCCGGTGCCGCCGCCTCGAAACCGAAATATTCGCTCACGGAGAAATCACCTCCGGCTGGGGTTGACCTCGGGCCCGCGCCTGGCCTGGCCGATTCATCTTCCCAGCGAGCCCGCTGCCCGGGACGGACCGACGGCTCGAGCCACGCGACGATTCCCTTGCTCAGGCCACACTTCCAGGGTTCCCTCCCGGCCGATGCCGGGATTGTCCCGGAAGCCTACCGGATGGGAAGCGGGAAATTCAACCGCCACATCCATGTTCCCGAGCCCGGATCAAGCGAGGCCCCGCCGCCTTGACCTCGGTCACAAAACCACATCTGGTAATCCAAGCAATTTTCAACCACAATATATTGCGTCAAGCGGATACGTTCAGGCACCAGACAACCCGATGCGGTCCAGGGATGGGCTTTTGCTACATCGAGAGGGTGTCGCAGAAGGCGACACCCGATTCGGTCCAGGGAGGGACCGCCATTTTCGACTGCGGTACGCGGTTGAAAATGCAAGAATCGGGACATCGCCATGTCCCGATTCGCTAGGCGCAAAACCTAAGGATAGGCTTTTGCGACATCTAAAGCTAAGCGGATACTAAAAGAGATCATGCCCGACACCCGGCCCCGTCTCGCGACCCGGCCGACCCGCGTGCGCAAACGCGATGGCCGGGAGGTTGCCTTCGATGCCCGCAAGATCGAGTCCGCCATCCTGCGCGCCGGTCAGGCGACCGGGGAGTTCGGAGACCTCGAGGCGACCGGGCTCACCACGCAGGTGATCAAGGTCATCAGCCACCGCCTGGACGCGGGGCGCATCCCGGATATCGAGGGCATCCAGGATGTGGTGGAGCAGACCCTGATCGCCGCCAACCACTTCGAGACCGCCCGCGCCTATATCGTCTACCGCGAGCAACATTCGCGGCTGCGCGAGGACCGCCGCACCCTAGTGGATGTGGCTACCTCCATCAACGAATACCTGGACCGCTCCGATTGGCGGGTCGCCGCCAACGCCAACCAGGGCTACTCCTTGGGCGGCATGATCCTCAACAGCGCCGGCAAGATGGTCGCCAACTATTGGCTCTCCCACGTCTACCCGCCGGAGATCGGCGCGGCCCACCGGGAGGGGGACCTTCACATCCACGATCTGGATATGCTGGCCGGCTATTGCGCGGGCTGGTCCCTGCGCACCCTGCTGCACGAGGGATTGAACGGGGTCCCCGGCAAGGTGGAGGCCGATCCGCCCCGGCACATGTCCTCCGCCGTGGGCCAAATCGTCAACTTCCTCGGCACCCTGCAGAACGAGTGGGCCGGCGCCCAGGCCTTCTCCAGTTTCGATACCTACATGGCCCCCTATGTCCGCAAGGATCGCCTGGACTATGGACAGGTCAAGCAAGCCATCCAGGAGCTCATCTATAACCTGAACGTACCCTCCCGCTGGGGCTGCCAGACCCCCTTCACCAACCTCACCTTCGATTGGGTCTGCCCGGAAGACCTGCGCGAGCAGGCGCCGGTCATCGGCGGCGAGGAGCAACCCTTTACCTACGGCGAGCTCCAGGCGGAGATGGACCTCATCAACCGGGCCTATATCGAGGTGATGACGGCGGGGGACGCCAAGGACCGCATCTTCACCTTCCCCATCCCCACCTACAACATCACCGCCGACTTCCCCTGGGACAGCGAGAACGCGGACCGGCTGTTCGCCATGACCGCCCGCTACGGGCTTCCCTACTTCCAGAACTTCATCAACTCCGAGCTCAGTCCGAACCAGGTGCGTTCCATGTGCTGCCGGCTGCAGCTCGATCTGCGCGAGCTCCTCAAACGCGGAAACGGGTTGTTCGGCTCCGCGGAGCAGACCGGCTCCATCGGCGTGGTGACCATCAACTGCGCGCGCCTGGGCCACTGGCACCCCGGCGACGAGGCGGGCCTGTATGCCCGGTTCGACACCCTGTTGGAACTCGCGCGCAACAGCCTGGAGATCAAGCGCAAGGTGATCCAGCGCCACATGGACCAGGGGCTCTTCCCTTACACCCGGCGATTTTTGGGCACCCTGCGCAACCATTTCTCCACCATCGGCGTCAACGGCATCAACGAGATGATCCGCAATTTCACCCGTGATGCCGATGACATCACCACCGCCCGGGGACAGACCCTGGCCGTGCGCTTCCTCGACCATGTGCGCGCGCGCATGACCGAATTCCAGGAGCAGACCGGGCACATGTACAACCTGGAGGCCACCCCGGCGGAGGGCGCCACCTACCGCTTCGCCAAGGAAGATCGCAAGCGTTACCCAGACATCCTCCAATCCGGCACCCCGGAGGTCCCTTACTACACTAACAGCTCCCAGCTGCCGGCGGGTTATACGGACGACCCCTTTCAGGCCCTGGCGCTACAGGAAGAGCTCCAGTCCAAATACACCGGCGGCACCGTGTTGCACCTCTATATGAGCGAGCAGATCTCCAGCGTGGAGACCTGCAAGCGCTTGGTGCGGCGCTCCCTGACCAACTTTCGTCTGCCCTACATTACGGTGACGCCCATCTTTTCCATCTGCCCAAAACACGGCTATATCCCTGGCGAGCACGAATTCTGCCCGACTTGTGACGCCGAGCTGGTCGCGCAAAAACGGGCCTGCCGATTGGAGCCGGCGGCCGGCGCCGATGCTTGACGCCATATGGGTGGACGCCGTCGCGCCCAGCCGCGGATACCCAACGTCCATGAAACACCGGAACCGGAGAGAAGAAACCATGACCGATCCCAAAATCATCGATCTGAACGACGAGATACATCGCAGGGAGGGCCGCAACCCTGGGCCTGGGACCCCGAGCGATTCCGGACAGGGATCCGATATCCGGTTGGAGGACAGCGAACGCACCCGTTGCGAGGTCTGGACCCGGATTATGGGTTATCACCGTCCCGTATCCGTCTTTAACGCCGGCAAACGCGCCGAACATGGGGAACGGCAATACTTCCGCGAATGCGCGGCGGGAACCGCGGAGTGGATCGAGCGCGTTGCGTAGGATGTGGTGAGCGCAGCGAACCGCACCGAAGAACCACGAATGAACACGAATAGACACAAATAAAGAACGGTTCTCCCTTCCGTGTTTTTTCGTGCCTTTCGTGGACAAGAGAATAGGGCTATTCGTGTTGATTCGTGTCCATTCGTGGTTCTGAATTCGCGCGATTCGTAGTCACCGCCCCGGAGACGACAGACCCATGCCCCCCTCGGCCCAATCACTGCGCATCGGCGGTCTCACCCCCATGACCACCCTCGACTATCCGGGGGAGCTGGCGGCGGTCGTTTTCTGCCGGGGCTGCCCCTGGCGCTGCCGTTACTGCCACAATGCCCACCTGCTGTCGTCGAGGGGTCGGGAGCGGTTCCCCTGGTCCGAGGTGCGCGCCTTCCTGCACAGGCGCGTCGGACTGTTGGACGCCCTGGTCTTCAGCGGCGGCGAGCCGACGTTGCAGGCCGCCCTACCAGCAGCCATGCGGGAGGCCAGGGCGCTGGGCTTCAAGATCGGCCTGCACACCGCCGGCCCTTACCCCGACCGCCTGCGTCGCCTGCTGCCCCTCATCGACTGGGTGGGACTGGACATCAAGGCGTTACCCGCGGATTATCCGACCATCACCGGGGCGCCGGATTCCGGCGCGCGGGCCTGGCAAAGCCTGGCGCTGCTGCTCGAGGCGGGAATCGCGCTACAGGTAAGGACTACGGTCCCGCCGGACTGGCGCGACCCGGAAGACATCCGGCCCCTGACGGATCGACTTGCGGCCCTCGGCGTCGGGAACCCTATCCTACAGACCTGCCGCCCGACATCGCTCCCGGACCCGGTGCTGGCGGCGGAAGGAATGGAAAACCCCCTTCCCGTCGCGGCGTCGGCTTGATCCCCCATTTTAGGATACCCCGCACATCAAAAACCGCTGCCAGCAACTAGACAACCACCCGTAGGATGCGGTGAACGGAGCGAACCGCATCGATGGACACCCGGAAATCGGCAGCGGCTATGAGATTACAATTTAAATCGAAACCAAGGGAGTCTCTCATGAAATCGATTCCAATACTGCTCGGGCTATTGGTCACCCACCTGGCCGTGGCCGGCCCGCAGGTGCACGAAAAGGTGCTCGACAACGGGCTGAAGGTGCTCATGAAGCCCGACCATCGCGCGCCCATCGTCATCTCCCAGCTCTGGTACAAGGTCGGCTCCAGCTACGAGTACGGCGGCGTGACTGGGATCTCCCACGTGCTGGAGCATATGATGTTCAAGGGCTCCGCCAGGTTCGCCCCCGGCGAATTCTCCCGCATCATCGCGGAGAACGGTGGTAACGAGAACGCCTTTACCGGCCGCGATTACACGGCCTATTTCCATAGCTTGGCCAAGGACCGGTTGGCAATCGCCTTCGAGCTGGAGGCCGAACGGATGTGCAACCTCACCCTGCCGGAGGCGGAATTCCTCAAGGAGCTGGAGGTCGTCAAGGAGGAACGTCGCCTGCGCACCCAGGACAACCCCCAGGCCCTGACCTTCGAGCAATTCAATGCCGCCGCCTACGCGACCTCCCCCTATCGGATCCCCATCATCGGTTGGGCCGGCGATCTGGAACACCTGCGGGTAGAGGACCTGCGCGACTGGTACCGCCACTGGTATGCCCCCAACAACGCTACCCTGGTGGTCGTGGGCGACCTGGAGCCGGCCGCGGTATTCGCGCTGGCCGAGCAGCACTTCGGCCCCCTGAAGCCGGAACGGGTGCAGCCGCCGAAACTACGCCGCGAGCCCGCGCAACGGGGCGAGAAACGGCTTTGGGTCGGGGCCCCGGCCAAGGAGCCCTATCTCATCCTGGGTTACAAGGCGACCGCCCTGGGGCATGGTGGGAAGGCATGGGAGCCCTACGCCCTGGAAATGCTGGCCTCGGTACTCGACGGCGGCCGCAGCGCCCGCTTCAGCCGCGAGCTGGTGCGCGGCACTCGGGTCGCCGCCTCGGCGAGCGCCGCTTACAGCCCCTTCACCCGGTTGCCTGGGCTCTTTATGATCGACGGCACCCCCGCCAAGGGGCGCACCGTCGAGGCGCTCGAGCGGGCCTTCCGAGCGCAGATCGAGCGCGTGCGCGACGAGCCGGTGGCAACCTCCGAGCTCGAGCGCATCCGCACCCAGCTCACCGCCCGCAAGGTCTACGAGCAAGACTCGGTCTTCTACCAAGCCATGCAGCTGGGGCGCCTGGAGACCGTGGGCCTGGGTTGGCCCCTGGCGGACCAATACGTCGAGCACCTGAGCCGGATCACCCCGGAACAGATCCAGGCCGTGGCGCGCAAATACCTGATCCCGGACAAGCTCACGGTAGCCCGGCTGGAACCTCGACCCTTGGATGGCAAATTGCCAAAACCCCAAGCGACGGGAGGACATGGCCATGCACATTGACGGAACCCGAATCCTGCCCCTGGTTTGCGCCCTGCTGAGTCCCCTGGCACCGGGTATCGCCGGGGCGGGACCCGAGCTCCAGACCTGGGAGACAACACGCGGCACACGGGTGCTCTTCGTCGCCGCGCTGGACCTGCCCATGGTCGACGTGCGGCTGGTGTTCGCGGCCGGCAGCGCGCGGGACGGCGGGCGTTCCGGTTTGGCCTCCCTGACCACGGCCATGCTGACGCAAGGGGCGGGGGACTGGGACGCGGACGCGGTTGCCGAACGGATCGAGTCCGTCGGCGCGCAGCTCTCCGCCACCGCCGCCCGGGACACGGCAACCCTGTCCCTGCGCACTCTGACCAAGCCGTCCGCCCTGGACCAGGCCCTGGAGACCGCGGCCAAGAACTTGGCCGAGCCTCGGTTCGGCGCCGCCGATTTCGAGCGCGTGCGCGAGAATCACCTGGTCGCCCTGCGTCAGGACCAGCAAGTGCCCCGTACCCTGGGTTCCAAGGCCATCTACCGCGGGATCTTCGGCACCCACCCCTACGCCTCCGATCCCGCCGGAACCCTGGAGACGGTGGCTAATCTGCAGCGCGAGGAGCTGGTGGAATTCCACCGCCGCTACTATGTAGCCCGCAATGCGGTGGCCGCCATCGTCGGGGCCCTGTCGCGGGAGCAGGCCCAAACCCTCGCGGAACGCCTCACGGCCGGGCTGGATACCGGCCGGCCGGCCCCCGAACTACCGCCGGTGCCAGACCTACCCGATCCCTCCCTGGAACACCTGGACTTCCCCTCGACCCAAACCCACATCTTTGTGGGACAGCCGGGAATGCGGCGCCTGGATCCGGATTATTTCCCCCTCTATGTGGGCAATCATATCCTCGGGGGTAGTGGACTGGTGTCCTTGCTCATGGACGAGATAAGGGAGCGGCGGGGGCTATCCTACAGTGTCTACAGCTACTTCCTGCCCATGGCCGAGCGAGGTCCCTTCCTGCTGGGCTTGCAGACCAAAAACGACCAGGCCGCCGAGGCCCGTCAGCTGCTGATGGATACGGTGCGGCGTTTCCGGGAAAAGGGGCCGACGGAGGATAAGCTGGCCTCCGCGATCAAGCACATCACCGGCGGCTTCCCCCTGCGGATCGCCGGCAATCGCAAGCTCGTCGACTATCTCGCGGTGATCGGCTTCTACGGCCTGCCCCTGGACTACCTGAATCGCTTCAGCGAACGGGTAGCCGCGGTGAGCACCGCGCAGATCCGCGACGCCTTCACCCGCCGGGTCCATCCGGACCGGCTTGCCACCGTAATCGTCGGGCCGCGGAAAGATCACATGACCGATGCGGGGGAGTGACCTCCCCAAGGAAAATCCAGGGCTACCGAATAATAACTCGACAGAAAGCAACGGGGTAGCGATGTTAAACCGCAGAGAACGCAGAGGAGATAAGAGGTCGGCCCCTAAGCCTCCCTTTGGAGCCCGGATAGGTTAGGGTGAGCTTGCGAACCCCAACAAATCATTATATCGAGCCAAAGATATTGGAGTTCGTTCCTCATCCTAACCTACGGGCTTCGAGACGGTTAAGGACTCCAGACCAAGCCAAATCAATGGGTCGGTTTTTAGACAGCCTCTAAAGTTTCCTCTGCATTGTTGCAGAAGCTTGAAATAAAGCTGGTTATTCCTAGGCTCACAGACAGAAAATGACAGGCAACGATCTCCGACCCGTGTTGCTGTGTGTCGGCGGACATGATCCCAGTGGCGGGGCGGGTATTCAGGCTGACGCCGAGGCCGCGCAGGCGGCCGGCGTTCATGCCTGTTGCGTCGTCAGCTGCCTGACGGATCAGAACACCCGCGGCATTGTGCGACTGCGGCCCCAGCCGCCGGAGATGGTCGCGGAGCAATGCCGCCTGATCCTGGCCGACAGCCGGATCGGGGCGCTCAAGATCGGGCTGCTGGGCGATTCGCGGGTAATCCGGGTCCTGTGCGGGCTCGCCGCCGAGTATCCGCGGCTGCCGCTGGTTCTGGACCCGGTGCTCGCCTCCGGCGCCGGGCAGTCGGTGGGGGGTGCTGATCTGGTGAGCCGGCTGCGCGATAATCTGCTTGGCCATTATTGCACCCTGGCGACGCCGAATCTTCCGGAGGCTCGGCGCCTGAGCGGCTGTGAGGAGCCGGACGATTGCGCCCGATGGTTCCTGCGGACCGGTTGTTCCTGGGTGCTGATTACCGGCACCCATGCGCCGGACGCCGCGGTGATCAACCGCCTCTACGGCCGCGACGGCAGCCGCCGGGAGTGGTCCTGGCCGCGCCTTGCCGGTGTGTATCATGGTTCCGGCTGCACCCTGACCAGCGCCATCGCGGCCCGCCTGGTCCGGGGGCTGGCTTTGGAAAGCGCCGTCGCCGAGGCCCAGGCCTACACCTGGGAGTGCCTGCGACACGCCCGGCGCACCGGCCGCGGTCAGCTCACCCCGAACCGGCGGTAGTGTCATTGATTTGTTGTTTACCATCAAATCACTTGATATCATTGTCCAAGCTTCAAGCTATTAAAAAAACATACCGAGAAACCTATTCTGCTATTATTCTCCGTAGGTAGTGGTTATTTTTAAATTGAATCATAGCCAAAAGACGGCAATAACTCGGTATTATAACGGTGCAAGAAAAGCTTCAAACAAATCTCATTCATAGAGAAGCATTTAGAAAAAGATAATGTCTTACGCACGAAGCGTCCTAAATGCTGCCGTAACGTATTATTTGGGAATTATATACTTGACTCCCGATCAAAACCCCCTATAATCGCTGAACTCGTTCAGGTAGATACCTGAACGGGCGAGCCCCCGGAGTGTGCGACCACCCCGAGGGCTCTAACCACAACCCAACCTGACACGAGGTTCGGCTGAAGACCAGG
>Ga0209365_1000210_pt1 | contig 10650 bp, 11 predicted proteins | sample WorMetimpBELIZE2_FD_187389 | JGI IMG/M metagenome (GOLD analysis project Ga0209365, IMG submission 187389) | Marine gutless worms symbiont microbial communities from Max Planck institute for Marine Microbiology, Germany - Olavius imperfectus... | ecosystem: Host-associated > Annelida > Digestive...
GGCTGCCCTGGGTGCACGTCGTGATCTCCAATCTCAAACGTTTTCTGCTTGGAACTTACCAGGGTGCCGTGCAGCCTCACAGGCTCCAGGAGTACATCGACGAATTCGTCTATCGGTTCAACCGGCGATTTTGGGAACCGCAGATCCCAAATCGTCTCCTTCGTCTGAGCGTCGGGTTCTGCCCGTAACCATCCGTGGAATATGAGCTAAGTACAGATCCATGATCGACGTTTCCCGGTCGCCACACCTTGCGTTGGCCGGCCCGGAGGGTGATAGGCTCGTCCCGCAGCAGGCTGGCCGGCGTGTAGCCCCACAGTGCAGGGCGGCCGCGTAGATAAGGGGCTTGAAGCTGGAGCCGGGCTGGCGGCGGGCGTCGACCGCCCGATTGAACTTGCTGTCGCCAAAGTAGTATCCCCCCACCAGGGCGCTTATCGCCCCGTCCGTCGGCGACAGAGCTACCAGGGCGCCTGGGACAGCTCCCAGGTCTGCTGGGAGTTTTGCCGGAGTCGGATGAGATCGCCTACGGCTACCGCGTCCGTTACCCGGCGCGGCGCCCACCCCCTACAATTCTCGTTCTTGAAGAGACGCGCCCACCTGACCTGATTGAGCCTCAAGGTGATGCGTTTGCCTTTGCCGAGATAGACCTAGGCCTTTTGGGCCCGGGCCTCGACGACGATACCGGTGAGTTCCGGCAATTGGCCCGTCGCGGCCAGGAGCCGGCCGAGCCGTGCGCCATCGGCGCCCAAAATCTCGTTAGCCTCGGGACCATGATAGCCATGGCGCCGGTCATAGGCCCGCAGGGCCTTGCGTACCGCGTACTGGGCGCGCGCTACAACTAGGGAACGATGGTCGTGGTTACCTGGTAGCCGGCCTGATAGGGCCTCTCCCCATGCCGCTCATCTCCCGGCGCACCATTTCAGCGGCATAACCGGCTTGCAGATCCACTTCCTTGCGGTACAGCCGGGCCCGGTCGACAAACTCGGTGGCGGTCAGCAGCTCCTCGCGGTCGATGTCATACGCCCCAGAATATAATTCCGGCGCTCGTGGGCGCATTCGGGGTTGGAAACCGGGTTATGCGCGGACGGCGCCTTAGGCAGACCGGCCAGCATGGCCATCTTGGCGAGCTTCAGCTTGTCGAGCTCCTTGTTGTAATACAGGACCGCCGCAGCCGAGATGCCGTAGGCCCGGTGGCCGAAGAAGATCTGGTTGAGATAGAGCTCGATAATCTCCTCTTTCTCAAGCCTGTGGTCGATGGTCCACGGACAGCATCAGCTCGGTGAACTTGCGCTGAATGGAGCACCTGCTCACCCCCCTGGAAGGATATCGCCAAGGCCCATCCCTGGGCTTTGCGACTGGCGAACGGGTGTCGCCTGTGGCGACACCCTCCATTTAGGAGGAGAAAGACCCGAACGCGATCTCAGGCCGGTACGCCGGCGAACTCATGGCCGCCCTCGAGCACCGGGCCACCGGCCACACGGAGCACACCGACGAGACGCGGCGCCTCATAGATGACTACGAGCCCGAAGCCGGTAGTACGGATCAGGCCGAGCCCGTCATCCGCGCCATTGCGGCCTACCGCTGCGGCGAGCGGCCGCTGGCCGTGCCCATCGCCCGCCTGTGGTACTACCTGCGAGGCCATCCGGGCAGCCGCCTGCGTGACCCCACCCGGCTTTGAGCCCATGACCCAGGACTACCGAATGACAATCACCGTTGAAACAAACCCTTGGGCGAGGAGTCGGTGAGTCGGTTGGGGCGTTGACTAGCCTCTCATCTCCTCTGCGTTCTCTGCGTTCTCTGCGGTTCAACATCACCAACCCGTTGCGTGCTGTCGGGAAGGGCGGCGGGTGATAAATCGATTTAGAATGGCGGCTTTTCCACCGACTCCACAGGCGGTTATTCCATGCTCTCGCTCATCGACTATGGCGCCGGTAACGTGCGCAGTCTGCGCAACGCAATCCATAGGCTGGGTTATGCCCTGACGGATATCGCGCGGCCGGAGGATATTCTCCGAGCCGAGCGCCTGATCTTTCCCGGCGTGGGCAGCTTCGGGGCTGCCATGCAACGCCTGCGCGATTTGGGGTATGTGGAGCCGCTCCGGGAGTATCTGGCGGCCGGCCGGCCCTTCCTAGGCATCTGCATCGGGCTGCAATGCCTGTTCGAGGGTAGCGAGGAGTCGCCCGGCGTCGCCGGGCTGGGGCTGATTCCCGGCCGGGTCCGCCGCTTCGATATGGGCGATCTTTCGGTGCCCCATATGGGCTGGAATGGGGTCCGCCCGCGGCGGGATTCCCCCTTGTTCAACGGCTACCGTGGCGAGAAGTTCTACTTTGTCCATTCCTACCGCGCCCTGCCGGAGCCCGCCAACGCGGTCTGGTCGCTGGCCGGCACGGACTACGGCGGGGAGTTCCTCAGCGCGGTGCAACGGGAAAAGGTGGCGGCGGTGCAGTTCCACCCGGAGAAGAGCGGGGAGGCCGGGCTGCGGTTTCTGGACCAGTTTTTGTCGGACGCGCCCCTCGATACCGGCGCGCGCTACCGGGGGCCGTGGAGCACGCGGCTGGCCAAGCGGATCATCGTCTGCCTGGATGTGCGGGCCAACGATGCCGGTGATCTGGTGGTGACCAAGGGCGACCAGTACGACGTGCGCGAGCAGGGTGGTCGGGTGCGCAACCTCGGCAAGCCGGTGGACCTGGCCCGGCGCTATTACGAGGAGGGCGCCGATGAGGTGACCTTTCTCAATATCACCGCCTTCCGAGATTTTCCCTTGCGAGATCAGCCCATGCTGAAGGTCCTGGAGCGTACCTCCGAGAAGGTCTTCGTGCCCCTGACCATCGGCGGGGGCATCCGCGCCTTCACTGACGCGGACGGCCGTGAATATTCGGCGCTGGACGTGGCCGCGGCCTATTTCCGCTCCGGCGCCGACAAGGTCTCCATCGGCAGTGATGCGGTGGCGATCGTGGAGCGGTTCCGGCGGGACGGGCGCCCTACCGGCGCCGGCGCCGGCGCCATCGAGCAGATCGCCCAAGTCTACGGCAATCAGGCGGTGGTTATCTCCATCGATCCGCGCCGGGTCTATGTGGCCGCGCCGCACGCCACCCGCCATCATACGGTGCGGACCCGGATTCCGGGACCCGCGGGCGAGGAATTTTGCTGGTTTCAGTGTACGGTCAAGGGCGGGCGCGAGGGCCGGGACCTGGATGCCGTCACCCTGGCCCAGGTATGCGAGCGGCTGGGGGCCGGCGAGATTCTGCTCAACTCTATCGACCGGGACGGCACCGGCGCCGGCTTCGATCTGGAGCTGATCGAGGCGGTCAGCCGGGCCGTGACCATCCCCGTCATCGCCTCCAGCGGCGCGGGCCGGGTCGCGCACTTTTTCGAGGTCTTCGCGGCCACGGACGTGGGGGCGGCCTTGGCCGCCGGCATCTTCCACCGCCGGGAGGTCCTCATCGCCGCCGTCAAGGCGCACCTGAAATCCGGCGGCATCGAAATCCGCGCTTAGTACCCCATGGCACCTCGTTTTCCGGGTAGTGGTAAATAATGAGTCATAACGCATACAACGAAAAAGGGATATCGAGAATGTGTTCCCGATTCAGGGCTACATAACCTCTATCGAGGGCCAGGAAACAGAATTGGTTCTGACTTCCAAGGGGAGGATGGTCGGTGCGATTCTGACAATAGAGCAGTATCACTGTGTGGCATTGTCGGGTGGTGCCATACCTGAGCAAGAGAAACCGTTCCCGCAGAGAGGAAGATCGAAATGCGATTACTCCGTTATCTGGTCCTGTTCGCCCTCGTAGCCTTCGTCGTCTGGCCCTATTACCACATCTTCCGCATCGATAATGCCCTCGGCCGGGGTGATATGCAGGCCCTGGAACAATTCCTGGACGTACCGGCTATCCGCCGCAACTACAAGGAGCGTCTGGAGAGGGGCCTGGGCCTTCGACCCGAGCTCCGGGACACCGACGATATGGCCCGGATGCGGCAGAATCTGCAACGCCTGGGCGACGTCGCCCTGGAGCGGACCATCACCCCGGAATGGGTCCGGGATACCCTGCGGCAAGCCGCGGCGGCGGCGACCGACGCACGAGCGCCCTACTTCATGGGGGCGGTCACCTTCGCGTTCTTCGATTCTTATGACCGCTTTCTCATTCGCCTGGGAAGGCTCGGCAGAGACGCCAGCCATGTCCGCATGGGGTTTCGGGACTGGACCTGGCGGATCACGGACATCATCCGCTAGCAGCCGGTCCGGCTTTGTGCCTTCGTAGTCGCCACGGTATCTCCGGCGAATCGGGGTAGAACTCGATTCCCTCTCCCACCGGGAGGGTGTCGCCAAAGGTGACACCCGACGCGGTCCAGGGAGGGACTGCCATGTTCAACGGCTGCAAGCCGTTGAACCAGCCTCTGTTTAGAATAACAGGGTGGCCAACCGTTGACAGGTCGAGGAAGGCGGTAACAGAATGGAAGTTTGTCGTCAGGTCGATGGTGCGGCGGCCAGGGCATATTGACATTTAACTCTAATCGACTGTTTTCATCTGTTAAATGGCAGCACTGTCTAAAGAGTCCGCTACAATCAATCAGGGAGTCAGCGTAGGATCCGCTTGCGGACCTTCCGAAGGTCAACGCCCCTTTCAGGCCATCGTGAGGCGGTTTGGCCGCCGCATTCAGGCCGGTTCGGTGGCGGATAACCAGTTTCCGGGTCACCCGTCATCCCGGCTTCCCCAACAACCCCATCTACCATGAGGAATGGTTATTTATGACACCCGAGAATCGCTCCGCCTACTGGTCGGCGAATCTGCGTTTGCTGATCGTACTCCTTGCCATCTGGTTCATCGTCTCCTACGGCTTCGGCATCATCCTGGTGGACGTGCTCAACACCATTCCGCTCGGGGGTTACAAGCTAGGTTTCTGGTTCGCCCAGCAGGGCTCCATGTATACCTTCCTCGTTCTGATCTTCGTCTACGCCATACGCATGGGTCAGCTCGATAAGAAGTTCGGCGTCCACGAAGATTAAAGCTTAAGGGGAAACGAGCGATGGAGCTGAAGATTCTTACCTATCTCGTCGTCGGCGTAACCCTCGCGGTTTACATCGGCATCGCATTCTAGGCCCGCGCCAGGAATAGCGGCGAGTTTTATGTCGCCGGCAAGGGCATCAATCCGATCGCCAACGGCATGGCCACCGCCGCGGATTGGATGTCCGCCGCCTCCTTCATCTCCATGGCGGGCCTGATCGCCTTCCACGGCTATGGAAGCTCGGTGTTTCTGATGGGCTGGACCGGCGGTTATGTGCTGCTGGCTATGCTGCTGGCGCCCTATCTGCGCAAGTTCGGGAAGTTCACGGTCCCGGAGTTCATCGGCAAACGCTATTACTCCAAGACCGCCCGCATCGTGGCCGTCCTGTGCCTGATTATCATCTCGGTCACCTACGTCATCGGCCAGATGAAGGGGATCGGCGTGGCCTTCTCCCGGTTCCTGGAGATGAGCTATGAGTGGGGTCTGTATGTAGGCATGGGTGTCGTCTTCATCTACGCCGTTCTCGGCGGCATGAAGGGCATCACCTATACCCAGATCGTCCAGTATAGCGTACTGATCTTCGCCTATACCATCCCGGCGATCTTCATCTCGCTTAACCTCACCGGAATACCGAATTCCCCAGCTCGGGTTGGGCGGTGAGATGGTCGACAGCTCCGGGACCTCCCTGCTGGATAAGCTGGATCAGGTGGTCACCGAGCTCGGCTTCAAGGAATACTCGACCCAGATCATGGGCAGCAAGCTCAATATGTTCGTCTACACCCTGTCGCTGATGATCGGCACCGCAGGCCTGCCCCACGTCATCATTCGCTTTTTCACCGTGCCCAAGGTCGCCGATGCCCGCAGCTCGGCCGGGTGGGCCCTGGTGTTCATCGCCATTCTCTACACCACGGCCCCCGCCGTCGGTGCCATGGCCCGTCTGAACCTGATGACGACCATCCAGACCGGCCCCGTGGGCGCGGAGACTGGCAATTTAGTCTACGACGAACGTCCGCAGTGGTTCAAGAACTGGGAAACCACGGGCCTCTTGCGATTCGAGGACAAGAATGGCGACGGCCGCATCCAGTACTACGACGATAAGAACGAGGCGTTCGCGGCCAAGGCCGAGTCCTTCGGCTGGAAGGGTAACGAGATGGTCAAGGTGGACCGGGACATCATGGTCTTGGCCAATACGGAGATCGCCAAGCTGCCCAACTGGGTCATCGCCCTGGTGGTGGCCGGCGGTCTGGCGGCCGCCCTCTCCACCGCCGCCGGCCTCCTGCTCGCCATCTCCTCGGCCATCTCCCACGACCTGCTCAAGGGCGTGCTCTGGACCGGCATTTCGGAGCAGGGGGAGCTCCTGGCGGGACGCCTCTCTATGGCCGGCGCCATTGCCTTGGCCGGCTACTTCGGCCTGCATCCGCCGGATTTCGCGGCCGGCACCGTAGCTATCGCCTTCGGTTTGGCGGCGAGTTCCATCTTTCCGGTCCTGATGATGGGCATCTTCAACAAGAAGATCAACAAGGCCGGCGCCATCTGGGGCATGATCGCGGGTATCGGCGTGACCATAGCCTATGTATTCCAGCACAAGGGGGTCTTCTTCGTGCCGGGCACCAGCTTCCTGGGTGGTATGGAGCCGAGCTGGTTCCTGGGGATATCGCCGAACGCCTTCGGGGCCGTCGGGGCGCTGGTCAACTTCGCCGTGGCGATCCTGGTCTCGAAGCTGACCGCAGAGCCCCCGGAGCATATCCAGCATCTGGTCGAGGATATCCGGGTTCCCAAAGGCATCAGCAGGGCCACCGCGTATTAAGGCGACCTGAGACCTGAGGTTCCTACCCCAGCCCCACCCCGGCGGGGCTTTTTATTGGCAGCCCGGAAGAGCTGAAATGGTATTGCATGGATTCCGTGAAGGTGTTAATTTCCACACATGGTCGTATCGTTTGGAAATCAGACGACATCGAATTTGTATCACGGCCTATCGAACACCCGTGTCAGGCGACTATCTTCGCAACTCCTCGTTGCGGCCGCGCTTTACAAGTTGGACGTGCTCAACGCCACCCAGTTGTTGGATGATCTCAGATCGCCGCCTGGAAACAGACTAGAAGCACTGAGAGGCGATTACAAAGGTTTCTACAGCATTCGCATCAATGCCCAATGGCGTATCCTGTTCCGGTGGCGGAACTCGAATGCCCATGAAGTCTGGATCCTCGACTACCATTAAGGGTAGTGGTTGATTTTCGAGTGGTAATAACCCACCCAGCGGCCCGATAATGGTTCGGATCCCCCGGCTTTTGCCGTCCCCGGCGCCTGGATTCTGGCACTCCCTGCCGGAATGACGGTGAGGTTTAAGCGATTACGCGATTCCCCCTATCACTACTAAATTTACCACTACCCCATTAAGAAATCGGAGATGACGATATGATACCGTTCCACAGAACAGCCACCCATCCGGGGACCATATTGCTCAAGGAGTTTCTCGAACCGATGGGGTTGTCGCAAACCGCGATTGCGGCGCATATGGGTATTCCCGTACAGCGGATCAACGAGATTATCCGGGGTAAGCGGGGGGTGTCCCCGGATACGGCCTGGCTGCTTGCCGAGGTCTTCAATACCTCACCGGAGTTCTGGCTCAATCTTCAGGCGACCCATGATTTATCGGTCCATAAGCCGAGAAACCATGTCGTGCCCCTGGCGGCGGTGGTCGGCGCCTGACAGACCTCTAAGTAGCCCATTTCGCCTTCATCTTGTATTCTCAGCGCGGCGAGCCGCGGCCAGTCGCCGGTTTCCAACAGAAGGATTGAATCGCCTAGGTACGAAGGACGCAAGACCTCTTTGATTCCCCTCTCCCCAATCCCTCTACCTCCAGGGAGAGGGTGGGACCGAGGGTATCGACCGATGTGATGGGAACCCCTGGCCACCCAGGTTCTGCTTCCAGGGGAAGAGTGGACGATCATAGGAGTGCATGTGCCGACCCGGCGCGGTCCAGGGATGGACCGCCATTTTCGACTGCGGCACGCGGTTGAAAATGAAAGAATCGGGAAATCGCCACTTCCCGATTCGCCAATCGCAAAGCCTAGGGACGGGCTTTTTCGACATCCTCACAAGGCGGGCAGGCACTCATCCGTCCTCGGCCGGCAAGGGGGCAGGAAATGGATGCGGAGCTTATCGAGATCCGGGATTTTCTTGCTGGTCACCTCCCCTTCGATCTGCTTCCCGAGGAGGTACTCGAGCAATTACCCAGGCAGCTCGCGGTGCGTTACTTCCGCCGGGGCACCCCCTTTCCGCCGGATGACGAGGACTCGCCTGCGCTCTATATCGTGCGCCGCGGCGCCATTGACTTGCGCGACGAGCGCGGTGAGCTCATCGGCAAGCTCGCCGAGGGCGACCTTTTCCCATGGCATTGCCGCCCACAGAGCCGCCCCGGGGTCATCCTCTCCGGCCATACCGCCGAGGATACCCTGGCCTATCTGATCTCCTGCGCGGATCTGGGGCGCCTGCGCGAGCGGCACCGGACTTTTTCCGATTACTTCGAGCTCACGATTGCCGAGCGTCTGCATAACGCCCTGCACCGGATCGAGGCCGGGGCGACGACCGACGGGGGGCTCATGACCGTCCGCGTCGTGGATCTGCTCGGTCGTCCCCCGGTTGCCGCCACCCCGGACATCAGCATCCGCGACGCCGCCCGGATCATGACCGAACAGCGTGTCTCGTCGCTGCTGCTCATGGAGGGGGAGCGGCTCGCCGGCCTGGTCACCGACCGCGATCTGCGTAGCCGGTGCATCGCCGCCGGCTTGTCCCCCACGACCGCCGTGCGCGCGATCATGACCGGGAACCTCCACACCGCCGAGTCGGACACCCTGGGCTTTCAAAGCCTGCTCAGCATGACCCGGCTCGGCATCCATCATCTGCCTGTGCTGGACGGCAGTCGGGTCATCAGCGTCGTCTCCGCTACCGACCTGATGCGCTTTCAAAGCGCCGATCCGGCCTATCTGGTACGGGAGATCCATCGAGCCCCGGACCTGGCGACCCTGATCCGGATCGGCGCCAGGGTCCCCCAGCTGCAAGTCCGGCTCGTCACCGGCGGCGCCACCGCGGATCAGATCGGCCAAGCGGTCAGCGCCGTAACCGACGCCTTCACCAGCCATCTGCTGAAGCTAGCGGAGGCAGAGCTCGGCCCGCCGCCGGCGCCCTATGCGTGGCTGACGGGGGGCTCCCAGGCGCGGCGTGAGCAATCGTCCTGCACCGATCAGGACAATGCCCTGTTGCTCGCCGATTCGGTCAAACCCGCGGACGATGAATACTTCGCCGTCCTAGCCGACCGGGTGAACACCGGGCTAACCGCCTGCGGCTACGACCTCTGCCCTGGCGATGTGATGGCCCGTAACCCCAAGTGGCGACAACCGTTGCGGACGTGGCGCCGCTATTTTACGCACTGGATCGAGCGCCCCGAACCCAAGGCGCTCATGCTCGCCAATGTCTTCTTCGACCTACGTCCCCTGCACAACACTGCGGGTCTGTTCGAAACGCTGCACCGGTATGTGCTGAAGCACTCCTGCGCGAACCGTATCTTCATCGCCTACATGACCGCCAACGCCCTCAAGCACCGGCCGCCCCTCGGGTTCTTCCGCAACTTCGTGCTCATCAGCGGCGGCGATCACGACCATACCCTCGACCTCAAGCACCGCGGCACCGTGCCGGTGGTGGATCTGGCGCGGGTACAAGCCCTCGCCGCCGGGATTCCGCCGATCAACACCGTCGAACGCCTGCGGGCAGGGGCCGAGGCCCAGGTCCTGAGTCGGGACGGCGCCGCGAATCTGATCGATGCCCTGGCCTTCATCGGCACCCTGCGCATGCGACACCAGGCCGACCAGATCCGGGCCGGCAAAAAGGCGGACAATTATCTGTCCCCAGAGGAGCTTTCGTCCCTGGAACGCGGTCATCTCAAGGATGCCTTCTCCCTGATCGTCACCATGCAGGAATCCCTTGGGCAACGCCATCAGGCGGCGCGTTTCGCCTGATGGTTATCGGACCGCGAGGGCCGGCCGGCCGTTGGGCGTACCCCACATCCAATCGATTTGCCGGGAATGTTGATGACCTCCCCGCCGTTACCTATGCTCCGCGTATGACAGCGATCACATTCGATACTCACAGGTTCGTTCGTAAATTGGAGGCCGCCGGATTCGAGCCGCGGCAGGCCGAAGCCGTGGCCGACGCTTTTCGGGAGGCCCAAGGTGAAGCGGAGCTGGCCACGAAACGCGATATCGAGCGATTGGAATCCGGACTGGACGCGCGTTTCGAACGTGTGGATGGCGAGCTTCGCCTCAACCGGTGGACGATCGGGGTGCTGCTGGCCGGTGTCATTTCGCTCGTTCTGAAGGCCTATTTTTAACCGGCTCTTTATGGATTCCAGACTGTTAGCGCAGCAGCAGACCGAGGAGGGAATCCATGAGCCCTTTGCCGCGATTTTTGGCATTGTGGACAAACTCGAAGAAGCCGAGATAAAGAGGCAAGTGCTCCTGAGCGATTCCGCGGTAGGGTCGCAACCAGGAATGCAGCAAGGATCAGAACCCTTCCATCGTGTTTGGCATGGACTTCGTGGAAGCCATCACCGTCTTCGTCACGGGCATACTCCCCGGCGTGATGGCAGAC